>Ga0210402_10002372_pt1 | contig 18391 bp, 14 predicted proteins | sample IncBWC7MmetaG_FD_161055 | JGI IMG/M metagenome (GOLD analysis project Ga0210402, IMG submission 161055) | Forest soil microbial communities from Barre Woods Harvard Forest LTER site, Petersham, Massachusetts, United States - Inc-BW-C-7-M | ecosystem: Environmental > Terrestrial > Soil >... | reverse complement strand
CTCGACCCAGACCACAAGGGCCATGATCGGTACCAGGCAGGTCAGAACGATCAACAGCAGCCGGGTTGATAGCCGCATGCTCTGGTATCGTGCCCACACGCTGAGAGCCCCCCTGTGGCAGCGAGATAGAAAAGCACAGGGCTCACGTAATCGTCAACAACTCAATCACGGGGAGTTGAATTTAATTCCGCACCGTATCGGGCGGCCGGCTCAGACTTCCAACCATTCCCGGCGGATATCGTTGCTGGCTGCGATATCGGCAGGCGTGCCCTCGAACACGATGCGGCCGTGTCCCATCACATAAAGCCGGCGGGAAATCCGCATCGCAATGGTCAGCTTCTGTTCCACCAGCAGGATCGACACACCCCGGCGTGCGATCTCCTCCAGCAGGTGGCCGACCTGCTCGACCAGCATCGGCGCAAGGCCCTCAGTCGGCTCGTCGATCAGGATCAGGTCCGGATCGCCCATCAGCGTGCGGCACATCGTCAGCATCTGCTGCTCGCCGCCGGACAGGACGCCGGCCGGGTTGTTCTGCCGCTCCGCGAGGTTGGGGAACAGCTTGAACACGTCGTCGAAATTCCAGCGCCCGAACCGGCCGGCGCGCTTGAGGCCCAGCATCAGGTTCTGCCGCACCGTCAGTGTGGGGAAGATCTGGCGATCCTCGGGGACGTAGCCGATGCCCGCCTTTGCCACCAGGTTGGCGCGCAGGCCGGCGATGTCCCGGCCGCGGTAGCGCACCGTGCCCACCGGTTCCACGAGGCCCATGATCGCCTTGCAGGTGGTCGATCGCCCGACGCCGTTGCGGCCGAGCAGGCTGACGATCTCCCCCTCGTTCACCGACAGATCGACGCCCTGGAGGATGTGGCTCTTGCCGTAGAAGGCGTGCAGGTCGCGGACCTCGAGCATCAGCCGCTCCCGCCGCTTCTCCCTCTCCACCCCTGGGGGTGGAGAGGGTCGGGGTGAGGCGGGGGATCGTTGCAACGGTCGCGGCCTAGCCGGCGTAACGCGATAGCCCCACCTCTCCCCGGCCCTCTCCGCCCCTCGGGGCGGAGAGGGAGCCTTATCGAGAGTTGCTCGCCCCGCCTCATGCCGCCGCCGCCGCCGCATCTCCCTCTCCACCCCGGGGGGTGGAGAGGGAGCCTTATAGAGATCTGCCCGCGCCGCCTCATGCCGGACCCGCCGCCGCGTCTCCCTCTCCACCCCTGTGGGTGGAGAGGGTCGGGGTGAGGCGGGGGATCCTTCCAACAGCCGCGGCACAGTCGGCGTAACGCGATAGCCCCACCTCGCCCCGACTCTCTCCGTCCTTCGGGGCCGAGAGGCAGCTTTGTCGAGATCTGCTCGCGCCGCCTCATGCCGCGACCGCCCCCAGATAGGCTTCCTGCACCGCCCGGTTGGCGCGGATTTCCACCGGCGGCCCGGACGCGATCACCTTGCCATACACCAGCACGGTGATCGTGTCGGCGAGGTCGAACACGACGCGCATGTCATGCTCCACCATCACCAGCGTCTTGCCCTGCGTCACGCGGCGGATCAGCGCCACGGCGTATTCCGTCTCGCTGTGGCTCATCCCGGCCGTCGGCTCATCCAGCAGGATCATGCTGGCGCCGCCCGCAATCGTCATGCCGATCTCCAGCGCCCGCTGCTCCGCATACGACAGCAGCCCCGCCTGCACGTCGCGCCGCTCCGCCAGGTTCAGGTCCTCCAGCAGCCGTTCCGTCTCCGCGTTCAGCACGCGCTGCCGGCCGAGCGCGTGCCAGAACGAATAGCGGTAGCCGCGGCTCCACAGCAGACTGCAGCGGATGTTCTCGAACACGCTGAGCCGATGGAAGATCGAGGTGATCTGGAAGCTGCGCGACAGGCCAAGCCGGTTGATGCGATGCGGCGGCAATCCGTCCAGTCGCCTTGCATCCAGCCGTATCTCGCCGGAGGTGATCGGGAACCGCCCGCTGATCAGGTTGAACAGTGTGGTCTTGCCGGCGCCGTTGGGCCCGATCAGCGCGTGACGTTCGCCCGCCGTGACGTTCATGCTGACACCGCGGATGATCTCAGTCTGGCCGAAATTCTTGGTGACCCCGGAGAGCGAGAGACCGGGCGGGCTCACCGCGATTCACCCGGCCGCGCGATTTCCATAAGGCCGTCCCAGACGCGCTTGAACTGTCCCGCTTCGCGCGAGAGCCAGAAGCCGCCTCCCAGCAGGCAGGCCAGCGATACCAGCCACGGCGTCGCGCTGTAGATATCGATCGTCCGTCCGAACAGCGCGAGACGCCTGCCCTGTGCCATGCCGATCGTGAGGAACGATGCCAGTTCAACCAATCCGACGAAGCCGAACAGCACGATCAGCCCCGGGACGAGAATGCGCAGATAGGGCAGCGCGAGCCGGTGCAGCAAACCGGCTCGCGCGATCGGTGCGTGTTCCAGGGCGATGCCGGTCAGTCCCGCCGGCGCGAAGGTGACCATCGCGATGAACAACACGCCGACATAGATCAGCCAGGAGTTTGACATCAGGCTGACGCCGCTCTGCATCAGCGTGATCAGTATCGCGCCGAGCACAGGGCCGAAGAACGTCGTCGCTCCGCCGATATAGGCCATCAGCAGCGCATTCGCCGCCAGCGGCGCTGCAACCGCATCGAACGTGACGATCTCGTAGGTGATGGCGAACAGCCCGCCGGCGATACCGGCATAGAAGCCGGAGACCGCAAACTGCTGGAAGCGCACGATGCGCGGGTCGTAGCCGACGAACTGCGCGCGCTCGTGGTTGTCGCGGCAGGCATTCGCCATGCGCCCCAGCGGCGTCGCGGTGTGGAAATACATCCCGACCGCCGCGATCATCATCCAGGCCACGATCAGGTAATAGACCTCGATCGATTGGGCGTATTCAAAGCCGAACAGGCTGTTGCCGATCACGCGGTCGGTCTTGATCCCGCCCTCGCCGCCGAAGAAATGATGGAACATCGTCGCCGCCGTGGTGACGAGCTGGACAATGCCGAGCGTGATCATCGCGAATGCGGTGGAGCGCTGCTTGGTCGACATGTAGCCGAACACGATGGCAAAGCCGAGGCCGCTGAGGCCCGCGAGCAGGGGCATCAGCTCCATCGGCACAGGCAATTGCCCGGCGCCGGCGGCGTCCAGGAAATGCACCGTCGAATAGCCGGCAAGTCCGAACAGCACGGAATGGCAGAACGATAGCAGCCCCGCCTGGCCCATCAGCATGTTGAACGAGAGGGCAAAAATGATCATCATGCCGGTCTGGCTCAGCATCGACACCACGAACCCGGCGTGCCGCGCGTGCTGCCAGTCGTAGAACAGCCAGGGCAGCCCAACCGAAACCACCAGCGCCGCCAGCCACGGCCAGTAGCGGATGGTTTGCGCCGCACGCCGGCGCGCCGGCAGGACGCGGACGTTCGGGGTTTCGGCGGCGTCGCTCATGTCTCGCGGGTGCCCAGCAGGCCGCGGGGACGGAACAGCAGGATCACGATCAGCAGGACGTATGGCACCAGCGGGCCGATCCGCGACACCGGGATGGTGAGGATCTCGCCCGCCAGGTCGTTCGCCGCGAGCGTGATCCCGAACGGGCTAAGCAGATCGGCAAACGACCAGTCCACCGCCACCGAGAATGTCTGCACCATGCCCATCAGAATCGACGCGATGAAGCATCCGGCGAGCGATCCCAGGCCGCCGAATATTACCACGACGAACACGATCGGCCCCATCGCGTCAGCCATGCCGGACTCGGTGGTGAAGTAGTTGCCGGCGATCACCCCGGCGAGGCCGGCAAGCAGCGAACCGCCGGCGAACACGATGGTGAAGACGCGCGGCACGTTGTGTCCAAGCGCGCTGACCATGCCGGGATGCGTGAGTGCGGCCTGGATGATCAGTCCTATGCGGGTCTTCTTCAGCAGCAGCCAGGTGGTGAACAGCATGCCCGCCGACACCAGCAGCATGAAGGCGCGGTACGCCGGGAAGTTCTCGCCGTAAACGGAGAACAGGGGAAAATCGAGCGAGGCCGGCACGCGATACGGCAGCGGCAGCATGCCCCAGGCCATCTGCACGGCGCGCCCGATGATGAATACCAGGCCGAAGGTGAACAGCAGTTCGGCGATATGTCCGTTGTGGTGGACGCGCCGCAGGCCCCACACCTCGATCGCCGCGCCGGTCGCGCCGCACAGCAGCGGCGCCAGCACGAAGGCCGGCCAGAAGCCGACCCAGCGGCTGATCTGGTAGGCGAAGTAGGCGCCGAGCATGTAGATGCTGGCGTGTGCGAAGTTCAGCACGCCCATCATGCTGAGGATCAGCGTGAGCCCGCTCGCCAGCATGAACAGCAGCATGCCGTAAACCAGGCCATCGAGCAGGGAGATTACACCGATCTGCATGATGACCTCGCGCGGCGATGCGCTGCGGCTACGACGACGGCCGCTTCATCTTGCACGTGGTCGGCAGCGTCTCGTCCGCGACGGTCGTCTTGTATTCTGTCTTCCAGCCCAGTCCGGTCTTCTCGGCGTCGTATTTCACGTCCTTGGTGAACACACCCTCGTAGTATGGGTACAGGAGCTGATGGTCGTCCTTTCGCATGATGCTGGTGACGCCGAACAGGTCCTTCTGCTCCATGCCCTCGAGTTCCTGAGCCACCTTCACCGCGTCGGTGGAGCCCGCCTGATTGATGGCACGCACCATCATTTCGAATTGGGTCACGCTAGGCACTGCGATGAACATGAAATCATGCGTCGCCCGCCATTTCTTGAAGAACTCCTCGGCATCCGCGTTGTGCTCTTCCACGGGAATGTTCTCGTGGTCGTCCAGCACCGACGTGACGCGTCCTTCGCCACTGGGGCCCATGTCTGTTGCCGCGCCGATCACGTGCGCAAGATAAGTGTCGAAGCGGATATCGAGCCCCGAATCAACGGCAGCCTTGAGCAGCAGATTGAGGTCCGGCCCATAGTTGCCGGTCAGGATCGAATCCGCGCCCGATGCCTTGATCTTGGTCACGTAGGGAGAAAAATCCTTGATCTGCATCAGCGGTATGAACTCGTCCGCAACGATCTTGATGTCGGGGCGATACTGCGCGAGGAAGCGTTTGGTATCCTTCTCGATCGACTGGCCGAACAGATAGTCCTGGTTCAGCAGATAGACCGACTTGACCGACTGCGGCAGCGACTTGATACGCGCCACCGCCCGCATTTCGACGCTGCCCGCGAAACGGAAGTGCCAGAAACTGCACTGCTCGTTGGTCAGCTCGGTGGCGAGCTGGCCGCAGTTGAGTTGCAGCACGCGGTTATCCGGGTTGCGCGCGTTATGCTTGTTCACCGCGTCAATCAAGGCCGAACCGACATTGGAGCCAACGCACGACATGACAAACGGCAGGTTCTGGTCGGTGACGCTCTTCAACGCGATCAACGCCTCGGCAGGCTGAAGCTTGTCATCGAACGTCACCAGCTCGAATTTCTTGCCGAGCGCGCCGCCCTTGGCATTGATGTAGTCGACAATGAACTGAAACATCTTCAGGCTGGCATCGCCTCCGGAGGCGAATGCACCGGAGAACGGGTCGATGTAGCCGATCTTGATGGTATCGTCGGCGGCACGCGCCGTGGGGCCCCACAAGGCCATCCCCAGCAATGCGAAAAGTACTATCGCTATCGAGCGCAGACGCTTCATCTGTGTTCTCCCCGGGCACCTAAGTCGCGGCGGCGGCTTCACCGCTCTTGCCATTTGGGCCAAGCTTAGGCACCCGCCCTGACGCAAGTCAATTTTTACGCCAGTCCCAATGACTTGACGTACGCCGGAACCGCGTCGCTAGCATTGTGATGCCATGAACCATGCGGCCGACACGCCAGACGCGCCGATCTTCGACCCGGACACATTTCGCCTGACTGAACAGCAGGCGGCGCTGATGCAGCAGGCGCGGCAACTGGCGGGGGAAAAATTCGCTCCGCGTGCGGCGCGTCACGATCGCGATGCCAGTTTTCCCACCGAGAACTACCGCGACCTGCATGCGGCGGGTTTGCTGGCGATCTGCATCCCGCAATCGCACGGCGGCCTTGGCGCGGATTACCAGACCTATGCGCTGGTAGCGGCAGAGATCGCGCGGCACTGCGGCGCCACCGCGCTAACCTGGAACATGCATGTCTGTTCGACATTGTGGGCCGGGAAGATCGCGGACGACCTGGAGATGGACGACGCGGCGCGCACCGAGCACGAACGCCGGCGCGCGATTCATTTCCGGCGCATTGCGGCGGACGGCGCGATCTATGCGCAGCCGTTCTCGGAAGCCAACGCATCGGCCGTCGGCCAGATCCCGTTCGGCACGGCGGCGCGACCGGTCGAGGGCGGCTGGCTGGTGACGGGCCGGAAGATCTTCGCGTCGCTGTCGGGGCACGCCGATTACTACGGGCTGCTGGCGACGGAGATTGCGCCGGAGGGCAATGCGTCGCGCCGCAACACTCTGTATTTGGCGGTGCCTGCCAATGCGCCGGGTGTCCGCGTGACGGGCGAGTGGGATCCGCTGGGGATGCGCGGCACAGTCTCGCGCAACCTGGAATTTTCCGATGTTTTCGTCGAGCACGATGCGGCGATCATGCCGCGCGGCGTGTATTTCCAGGCGGCGTCGCGCTGGCCGCACATGTTTTTGACGCTCAGCCCGACCTATCTGGGCCTGGCGCAGGCTGCCTATGACTTCACCGTCCGCTATCTGCGCGGCGAAATGCCGGGCGCGCCGCCGGGCAAACGACGGAGCAGCGCGGTGAAACAGCTTGCCGTCGCGGAGATGCGCATCAAACTGGAGCAGGCCAAGACATTGTGGTTCCAGTCGGTGAGCGAGGCGCGGGTCGATCCGACACCCGAGCAGCGGTTGCGCGCCTACGCCGCCCAATTCTCGACGATGGAGACGGCGAACGACCTCGCGCGGCTCGCGATCCGTACCTGCGGCGGGCATTCGATGTTCCGCACGCTGCCGCTCGAACGCATCTATCGCGACAGCCGCTGCGGATCCCTGATGGCGCCGTGGACGGCAGAAATCTGCCTGGAGCGGATCGGCCGCGGTGCGCTGTATCAGGAAGGCGAGACAGACGACTGATGGACCTGGCGGATCTGATCGACCGCAACGCCGCCTTTACACCGGACAAGCCGGCGCTGCGCTGCCAGGGACAGGCGTGGAGCTACGCTGTTTTTGCCATGCGCATCGCTGCCCTGGCGCGTGCGATGAAATTGCAGCTTGGCGTGCGTCGCGGCGATCGGGTTGCTGTGCTGGCGCTGAACTCGCCCGATTACCTGGCGCTGCTTTATGCGTGCGCGCGACTGGGTGCGATGCTGGTGCCGCTGAACTGGCGCCTCGCGGTGCCCGAGCAGATGTTCATCCTGCGCGATGCCGATGTGAAGGCGCTGTTCGTCGCAGACGCATTCGATGCGGTCTGCGCGCCGCTCGCCGATGTGCTGCCAGCGACGCGGATTGTTGGTCTGGACTGCGCGCCGGAGCCTGGCGGCGATCTGGCGACGCTGATCGACGCCGGCAGCGGCGACGGGCGCGAGCCGCATGTGGATTGGCACGCGCCGCTGCTGATCGTTTACACCGCCGGCACCACTGGGCGGCCAAAAGGTGCGGTGCTGACGCAGGAAGCGCTGCTGTGGAACGGCGTTATGAGCCAGCACATGCATGCCATGACCGCGGAGGACCACGTGCTGACCGTGCTGCCGTTCTTCCATGTCGGCGGCATGAACATCCAGACTACGCCGGCGCTGCATCTCGGTGCGACGGTCACCATCCATCCGCGCTTCACGGCAGACGACACGCTGCACGCGTTCGCGCAGGAGCGGCCGAGCCTGACGGTGCTGGTGCCGGCAACCATCCAGGCTCTGATCGAGCATCCGCGGTGGCAAGACACCGACCTGTCCAGCCTGCGCGCGGTCAGCACCGGCTCCACGTTGGTACCACAATCACTGGTCGATGCGATTACCGCGCGCGGCGTGCCGGTTCTGCAGGTGTACGGCGCAACCGAGACCAGTCCGATCGCGGTTTACACGCGGCTCGGCGGCGATCTGTCGCGCGGCAGCTCGACGGGTCTGCCCGGCCTCGTCTGCGAGGCGCGCGTGGTGGACGGAGACGGACAGGACGTGCTGCCCGGCGTGCCGGGCGAAGTGGTGGTGCGCGGCCCCAACGTCCTCACCGAATACTGGGGCAACGCGGCGGCCACAGCGGAGGCGTTGCGGGAAGGCTGGTTCTGGACCGGCGACATCGCGGTGCGCGACGCCGATGGGAATTTCACCATTCAGGACCGCAAGAAGAACATGATCGTGTCGGGTGGCGAGAACATCTATCCGGCAGAGATCGAACGCGTGCTGCTGGAGCATCCGGCTGTCGCGGAAGCCGCGGTGATCGGCGTGCCCGATCCAAGATGGCAGGAAGTCCCGCTCGCCATCGTGGTGCCTCGCCCCGGGGCAGCGGTTACGCAGGACGAGCTGCGCGCGTGCCTGATGTCGCAGCTTGCACGCTTCAAGGTGCCGCGGCAGTTCGTCTTCGCAGCCGAACTGCCGCGCAACGCACTCGGCAAGGTGCAGCATTTCCGTCTGCGAGAAACATACGGTGGCTGAAGGAGATCAATCGCGTACAATGAAGTCGTCATGCCCGCGTACGCGGGCACCCAGGCGAGCAGCAACGCATTTTCGGACCCCCGGCCTCCGCTTGGGGCAAGCTCTGGGTTCCCGCTTTCGCGGGAATGACAGGTGGTGCCTCCATATGCAATTGCCCCACATCCGCCCCGCCGCCAGCTTGACTTGCCCGCTTCCGTCTCGGCACGCTTCCGCGAAACGGATCGGTCGCGATGGCCGCAACTCAACGGGTGGAGATGTCGATGCAGCGCAACAGGCTGTCACGCAGACACGTAATGCAAGGTGCGGCCGGCATCGGCGCCGCCACCATCATGCACTGGCCGGCCAACGCCGCGGAATTCACCTACAAGCTCGGCTCATCGTCGCCGATGGAGCACCCGGCGATGGCGCGCCAGCAGGAGGCCGCCAACAAGATCAAGCAGGACAGCAACGGCCGGTTGGAGATCACCATCTATCCCAACAGCGTCCTCGGCGGTGACACGGCGATGATCGCTCAGGCGATCTCCGGCGCGATGGAGATGTACAACCTGCCGGTCGATCTGCTGGCGTCGCGCAATCCGGTCTGCGGCCTGGCCGGCGTCGGCTTTGCGTTCCCCGACTACGACCGTGTCTGGGCCGCGATGGACGGCGAGTTCGGCGACATGCTGCGTGCCGCCGCTGAACAGATCGGCCTGCTGTGCATGCCAAAGGGCTACGATCATGGTTTCCGCCAGATCACCACGCGCACCAAGCCGATCACGAACCCCGACGACCTTCGCGGCTTCAAGATCCGCCTGCCCGTCGCACCCTATCTGATCTCGCTGTTTCGCCATCTCGGCGCCTCGCCGACCGCGATCAACTTCAACGAGGTGTACAGCGCGTTGCAGACCGGCATCGTGGACGGGCAGGAGAACCCGCTCGTGCTGATCGATACCGCCAAGCTGTATGAGGTGCAGAAATACTGTTCCCAGACCAACCATGTCTGGTCCGGCTTCCATACCTCGTTCAACGTGGCCGCGTGGAAGAGGCTGCCGCCGGATCTGCAGGAGGTCTGCCAACGCAACTTCACCGCCGCGGCGATCGCCCAGCGTGACGACTTCGTCACCATGACGAAGATCGAGCAGCAGAACCTGACCGCCAAGGGACTGACGTTCAACGCGCCCGACACGAAGCCGTTCCGCGACGTGCTGGCCAAGAGCGGCTTCTACCCCGACATGAAGAAGACCGCCGGCGACAAGGCCTGGGCGCTGCTCGAGAAGTACGTCGGCCCGCTCACAGCATGAGCATCGACGCGCCGGAACTGGCGGCGTCTATCGTCGGCACGGACGCGCCAGGATGGACCGGATTGCGCCGCGGCGCGCTGCTGGTCGACCAGACGATCGGCCTGCTGTGCGAGGGGATCGGCGCGCTGCTCGTGGCCGCCGAGGTCGTGATCCTGTTCGCCGGTGTGGTCTCGCGCTATCTGCTCGACAGCCCGCTGTTCTGGACCGACGAGCTCGCCAACTTCCTGTTCCTGTGGCTGTCGATGCTGGGCATGGTGGTGGCGCTGCGGCGCAGCGACCACATGCGGCTGACCACGCTCGCCAACTGGCTGCCGGCGCACATTGCAGCGTGGTTCGCCGCGGTCGCCTCGCTGGTGGTGATCGTCTTTGTGCTCGAAATCCTGATGCCGGCCGCGCAGTATCTGGACCAGCAGCGCTACGTCGAACTGATATCTCTACAGATCTCCGACGGCTGGCGCGTCGTCGCCATCCTGGTCGGCATGGCGCTCGCGGCCACTATTGCGCTGCTGCGCCTGCTGGAAACCACGACGCTGCGCAGCTTCGGCCTGGCGCTGCTCACGGTGGGCGGCATCGCCGCGCTGCTGTGGATCGGCCAGCCGCTGCTGCTCGGCATGGGGTTTGGCAGCCTGATCGTGTTCTTCGTCATCATCGTCGCCGCCTGCGTCGGCATCGGCGTGCCGATCGCCTTCGCGTTCGGCATCGCCACCATGTCATATCTCGGCCTCACCAGCAGCATGCCGCTCTCCGTCGTGGTGAACCGCATGGACGAGGGCATGTCGAATCTGCTGCTGCTGTCGGTGCCGATGTTCGTGTTTCTCGGCTTGCTGATGGAGATGACCGGCATCGCGCGCGTGATGGTGGCGTTCCTGGCCGCGCTGGTCGGTCACGTGCGCGGCGGCCTGTCCTACGTGCTGCTCGGCGCGATGTACTTGGTGTCCGGCATCTCGGGCTCGAAGGCCGCCGACATGGCGGCGGTGGCGCCGGTACTGTTCCCCGAGATGCGGCGCCGTGGCTCGCATCCCGGCGAGCTTGCCGCGCTGCTGGCGAGTTCCAGCGCGATGTCGGAGACGATCCCGCCCAGCCTGGTGCTGATCACCATCGGCTCGGTGACCAACGTATCGATCACCGCGCTGTTCACCGGCGGGCTGCTGCCGGCGGCGGTTGCGGCGATCGCGCTTGTGGTGGTGAGCTGGTACCGCTCGCGCCACATGGACATCGGCGGCGGCGCGCGCGCGCCGGTCTCGGTGATGCTGCGCACGTTCGTCATCGCGGTTCCCGGGCTGACCCTGCCGTTCGTGATCCGCGCCGCGGTGATCGACGGCGTCGCGACCGCGACCGAGGTTTCCACCGTCGGCGTGGTTTACACCGCGCTGCTCGGGCTGCTGGTGTATCGGCAATTCGACTGGCGGCGCATCTATCCGCTGCTGGTCGATACCCTGTCGCTGACCGGCGCGGTGATGCTGATCATCGGCACCGCGACGGCGATGGCCTGGGCACTGACGCAGTCGGGTTTTTCCCAGTGGCTGGTCGCGACGATGGCGTCCGTGCCCGGCGGCAAGGGCGGCTTCCTCGCCATCACCGCGGTGGCGTTCGTCATTCTCGGCAGCGTGCTGGAGGGGATTCCCGCCATCGTGCTGTTCGGGCCATTGCTGTTCCCGGTCGCCAAGGCGATGGGCGTGCACGAGGTGCACTACGCGCTAGTGATCATCCTGGCGATGGGCATCGGCCTGTTCGCGCCGCCGTTCGGCGTGGGGTTCTACGGCGCGTGCGCGATCGGGCGCGTATCGCCGGACGATGCGCTGTGGCGGATGTGGCCGTATCTGGCGGGACTGGCGGTGGCGCTGGCGATTGTCGTGGCGGTGCCGTGGTTGTCGATCGGGTTCTTGTGAGGGCGTGCGACGCAGGAGTGCGCCTTGGCTGTAGCGGCGCCCAATGCGCATCCATTGTCCGTCAAGGTCTGCTCCGCGCCCATCGCGGTCGTTCCAGGTCGCCTCGCCGTAAGGCGAATGCGGACGTTCGCCCAGATATCGCGCTCCCCCGGCAGGCCTGACGGCGGACCACAAATGGCATTATTTTGTCGGAGCACGTGCCACAACGGTGCCAGATTGGGCAGTTCGTCCAACCTGCCGCGATGAATCTGAGCCACGGCGTTTCGTTGCTCACCCGGATGAAAGAAGTGTCGGTGCTCCGGATTTCGTCACCTATCGGGCACAGTAGTCCCAGTACCCTTGCGTGTGGGCTGGGCTCGACCAGAACCAGCACAACGCCGGTGACGGCGGGGGTGGTGGGTTCGTGACCGCGATCATCGTCCCAAGCGCGACGCCCGCGACGACGGCGCCGTAATAGGGTGCCGCGACCCATGGCCTGACGACGGCGCCGGCATAAACCGGACCGCCATAGACGGGCGCACGATACGCCGTTCCACCGTACGGACCGACGGCAGCAGCACCACCGTACGGGCCTCGAACAGCCGCAGCCCCATTCGGGCCATAGGCGGCACCGGCGCCCGCGGGACCGCGGTAGGCGGTACCGCCATTGGGACCTTGCGCGTAGCCGGCGCCCATCGGGCCGCGTGCCGCGCTGGCGCCATTGGGACCTTGCGCGTAGCCCGCGCCTCTTGGACCGGTAGTGGCGGTGCCGCCGCGTGGACCGGTCACACTTCCCCAGCCGAATGCCTGCAATGGAACCGCAAAGCCAATCAAAGCAGCGAGCGAGATTCGAATGAAACTGTTCATTGTGGAGCTCCTGTATGCTGCGCGCTGAGAGCAGTGCCGAAGTCGATCTCCTTGGCACCATTTGGCGGAGCGAATACAAAGTCCGCAGCGGCCGGTTGCACGGTGAAGTCCCAGTCGGCCATCTCGGCGGTGAAATTAGGCTTGCCGGGCGACGCGTTGTCGATGACGATCAGTCTTCGCGGCACGCCACGGTCGGCCTCAAGCCAAAGTTCCAGTTCGATGCCTGGCGGTTGGGAAAACACCAGGTGGCGACATGGCACACCGTCGATCGTCACCCGGTTGACCTCGAGGCCCGACGTGACGCCATACAAGAATGCCTTGTCAGGCGCGTCGGTAAGGAAGTCGGCCAAAGGAAAGTCGAGCCCGAAGCGACCCATTACAACGTGCATCATCATCGTGATGGTGTCGGGAACCGGCAGCGTCGCGTACGTGCTGCCGGCGGCGTCGAGCGCGAGGACGACAGTCTTGCCGTCGTAGAACAGCTTGCGCGCACCATCATCGCCGTTAGCGTCGATCAGCAACCGATCCGGTCGACGAACCGTGATCTTGAAGTCGTGCTCGATATGCAGCAGCATACCGTTCTCGTTTGCATACGCCCGGATCGTTCTGGCCCGAAACGAGAATTCCTTGGCGAGCAGCGCCTTGCCCATCTGCGCCACTGCGGCGCGTGCGTCTTCACTGATCGTGGGTTTCGGCGGTGTGGCGGCGGCCGCCAGTGAGGCACCAAGCATCGCCAGACCCATGGCAACGCCAACGTAAAGGCCTGTGAGACGCGTCGCCATCATGCGTTTCATGTTCTTCTCCAGCGGTTCCCGACTATGGAGCTCAGTCTTGATACCTTGGCATCGCCCCGCCCAAATCCATCTTGGTCACAAGGGCATCGCGGCAAGGCTCAGCATGAGTCCCTCATGCTTCGCCTTCAGGGCAAGTCAGTAGCGACCCTGGGCGTAGGCACCGGGAAACTGCGCGATGTTGTTGAGCTTGTATACCTCTCCCGACGCGCTGATGGTGGAAGCGCCGATGCCGCCGATACTCAGCCCCGCCACCGCCGGGCTGGCTGCCTTTCGCAGCCAGCTTGTTGCGGTTTCTGCTTGGGGTCCGAGGTCAGTCCGTCTCAGACCAGTTTGGTCGCGACCTCGATGTTGCCGTGGGTGGCACGCGAGTAGGGGCATACGAGGTGCGTCGCCTCGATCAGCCGCTCGGCGACCTCACGCTCTACGCCGGGCAAGCTGACATCGAGGCGGACAGCGACTTCATAAGCATCGCCCACTGGGCCGAGGTCCACTTCGGCGTCGACCGCTGCATCGGCAGGCAGCGTGATCTTCTGCCGACCCGCGACGACCTGCATCGCACTGAGGAAGCAGGCCGACCAGCCGGCGGCGAACAGCTGCTCCGGATTGGTGCCTTTCCCTGCGGCACCCGGACGGGAGAGCTTGACGTCCAGTCGCCCATCAAGGCTGTGGGACGCGCCTTCTCTACCGCCAGCGGTGTGGGTCTTGGCGGTGTACAGCACCTTGTCGAGCTGGCTCATGATACTTCTCCTTTGCAAGATGATCGGAATTCGGGTCAGTGGCCAGCGCTCTGGCCGCCATCGACATGCAGGATCTCGCCGGTGACGAAGGGCGCGCTCTCGAGATAGAGGATTGCGCCGACGATGTCGGAGATCTCGCCCATGCGTCCGACCGGGTGTAGCGCGGCGAGAGCGTCGTGCGTCGCCGCAGGGTGCATGGGCGTCTTGATCACGCCAGGCGCCACGGCATTCACACGGATGCCGTGCTTGGCATATTCGATGGCCAGACTCCTGGTCGCCGCGTCGAGACCGCCTTTCGTCAGCGACGCGAGAACCGACGGCACCCTGGAATCGGCATGGCCCACCAAACTCGTCGTAATGTTGACGACGTGGCCGCTGCCCTGTCTCTCCATCGCCGCGATCGCAGCCTGGGTGATGTAGAAGAAGCCGGTAAGGTTGGTCGCGACGATCTGAGCATATTGCTCGGCCGAATACTCGGTGAAACGGCTCATGATGAAGATGCCCGCGTTGTTGACCAGCGTGTCGATGCGGCCGAAGCGGGCGAGTCCCTGCTCGATCACGCGCCTGCCGGTCTCGGGATCGCCGATGTCGCCCGCGATCGTGAGCACGTCCGGATTGGCCGATGCCTTGATGGAGCGGGAGGTGGCGACAATCCGATAATTCCGGTCGAGATAGGCGTTGACGAGTGCGGCTCCGATGCCCTGCGATGCGCCGGTGATAACTGCGACCTTCTGCTCGGTACCCATGATCAGCCTCGATGTGCTTGGCGCGTTATTGCGCCGGACACCGACGAACTAGCTTCGATCGCGTTGCGCGCGAATAGCCGTTATCCGGAAGACACTCTTCCGCACGATGAATGAATGACCTCGGTGCCGCCGGCATTGGCGGCGAGCCTACCGAAATGCGCCTTCAGCCGCGGGACCGCGAAATCAGCAAAGGCGCGCACCTTGGGCACCTGCAACCGGCCGTGCGGGGCGATCAGGTGGACGGGCAGCGGCGCGTGCTCGTCATTCGCCAGCAGAATCCGCAGCGATCCGTCGCTGAGTTGGTCGGCGACATGATAGGAGAACATCCGCGTCACGCCGCGCCCCGCGACCGCACTCGCGACGGCGGCCCTCACGCTGTTGACAATTACGCGCGGCATGAAGTGCACCGTGCGCGGCACCGACGATCCTTCCAATGGCGGGAAGCTCCAGCTGTCGAGCCCGAAATGGGTCATCGCGACAATTTGGTGTTTTGCGAGATCGGCAGGCTCTTCGATCACCGGATGCTGCGCGAGATAGCGAGGCGCCGCGACGACTACGCGCCGCACATCGCCCACGCGGATCGCAACCAGAGACGAATCGGCGAGATGCGCGATGCGAAGCGCGAGATCGATACCCTCGTCAATCAGGTTCACCGGCCGATCCAGGAGATGGAGCCGCATGTTGACTGCCGGATACTCGTCCAGGAAGGCATCGATGATCGGACGCAGGGTTTCCTCGCCAGACGTCACGGGCGCGGTGATCGTCAGCAGTCCGCGGGGCGCCGTCCGCTCGCCGGCAGCAATGATATCGGCCTCCTCGAGATCCGTCAGTACCCGCCGGCAAGCGACGGCATAGTGTTCCCCCGCCTCGCTCAGCTTGAGCGATCGTGTCGTCCGGTGAAACAGCTCCGCGCCGACATGGTTTTCAAGGAATGCGATCGCGCGGCTGACCGCAGCGGGAGACTTGCCGAGCCTGCGCGCGGCGCCGGCAAGGCTGCCCTCGTCCAGGGTAGCCACGAACACCTTCATCGCATCGATGCGGTCCATGACCCTTCCGCCAAACGGCACAAACAGTGGCTAAGAGTACGAATTCGATCGCGGATCGGCAATCGGGTGGATGGAGGCGCGGCTAGAGTTCGTCCTCGTCGACCTCGCCGAGACCGAGCACTGCGCCGAGGCTCGATGCGGCAGTGGCGGGAGACAGCGCACGGGCGGCGGCGATCCTCGGGTCAAGCCCAAGGACATGGCTTGGACGTTGGATCGACGATCCGACCGACCAGCAAGGCAAGGACGACATCGCGGAAGCTCGGTCTAAAAGAAGGGCATCAGCGGATTGTTTTGATCTGCCGACTCATCAGGTTGATCTACGCATCGGGTTCACGATTTGAAGGCCCGCGAAGTCCCTTTCGTTATCCGTGACGATCATGCACTCGTGCGCCACGGCGACGGCGGCGATGATCGTGTCAAGAGCGCTTCGTGGCCGACCTGCGGCCTTAGCCTCCACCATCAAGCGCGCCCAAATAAGGGCCGCCCCATCGTCGAAGGGCAGAATACGACCGGCAAACAGCGCCTGTGGTCCCTCTGAGCCGGAGAACCACGCATCGAGTACAGCACGCTTCTTCCCGCGCGGCTTTTCAAGAATGCCTCGGCGAATTTCTGCGAGGGTGAGTGAGGCGATGAACAAATCCTCGTCCCGCTGAGCCGCCATCCAAGCGAGGAGCGACTCCGACGGCTGTGGTTTGACAACGTTGCTGATGATGTTTGTATCAAGAAGATATCGCGTCACAGGTCGATCTCGCGGCCCTCTTCTCGATGGCGCGTCAGATCAAGATCGGCGCCGACGAGCGGCGAGCGACGCAACGCGGCCAGAATGCCACCGGGCTTGCAGGGTTTGCCGGAGACGGCCTGTTGCACCGTCCGCCGGATTTGTCCAGCGTCCGGCCCCTCCTCGACCAGCTTTCGCGCAAGCGCACGAATGAGGTCGCGGTCTGCCTCGAAGGTTTGTAGTTCAAACCGAACAATACCCCGCCCCGTCAGCCTCGACCGATAATTCGCGATCGCTCTAGTCTGGGCCCGACTGGCCACCTTCCATTATCTCCGCCTGCCTCTGGATATATATCCGGACATTGGTTCCGGTGCAAGTCGTCTTTCAGGAGCCGCTTTTCGACGGTCTTGGCCCATCACGCATTGCCGCGATAGCCGTATAGCGCGCGCCGCCTCCATGCTGACCTTGCCGTCGCGCAGATCCGCCCGCACGGACGCCGGATCGCAGTCCGCAGGGGCACCGTACCCACCGCCGCCGCCGGCCGTCGCGATCACGATGCGGTCGCCTCGCCATCCAGCAGCTCGTATTCGAACACGCCGCCGAGCCCAAATGCCCACCGCCCGCCGAATTCTCATCTGGCTTCTTCTCCGCCCACCTGCTCCCTGACGACCCTGGCCATAATGCGTCCGCGTTCAGTCTCCAGCAGGGTCTTGGCGTCGACCCGCGCGAACAGATCCAGGAGGGGGGCAACCAGAGCGGTCCATCCGGTCTGATGGCTGGCCCCAAGGCCCGCGCCGTTGTCACCATGGAAGTATTCGTAGAACAGGATCAGGTCGCGCCAATTTGGGTCGTCCTGGAACTTGGCCGCCCCTCCATAGACCGGCCGGTGCCCATTGGCATCGCGCAGAAAAGTGGCGATCAGGCGACGGGTAATCTCCTGCGCCACCTCGAACAGTGTCATGTACTGCCCCGAACCGGTCGGACATTGCACTTTGAACTCATCGCCGTAGAAGCTGTACAAATTCGCCAATGCCCGGACGATCAGCCCGTTGACCGGCATCCAAACCGGACCGCGCCAGTTGGAGTTGCCACCGAACATGCCGGTATCTGATTCAGCCGGCAGGTACTGCACCTTGTACTCTTGACCGCCGAGGTGAAACACGAACGGATGTTCCAGGTGATAGCGCGAGAGCGAACGAATCCCGTGCGGTCCCAGGAATTCGTTCTCGTCGAGCAGGTACCCGAGCACGCGCTCGAGTTTCTGTTTGTTGAGGATCGATAACAGTCGCCGTTGCCTATGGCCGATGAAGCCCGCGTCCGTCGGGGCCACATGGGAAACCAACTCGGGATGGCGTTGCCGAAACTGCGCGATCAGTTCCATCAGCTTCGGATTGTGCGTGACGGAATCCGCCTCGAACACCGTCGACGCACACAGCGGCAACAGCCCCACCATCGACCTCACCTTCAGCCGCATCGCCTGGCCGTCGGGGAGTCGCAGCAGATCGTAGAAGAACCCGTCCTGCTCGTCCCACATATTGTCCTGATGATCGCCAATGCGGTCCATCGCATAGGAAATCCACATGAAATGCTGGACGAACTTGAAGGCGATCTCCTCGTACATCGGATCGTGCTCAGTCAGGATGAGTGCCATCTCCAGCATGTTCTGGCAGTAGAATGCCATCCATGCCGTGCCGTCCGCCTGCTCGAGCGAGCCACCAGTTGGCAACGGCGCACTGCGGTCGAAGACACCGATGTTGT
>Ga0210402_10002371_pt1 | contig 18393 bp, 22 predicted proteins | sample IncBWC7MmetaG_FD_161055 | JGI IMG/M metagenome (GOLD analysis project Ga0210402, IMG submission 161055) | Forest soil microbial communities from Barre Woods Harvard Forest LTER site, Petersham, Massachusetts, United States - Inc-BW-C-7-M | ecosystem: Environmental > Terrestrial > Soil >... | reverse complement strand
CCATCCCAACAAATTCGCCAGCCTCTCCGCGCATGACGAAATCGTCTTCGCCTCTGGAGCGCTAAAAACTCTCGCGGCTTCGCTCATGAAAATTGCCAACGACATTCGCTGGCTCGCTTCCGGCCCGCGCTGCGGCTTGGGCGAACTCGCTCTTCCCGAAAACGAGCCCGGCTCCAGCATCATGCCGGGCAAGGTGAATCCCACCCAATGCGAAGCCATCACCATGGTCGCCGTGCAGGTCATGGGCAATGACGCCGCCATCGGCTTTGCCGGCTCGCAGGGCAACTTCGAGCTCAACGTCTTCAAGCCGGTCATGATCTTCAACTATCTCCACTCCGTCGAACTGCTTGCCGACTCCTGCAACTCCTTCGTGGACCATTGCGTCCATGGCATCGAAGTCAATCGCGACATCATCGACCACTACGTGAAGGATTCCCTCATGCTGGTCACCGCTCTCGCTCCCAAAATCGGCTACGACAACGCCGCCAAAGTCGCCCACACCGCCCATCACGAACACAGCTCCCTCCGCCAAGCCGCCCTCAAACTCGGCTTCCTCTCCGGCGAAGAATTCGACGCGCTCGTCAAACCCGAAGATATGACCCATCCATGAGCCGCATGCCTGCTCGCCAAAAAACCGATAAGCCGACTCTGGACGCCAGAACTTTTCAACAAAAACTCGACGAACTGACAACTACAATGGCGCTCAAAGTCCAGCGAGAGGGCGCCCAGCACGGACTGAGACCGCTTTTTCTCGTAGCAGATATCTATTTCCTCGTCCGACAAGCGCAGCAGACGTACAACCTCTTTTTCTTTGTGAACGCCGACAAGCGGCGTTTTGAGGATACTGATTGGAGAGCTGCGTACCTTGCCGTGATGCTCCCTCTCGTGCGGTCGATGATCGATTGTTTCTACAACATCACTGCCCTACTTGAGGATCCTGCTGTGAACGGCACAGTCTTTCGCTCTAGCGGTTACAGGCTGACCCTTGAGGCCCTCGATTCTGATGAGGCCCGTTACGGGGGTGATCCAAAGTGGGACGACTGGATAGCCCGGCAGCGGAAGGATCTTGAGTTTGACATGCGAGCAAACGGATTCAGCGAGGCGGAGGTCAGAACCGAGAGAAAGCTTTGGCCAACGCTTACTGGCTACCTCAGGGCAAATCCTGGCGCGCCCCACCAGGAATTCTTGAAGAAGCTCACGCTCGGATTCTGGCAGGAATATTCCGCCATATCACATGGGACATTCCAGGGACTCAGGCCGATCGCCCTATTTCTTGCGCCAAAAGACTTACCGTACGAAGATCGACCAAAAGTCGACGACGCGTCTGAGACTCTGCTTGCCATACACCTTCCGCGCCTGGCCGCGATTCTTCTTTGCATTCTCACCGACCTCCAGGCTCATTTTCAATTTGATGGGGCGCGAATCAACACACGCCTTCACGAGATCTGGAACGTTTTGATATCGGCCCCCGAAGTGAAAGAGCTCTACGAGGGGAGATATGAAAAGCTAATGAGCGACCGAGGAATTCGTCCTGAATAACATGGGCTACTACAAACCACGAATCCGCGTCATCACGTCCGCTCTCGCAATCCTCGCTCCGCTCCTCGCTGGGCATCGCGCGGCAGCACAGGAGAAGCTGACGCTAAGGGCGACGCCGAAGACGGTAGCGTGGGGCTACTACGACGCGAAGGCTACGCCGGTGTTGCGCATCAAGTCGGGCGACACGGTGGAGATTCAGACGCTCATCACCAATAGCCCCAAGCGCCTTGAAGAGGCGGGCGTGCCACCAGATCAGGTCGAGCAATCGCTGCGCGACATCACCGACCAGGTGAAAGACAAAGGCCCCGGCGGGCACATCCTAACTGGACCGATCTTCATCGAGGGCGCGCAACCCGGCGACGTGCTCGAAGTCAGAATTCTCGCCATCAAACTGGCCATTCCTTACGCTTACAACGGATTCGGCCCCGGCCGCGGCTACCTGCCCGACGATTATCCTTACTCGAAAATCAAAATCATTCCGCTGGACGAAAAGCGCATGGTCGCCAAATTCGCGCCGGGCATCGAAATTCCGCTGCATCCCTTTTTCGGCAGCATGGGCGACGCGCCGCCGGAAAGCGCCGGCCGCTTCAACAGCGCCCCGCCGTGGATCATGGGCGGCAATCTCGATAACAAGGACCTCGTCGCCGGCTCCACGCTCTATCTTCCGGTGCACGCGCCCGGTGCTCTCTTTGAAGTCGGCGACGGCCACGCCGGACAGGGCGACGGCGAAGTGGACATCACCGCCCTTGAAACTTCTCTCATCGGAACATTTCAGTTTGTGGTGCGCAAGGACCTGCACCTGAAATGGCCGCGCGCTGAAACCCCCACCCACTTCATCACCATGGGCCTCAACGATGACTTGAACGCCTGCGCCACCCTCGCCGTCCGCGAAATGATCGATTTCCTGATGACCGAAAAACATCTCACCCGCGACGACGCCTACATGCTCGCAAGCGTCGCCGCCGATCTCCACATCACCGAACTGGTCGACGGCAACAAAGGCGTCCACATGATGCTCCCCAAATCCATCTTCGTTCCGGGTCCAGCGAAATGAAGCCCGCTCGTTTTCTTATTTCAGCGTCGCCAGGTTCGCAAATTGCCGCCACTCCAAGGTGTCTCCGTGCCCTCTGTGGTCCGGCCTCCGTGCCCTCTGTGATACGTATTTCTCTTTCGTTTGATCCTTCGCAGACCGAAAAACCATGACCAAGCCCCCGATGACCGTCGCACAAAAAATATGGATCGCCGTTCGGTTTGTAATTTTTGGCGTCGGGGGTTTCCTTGCCGTCTTTATCGGCGGCGTCTCCCTGATGTCGTCCTTCGATTCCCCTTCCCCCGATTTTCTCCAGCCCGTCTTGTCTGTAGCCCTGACATTCGTGGGCGGCCTGATGATGATGTTTGGCGGTGGAGTCTGGGGACGCTGGGCCTATTGCTGGGTGGTTTTCTCTTTGCCTGTCGCGGGTGTCACCATGATGGTGGTGGATCGATATCTGCCGGGCTGGGATAGATACGTCCCGCTTGGCAAATTCCTGGGAGTGCTGGTCTTCGGCGCTCCCATGGTCGTCAGCTATGTGGTTGTGCGAGGGTATTATCGGCGTCAGGATGCACGCGCTCACGCCGCCCATGAAGCCCAAATTCCGTCAGTCGCCGCACCAAAGGAATCCGAGTGATCGCTCGCCACATCGTCAAAATGTTCTGTATTCTCTGTGCCCTCTGTGCCCTCTGTGCTGCGGCCTCTGTGTCCTCTGTGAAACTCTTTTCTCTTTCTGTTCCACGGCAAGCCGAAAAACCCGAGTGGTGCAAGAACCTCCCGCGCCCGGGATACAAAACTCTCCAGCGCGTCCTTCCCGATGAAACATGGTTCGAGGTCTACAAAATCGCGCCCGGAGTTTTCGCCCTCTACGAACCACATCAAGCCGAAGAAACCATCTCCTACCTGATCGTCGGCACCAAGCAGGCGCTACTCTTCGACACCGGCATGGGTATCGGCAACCTCAAAGCGGTTGTCGCGCGGCTCACTTCCCGCCCGATCGTTGTGCTCAATTCCCACACCCACGACGATCACGTCGGCGACAACTGGCAATTTGTGTTTGTCTTCGGCATGGACACCGCTTTCACCCGCGCCAACGCCAAAGGATCGAGTAAAGACGCGCAAGCAGAAATCGCCAAGGACCAGCTCTGCGGCGCGGTCCCGAAGGGATTTAATCCAGCAACCTACTCCACCAAGCCCTGGAAAATTTCTCTCGCCGTTCGCGACGGCTTTAAAGTCAATCTCGGCGGCCGCACTGTCGAAATCATCGCCACTCCCGGCCACACCCCCGACGCCATTTCGCTCATCGATCACGAAAATGGCCTGCTTTTTACCGGAGACACATACTATCCCGGCGAAATCTGGCTGTATCGCCCGGAAACAAATCTCGCCGCCTACCTCGCCTCCACAAAAAAACTCGCCGCCCTCGCGCCCGAAATTAAAATCGTCCTCGGCGCGCACAATGTTCCCGTCGCCGAGCCTTCCGTCCTTCCGCAACTCGACGTCGCAATCCACTCCGTCCTCGACGGAAAAGTTCAACCCCAATCCGTCAACGGCGATCAGGCCATCTATCAGGTTGGCGAAATCTCTTTCCGTCTCCGCAACCCGCTGCCTGCGGTAAACTCTCCTCCTGGAAAACCGTGATGCCCGAGTTCCGAAAGATTGTGTTGCGGGTCATTCCGATTTGCGGTTGCGCGCTGCTGCCGCTTCTCGCTGCTTCACCAGCATGGCCGCTGCAATCGCGCATCGAAGACCGCGCCAACAAAACCGAAACGCCTTCCAAAAAAGCTCCCAAAGTTCCCAGACGCACCGTATGGAATCTCGATGGTGGAGCTTTCTTCATCACCGACGGCCATCTGGAAAACGGCTCCTGCTTCCGCCTCTCCGGAAACGTCACCGCTCCCGATTTCTTCGACGGACTGCGCCGCGTGGACACCGACGAAGGCACCGCGTACTTTCTCCGTAGCCAGCCCGTTACCGAATTCCCCGACGAACTTTTCGTCACCCTGCGTCTGCTCGACGCTCCCTGCTCACTCTACCTGAAGGACACCGCGGTCCGGCCTCCAATCACCCAGGAACTTTTGAGCACGCTGCGCCTGCAATTTCTCTGGAAAGACGGCGTCGCCATGCGCCCGGTCGAATCCAGCAAGCGCACCGACGCCAGCGTGCGGCGCCTGACGCCCTATTCTTCGCAAGCCGCCGCCGAACTCGCTCCGCGCTTTGAATGGACCTTCAGCTTCACCATCCAGAGCGCAGGCGTGCCGCTCACCAACAATCTGATCTTCATCATCGAGAGCGAGGATCACAAAATCGCCGCGCGCACCGCCGCAAGGCTCTAGAAAATGGGGATAGCAACATCAAACGCGGAATTGGTAGTGGCCAGCCTTCAGGCTGGTGCCTTGCGGGCCCTCGTTCAGACGAACAGAATAAATGTTGCAGGCCACCGGTCTAATGACCAGGCACTAAGCGAAGGACTATTGTTGAAGCCATGAAGCGCGGCCAAATATTTTTGCTGATCGTTGTTGTTGTGGTCGGCCTGCTGGCCGCAGCGGCAATCAGCATTTTGCATGACGGCCTCAGCGCGCGCGCCACGCCCAGCGCACTCGAAACCGCCATCGCCCGCAGCGCCCGCAAAATGGCCGCGCCTTCCGCCGCGCGCGCTGCAAAAAATCCCATTGCCGATTCGCCCGAAATCGAACGCGACGCGCGTCTGCACTTCGCCGATCATTGCGCTACTTGCCACGGCAACGACGGCAGCGGCAACACGCAAATTGGCCGCGGACTATATCCCAAGCCGCCGGATTTGCGCGCCACGGAAACGCAGAAACTTTCTGACGGCGAAATTTTCTGGATCATCGAAAACGGCGTTCGCCTGACTGGAATGCCGGCCTTCGGCGGCAGCTCCGAGCACGGCACGGCAGAAGACAGTTGGAAGCTCGTTCACTTCATCCGCCATTTGCCCGCGCTCACCGTGGAAGAGCGCCTGGAAATGGAAAAATACAATCCCAAAGGCCCCGATGATCGTCAGGAAGAACAGGAAGAAAATGATTTTCTGAACGGCGCTCCGCCGCCACCCAAGACTGATTCGCATCACCACTAGGGGCGGTTTTTTGACGGCTCGCGGAAAGCCGTCAGCACTCGCGCCGTCGGTTGCTTTTTTCTATGCGCCCTTCCCGCGCTTTTTAGGAGCAACGCGCAAGCGCTGTCATCAACGTTGGACTCTCACGCGGCGTTGTGAGCTAAAATCATTGCGGGAGCCAAAAATATGAAACTCCGCTGGATCGCACTGTTACTCGCAGTATTGATTACGCTGCCCGTCTTCCCGCACGGTGACAAGAAACACGTCATCGGCACCATTGAAAAAATCACGACTGACGTTGTGGTTGTAAAAACCGCGGATGGCAAATCGGTTGAAGTAAAACTTGCCGCAACCACCGTCTACGTAACCAAGGACGGAAAGCCGGCGAAATTTGCCGACGTTGCCGCCGGTCAGCGTGTGGTGATTCACGCCACGCCGAAGGGCGCGGAACTGATCGCCGACGAAGTGAAATTCGCCACGGCGGGCGCGGCAGCAACTCCGGCGAACTGACTAGTCCACCAGTTGGCACGAGTGGGTCTTGATGACCAGCCACACGCGCTTGCCCACGGCAATTTCCAACGCGCGCAACGCACCAGGTGTCACGTGAACCAGAAACGCCGCGCCTGCATTCACGCGGCACACCACCGTCGCGCCGCGAATCTCCACGGAATCGATCGTGCCTTCCAGAATATTTCGCGCGCTCAAGCCAACCGGCCGCTGAGTCGCCAGCAAAATATCTCCGGCGCGAATCGCCACGTGGACCTGGTCGCTGACCGCAGCGTAGCCCAACGGTAATTCGAGTTCGGCGTTCGAACCGGCCAACCGAGCGCGCATCACTCCATCGGCTTCACGCAACTCCAGCACTTCGGCGGTCAGATAATTTTCAAATCCGGCGGCGCGGGCCAGCCGCTTGGTTCGCGGTGCATCGAGCACAGTATGAGGAATTCCCTCGCCGACCACACGGCCGTGATCCAAAGCGATCACGCGTTCGCCCAGCGCATCTACTTCATCGCGGTGGTGCGTCACGTATAAAATGGGCAACTGATTGGCGCGATTCCAGGAGCGCAAATCATCCACGATCGAGGATTTCAGCTCCGCGTCGAGGCCCTGCAGCGGTTCGTCGAGCAGGACTGCTTTTGGCGCTGGTGCCAGCGCCCGCGCCAATGCCACTCGCTGCGCTTCGCCGCCGGAAATTTCTCGCGGCTTGCGTTTTGCCAGGTGTTCGACGCGAAACGCTGCCAGTAAATAGTTGACGGTGCTTCTGCGTTCATCCTCTGGCGCATGATGCAAACCGAAGCCGGCGTTTTCTTCAACCGTCATGTGCGGAAAAAGCGCGGGTGCCTGAAAGAGGTAGGCAATGTGGCGTTCCTGCGGCGGCAGAAAAGTTCCAGTCGCGGAATCTTGCACGATCGTTTCGCCAAGGAGCATGCGCGCGTCGCGCGGCTTCAGCAGGCCTGCAATGCAATCGAGCAACGTGGATTTGCCGCTACCGGAAGGACCGAACAAAATGGTGATGCCGGCGCCGATTTGAAATTCCACGTTTAATTCGAACGCAGCCTGCTGGCGCGCTGGCCGTTCGAATCGCATTCGCACATCCAGCATCGGCGCGGTCATTTCACGGGCCACGGCGACCACACCCGGCGATTCACGGCATAAATTGTCGAAAGCACCGCAAATGAAATTAGCAGCAGCGCGATCGCCATGCGATTCGCGGCTCCGTATTCAAGCGACTGCACATGATCGTAAATATCAATGGAAACGGTGCGGGTGACGCCGGGAATATTTCCGCCAACCATCAGCACCACGCCAAATTCCCCGAGGGTGTGAGCAAAGCTCAACACCGCGGCGGTAATTACGCCAGGAATGGACAGTGGCAGAATAATTTCGCGAAACGTGCGCCAGCGTCCAGCGCCAAGCACTGCGGCTGCGTCCAACAACCGCGAATCGACATTTTCAAATGCGCCGACCAGCGGCTGCACCGCAAACGGCAAGCTGTAAATCACAGAAGCGACAACCAGTCCGAAAAACGTAAACGCCAGCGTATGGCCGAACCAGGCCATCCACAATTCTCCCAGTGGGCCGTTCGAACCCATCGCTACCAATACGTAGAAGCCGAGCACCGTTGGTGGCAGCACCAGCGGCAAGGCGACAACACTCTCCACCAAAAACTTTCCGCGCCACTTGGTTTGCGACAGCCAATACGCCAACGGCATTCCCAGCAGCAGCAGAATCGCCGCTACGCTTCCCGCCAATCGCACTGATAGCCACAATGCTTCCATAATTTAGCCTGCCCCTAAGTTCCTGCTGACGCGTACGCCCAGAAAGCGGGAGCCGGGCTCCCGCACTCCATGCAGCGCGACCATTCTTACTTCGCGGGCGGCTGAAACCCAAATTTCTCCAGTACCGCGCGACCGGGCCCTTGCGTGACAAATTTTACAAATTCTTGCGCCGCCGCTTTTTCTTTCGAGGACTTCAGGACAATTACCGTTTGTTCGATCGGCGGATAAAGATCCTTGGGTATTGCCCACTGTTTGCCGCCGATTAACGCGGCCGATCGCGTGAGCGAGTACGCCAGAATTCCGGCCTGCGCGTTTCCAGATTGCACGAACTGCGCGGCCTGCGAAATATTTTCACCAATCACCAGCTTGGCCTTGAGCTGTTCGTAAATTCCGGCTTTTTGCAGGGCGGCGACCGCCGCACGTCCGTAGGGCGCGTGTACCGGATTGGCAATGGCAATTTTTTTCACACTCCACAGACATTTCCATCCGTCCACGTCCGGGTTGCAGCCGGCGCTTGTGGGCATCCACAAAACGATGCTTCCGATTCCATAGATCGCCGCGGAGTGCGGCTCGGCAAACCCGGATTCTTCCAGCTTTCTGGGATACTCGCCGTCCGCCGAGAAAAATACGTCCAACGGCGCGCCGTTTTGAATCTGTGCAAAGAAATTTCCGCTCGAGCCGTAAACTACATCAACTTTCACGCCGGTTTGCGCTTCAAACGCCCCGGCGATCTCCGGCATTGCCGTTTGTAAGTCGGCGGCAGCCGCGACGCGAAGCTGCTTTTTCTGTGCCAAGCAAGGCGATAGCAACCAGCAAGCGGCCAGCGCCGCGAAAAACACTCTCGCAAGAATGGGAAGGCGTGACATTCCTCTTGTGTCGTAGACGCCGCGCATCACACGCGGAGAATCATCACTTCGGTTGACTTGATCAGCGCCGCCGCGCGTTCGCCGGGTTTTAACCGCATCTCTTTCGCGGCGTCAGCGGTGATAATGGAGGTTATGTGCTGCTCCCCAATTGAGAGAGTGACCTGCGCGAGGATTCCGCTGTACTTGATGGCCACCACCCGGCCGATCAACTGGTTGCGGCCACTAATTTTTCGAAATTGCCCGCGCCGCAAAGCGACATCCCCGCGCTCCAGCTTCGCCGGGATCATCCGGTCGATTTCGCTTTCCGGGACGCGATGGTGGCCACCCGGAGTTTTCGCGGTCTTGAGCTTTCCCTTATAGATCCATTGCTTCAATGTGGGATAGCTGATTCCCAGAATGCTCGCAGCTTCGCGTGGTGCGAGTAGTCGCTGCATCATAGCCCTCCGCAAAGATGCAGTATATGACAATCAAAACCGCTAATTCAATACGTTTTTATACACTTTTTGGAATGGCTGTGGTACATCGGTCCAGGTTTGCGGGACCTAGTTGCGCAGCGGCTTGCCGGTTTTCAAGGTGTGGGCGATGCGTTCCTGGGTTTTCTTTTCTCCGCACAGCGAGACGAACGCCTCGCGCTCGAGGTCCAGCACATATTGCTCACTCACCATCTGCGGCAAGGTCAGTGGGCCACCAGCGAGAATATTTGCCAGCTTGCGCGCCACCACCGCGTCGTATTCCGAAGCATACCCGCCGCGCAAGAGCATATGAATCGCCAGCTTCGCTCCGGCCAGGAATTGTTCGCCAAGCACTTTGATCTGTGTGGTCTGAGCGCCTTCCTGCCAACTTGCCGCGCCGGGCTTCCATCCGGAGCGTGCCAGCCCCAGGGCGGTTTCCTTGGCATCGGCCACAAGACGTTGCGTGTTCATCGAGTAGCGATCCTCGCGGCGAAAATATCCAAGTTCGCGGCATTCTTCCGCACTGGTGCCCACTTTGGCCATCGCCACGTTTTCAAACACCGGCCGCAGCGCGTGAAAAAGATCCAGATCCTCGCCGCCAGCCGCGTGTTCGTTCGCGCGAATCAACATTTCTTTCGTTCCGCCGCCGCCCGGAATCAAGCCCACGCCGGTTTCTACTAATCCGACATATGCTTCTGCAGCGGAGTGAATTCGCGCCGCGTGCAAACTGATTTCGCAGCCGCCGCCGAGCGCCATTCCCTGCGGCGCCGCCACTACCGGCTTTTTCGCGTATTTGATCGCTAGATTCACGTTCTGGAACTGCTTCACCGCCATGTGCAGTTCGTCCCACTCCTGCTCTTGCGCGCCGACCAGCACCAGCATCAAGTTTGCGCCAACGGAAAAATTCACAGCCTGATTGGCGATGACCATTGCATCGAAATCGGTTTCCAGGCGCTTCAGCCCTTTGTGAATCATGGCGATCAGGTCCGCGCCAATCGCGTTCATCTTGGCGTGAAATTCGCAGCACACCACGCCATCGCCCAAATCGATCAGGCTGGCGCCGGGATTGCATTCGACTTCGCGCCCGGCGTCTTTCAAGTTTTTCAAAATGGTGATTCCCGCCGGTTCTTCAACCTTCTTCGCTCCGGCAGCGCCCAAATCGAAAACGGTCGTGGTTCCCTTCTCCGATTCATAGAAACTTTTCCTGCCGCTGGCCAAAACTTTTTCAATCAGTGCAGGCAACGCGCGGCCTTCTTTCTGCACTTGAGCCGCGAACGCTTGCAATCCCAGAGCGTCTACCACTTCGAATGGGCCAAGCTCCCAGCCAAATCCCCAGCGCATGGCGCGGTCAACGTCCACAATGTTGTCGGAGATTTCCGGCACGCGACGCGACGCGTACAAACACGTCTCGGAAAGCGCGCCCCACAAGAATTGCTGCGCCTTGTCGCCCTTTTGTCCTTCCAGAATGGGCCCGACCAGCGCGCGCAGCCGTTGCTTGGTGTCGTCGATCGCCTTGCCCGCTTCCAGCGACGCAAATCGCGTTTTCTGCCTCGCGCGATACTCCATGGTCTGCACATCCAGCGTCAGAATCTCTTTTTCGCCTTCGCCTTTTACTTTTTTGTAAAAGCCCTGGCCGGTCTTGTCGCCCAGCCAGCCGCGTTTGGCCATCTCTTCGACCAGCGCCGGCACTTTGTATCGCTCGCGCGATTCATCGTTGGGCGCGGTTTCGTAAATGTTTTTCACCACATGTACCAGCACGTCGAGCCCAACAATATCCGCGGTTCGAAACGTCGCGGACTTCGGCCAGCCCACGGCCGGCCCGGTGCAGGCGTCCACTTCTTCCACGGTCATCCCGAGTTCGCCCATCAGCCGAAGCGCGTTCAACATCGAAAACGTGCCGATGCGGTTGGCGATGAAATTTGGCGAGTCTTTCGCCACCACCACGCCTTTGCCCAGCTTGCGGTCGCAGAAATCCTGCAAAGTCTCGACGACTGCCTGCGCGGTCTTCGGCCCGGGAATAATTTCCACCAACTTCAAATACCGCGGCGGGTTGAAGAAGTGGGTCCCGGCCCAGTGCTGCTGAAATTCGTCCGGCAGCCCTTCGGCGATCAGGTGCACCGGAAGGCCGGAGGTGTTGGTGGTGACAATCGCGCCCGGTTTACGGAATTGCGCGACCTTGGAAAGCAGGTTGCGCTTGATCTCCAGATTTTCCGCGACCACTTCGATGATCCAGTCGGCTTCCGCGCAACGCGCCAGATCGTCGTCAAAATTTCCGATGGAGATTTTTTCCGCCAGCGAAGCGCTGAAAAATGCCGCTGGCCGCGATTTTTTTGCGGCTTCAATGCCATTGCGTGCGAAGCGGTTCCGCTCCGACGCCGGCGCGCCAGGCTTGAGGTCCGGTGGCACCATGTCCAGCAGCACGCACGGCAGGCCAGCGTTGGCGAAGTGCGCGGCAATGCGGGCGCCCATGGTTCCGGCGCCTAAAACCACTGCTTTTTGTATCGGGAGCTTCATTGAAAGGCCTTCGAATGCAATATGGACGCTTGGACAGGTTACAGAAGCGGCAAACAGGGGTCAAACTGCGACGCAAAATAGGCGCGAGGCTCTAGAATAGAGACAGCATGCTGGACCAAAAGGTAAACGACGCTCTGGAGTGGCTGCGCACGGCGAGGGAAAAGTTTCGCGAATTCGCCTCCGGTCAAAAGGAAAGTGCGTCAGCCCGGCCGAAAGTTGGCCTGGCGCTGGCCGGCGGATTCGCCCGCGGCATCGCGCACATCGGCGTGTTGCGGGCGTTTCGCGACGCGGGCGTTCCGATTGATTGCGTCGCCGGCACCAGTGTCGGCGCGCTGATCGGCGCAGGATTCTGCGCGGGCGTGCCGCTGGAAAAAATGGAAGAAATCGGCCGCGCCACAAACTTCGCAGATTTTGGCCGTTGGACTCCGTCCTGGCTCGGCCTGGCTACCAACCAGCGCATGGAAAAATATCTAGCGCGCATGACCGAGGCAACGACTTTTGAAGAGCTGAAAATCCCGCTGACCATCAGCGCCACCGATATCAACGCCGGCGTAACCATTTATTATTCAAGCGGCAAGATCGCGCCGCCGCTGCGTGCGTCCTGCGCCTATCCGGGACTCTTCGTTCCCATTCAATACGAGGGCCGCACGTTGGTTGACGGCTTTTTGACCGCGCCGGTTCCGGTTGACGGCGCGCTGCTGCTCGGCGCGGATATCGTCATCGCGGTTTACCTCGAAGCCGGCGGCATCGAAAACCCGCGCACCGCGGTTGATATTATCAGCCGCTCGTTCAACATTATTCAGAAACACGCGGACATTTCCTGGCGGCAACAAGCCGACGTGATCGTCGAACCCGATGTGAAATCCTTTGCCTGGGACGATTTTACCAAGACGCCGGAACTGATCGCTGAAGGCGAAGCCGCAACGTTGAAGGTGCTGCCCGAAATTCTCGCCGCGCTACGCGGTGAGAAAAACAATTCCGCCGCCTAGTCGCTGCTGTGATCAGCGTCCGGCAACTTCTGAAGTAAGGTGCGTTTCGACCAGCACCGGCTGGCCTTCACCTTTGCCGCGCTGCGTCAGCCACGCCGCGAGCCCTTCGGAAAAACGTTGTGGCGTCAGCCGGTAGCTTGCTTCGACGTTGCCGTCAGCGACCGGCAAAGTGTCGTCGAAGTCAGCCGAGTTGGTAAAGTTTCGCATGCAGAATTGATCCAGCCACTCCAGAGGGCAGGCGCGGCGCTCGCCGCGAATCACCACATCGACGTGAAACTTTTGTGCGTACATTGCGTCAGTTTAACAGTGGACTCGTCTAGCGGCACAACGATCACAAACGCGTGACGCGGTGCCTGTTAAGATGGTTGAGGGAGCTTATTTCGTGCGAAATCGAATCTTTTCGACGTTTCTTGCGGTCATGGCTGTGGCGCTGGCCGCTTCACCCGCGAGCCACGCGCAGGCCGCAAATTCAGCTACCTTGCAACTCGACGCTTGGCGCAGAGCCGTACTCGCCGGAGATTCCGCCGCGCTCAGTCCGTTGTACACGAACTCTCCGAGAATTTTTGGGCCCAAGCAAACGCCGTCGGAGTTGAGAAGTGCGCTCGATTACTGGACGTCCTGGAAAGCGCGCGGCCTGAAAACAGTTTCCGCGGACATCCAGGATCAGCAGGAACCGCAACCCGGCTTCCAGGTACTGGAGATTCAACTGACGCTGGGCGTCGCGGAAAACGGCGCAACCAAGAAATATTTCATCAAGATGGCGCAGGGCTATGTCGAACAGGGTGGTGCGTGGAAAATCGCCGCCGAGCAACGCGAAACCGAAACCCGGCTCAAAGCGCCGACGGCCAAGAAAGACATTTATCCAGCCGGAGTTGACGCGCAAAAAGAAATTGCCGAGTCCATCGCCACCGCCGCCAAGACTCACAAGCGGGTGCTGCTGATTTTCGGCGGTAATTGGTGTTACGACTGCCACGTCCTCGATGAGGCGTTCCACACGCCGGAGATTGCGCCCATCCTCAACCGCAATTACGTGGTGGCGCACATTGACATCGGCGAGTACAACAAAAACCTCGATGTCGCGAAAAAGTATGAAGTGCCGGTCGAACGCGGCGTGCCCGCGGCCGCCGTCCTCGAAAGCGACGGCAAACTCCTGTTCAGCCAAAAGAATAAGGAGTTTGAAAAAGCGCAATCGCTTGCGCCGGAAGACATTCTGGCTTTCTTGAACAAGTGGAAGCCGGCGGCCAGTCACTAAAAATCGAGAAACTGATGATTACAGAATCGAGGAAATTTCCGGATCGATCGCGACGTGGGTCACCGATTCGCCATCGATATTGAATTTTTCTCCAGCAACCGCGCTGAAATGAAAGAACCGGCTGATGTGGTAATCCTCGTCGAACATCGAAAATAATTTCTCGGTTTCTTGCACCGACAATTTGAATGCGGCAATCGGCACCGGCTCGCCGGGCTTGGCCGCGATGGTCGTGTAAACGCGATAGAGCTCTTGGAGTGACATCATGTGAGCGCGGCGCGCGGATTCGACGGTCATGGGCGCCACCTTTCTTTCAAGCTAACGTCACGATTCTACACCCGCCGTGCGGCCTTTCCGATCGCCCAATCCGCTTTGTCAACCGCGTGCGAATCCACTATCATTTTCAAGCGGAAAATCAATCAGCCCGTGAGCTCGTAACATCGAACGTAAAGGGAGAATTCAAATGGCCGTCACCGTCGGACAAGTAGCCCCGGATTTCATTCTGAAGGATCAGTACGACAAGGAAGTGAAGCTTTCGGATTTTGCCGGAAAGAAAAATGTGGTGCTCATGTTCTACCCGCTGGACTGGAGCCCAACTTGCACCAAGGAGCACGTGTGTTTTGTGAACGACATGAAGCGCTTCGAAACGCTGGACGCGGAAGTGCTCGGCGTCAGCGTGGATAGCGCCTGGTCGCACAAGGCCTACGCCGAAAAAATGGGAATCAAATATTCGCTGCTGGCGGATTTCAATCCACGCGGCGCCATGGCCGACAAGTATGGCGTGTATCTCGCGGACAAGGGAATAACCGGGCGCTCGGTCATCATCGTCAACAAAGACGGCAAAATTGCCTGGGTGAAGCATTACGACATCCCGGTAGTGCCCGACGTCGCCGAAGTGGCGACGGCATTGCAGTCAGTGAAATCCGCCACCGCGTAAAGCTCATCCTCCACAGTCTCCGATTCCGAATGTAGCAGCGGCTTTACGCCGCTGCTCTTTTTTTACGTCGCGAATTTCTATTGCACGAACGATCGATTTGCTCCCGCAATCGCGGCCAGCAACAAGGGTCCGGCCAGCCAAAGAATCAGCGTCAGTACTCCGCCGACAATCAGAGGCACTCGTATTGGGTTTGCACGCACCGCTGCATACAACGCGGCCAGTCCGGAAATGAAGCCGAACCAGATAGACCAGATCATCGGCGCGTTGTCCGCCCAATCCGGCGGAATGATGCTCGCGAGATAAAACGACAATGGAGTACCGTCAAATCCGGGAACCCGCAGCAACACTGCCAGCGATAGATTCACCAGCAGAAAAATCGCAAATGCGTCGCGCGGCTTTTTGACTCGTGCTTCCCCCGGCACAGCAAACGGCTCGCGCTCAGCCGGCAGCAGTGCTAGCCACCCGACAACAATGGATCCAGCCGCGCCCAACATCAGCAAAATAAACAACACCAGCGCAAGGCGTGGATCGATGGCAGGGGCGGACACAGTCATGAACATGTGAAATTGTCTGGCGCGTAGAGGATACCGCAGCCACGATGCGCGACGAAGCCTACTTTGGATTGGGTGCGGGCACCGTGGTCAGCGACCGAATAAACTGCACCAACTGCCACCGCTGTTTTTCGCTGTATCGTTTCTTGAACGCCGGCATTGGCCGGTGGCCTTCACTGATTTTGTAGAAAAGCTCGCCATCGCTGACTGAATTCATGTGCGCGGCATCGGTCAAATCGCTCGGCTTCGGATCATACATTTTGGCCTGCGAGCCATCGCCCTTGCCGCCGTCACCATGGCACTCCGCGCATTTATCTTCAAACAGACGCCGCGCCTCGGGAAGGTTCGCCTGCGACGGCTTCAGCGGATTCGCGACCCGCTTTGCGTCTTCCGGCACAATCCACGGCCCCGGATGCAAAAACGCATACACCGCCGACCCGGCAGCGGCCAGTAGCACCACGACAAACAACACAAACATAAGTGGAGATTTCTTGCGAGGCGCGATCGTCATCGTTGTATGAAAAGTTTCGCACAATCAAGACGCGTCCGGAAGCGGCCCAACTGCCTAGTTCCGATCAGGCCGGACGCAGGGTGAGCCACAGCAGTTCGAAGTTGAAGGCCAGGATGGCGGCGGCGACGGTCCAAGCAAGGATAGTGGTGAAGCGGGAGTTTGCGAAAGCGCCCATTTTCGCGCGACTGCTGGTAAACTGCACCAGCGGAATCACCGCGAACGGGAGCTGGAAGCTCAGCACCACCTGGCTCAGGATGAGCAACGACGTCACTTTGCCTTCACCGTAGAAGCCGATCACGATGACCGCCGGAATGATGGCGATTGAGCGTGTAATCAAACGCCGCAGCCACGGCTTCATGCGCAAATTCAGGAAACCTTCCATCACGATCTGCCCGGCAAGCGTTCCTGTGAGCGTTGAGTTCTGCCCGGAAGCCAACAACGCGCAGGCAAACAAGGTGCTCGCAAAGCTCGCGCCAAGAACCGGGGTCAGCAATTTGTACGCGTCAGCAATTTCCGCGACGCCATGCAAACCTCGCGTGTGAAACGCAGCCGCGCCAAGTATGAGAATTGCCGCGTTCACAAACAGCGCGAAAAAGAGTGCCAGCGTGGAATCGAACGTGGCGTAGCGGATGGCTTCGCGTTTGCCTCCGGCATCAGTCGCAAAGGCGCGGGTCTGCACAATGCTCGAATGCAGGTACAGATTGTGCGGCATCACCGTCGCGCCAAGAATGCCGATCGCGATGTACAGCATTTCGCGGTTACGCAGAATTTCCATCCGCGGGATGAATCCAATCACCGCTTCGCGCCAGATCGGCTGCGCGAAAAATATCTCATACGCGAAACACGCCGCGATACTCGCGATCAGCGTTATGACAAACGCTTCGATCAACCGGAACCCGCGCCCTTGCAGCGCAAGTACAATCAGCACATCCAACGCGGTAATCAGCACGCCGGCCAGCAGTGGCAACCCAAAAAGCAACTTCAGCGCGACCGCGGAGCCAAGCACCTCCGCCAGGTCACAAGCGGCGATCGCAATTTCGCAAACGATCCACAGCGCAATCGCCACCGGCTTCGAATACGTTTCGCGGCAAGCCTGCGCCAAATCGCGCCCGGTCACAATCCCTAATTTCGCCGACAGCGCCTGCAAAATCATCGCCATCACGTTGCTGATCAAAATCACGCTTAGCAGCGTATAGCCGAATTTCGCGCCGCCGCCGATGTCCGTGGCCCAGTTGCCCGGGTCCATGTAGCCGACCGCGACCAGATAGCCGGGTCCGGCAAACGCCAAAACTTTTTTGAACCAACTGATCCCGGGAACGATGGGGATTGTGCGGTGAGATTCCGGGAGCGACGGCTGCTGGATGATCCGCCGCGGCGCAGCTACGCTGGCAGCGGCAACTGTAGCGGAATCCGCTACTACAGCCGCATCGGGTTCTAGGAGTGGTCCAGTCGAACGAGCCATAGTTCGTTAACTACAGTTAATATCCTATCTAAACTAACTTTAATGCCGTCCGAAGTCAACAGTTCTTTGCCCGCGGTTGCCGAACCCATTGCCCGAGTGTGGTACTTTGGAAGCAGATTTCAGGAGACCCGCATGGACGAGAAACCGCCGCAACCGCAACCCGGCCAAATGCAAATCAAGGCCGACGAAAAAGAGCTGCAAGGCCTCTACAGCAATCTGATGATGATTCATCACAGCGTCGAGGAGTTCACGCTGAACTTTGTCTACATTTTTCCCAACGGCACGCAGGGTAAGCTGCTCAGCAGCGTGATCGTCAGCCCGGGCCACGCCAAACGCATCTGGCGCGCCCTCGGCGAAAATCTTAACCGCTTCGAAGCGCAGTTCGGCCCGATCAAGGAAGCTCCGGAAAACAGCGGCCCGCCGCCAACGGTCGGCTTCGTGCAGTAGGCAGAAGAAAAGTGTCAGAGTACAAAAGTATAAGAGTACAAGAGCAAAAGCGCACTTCTGTCACGCAAGCGTTGGCGACAGCGTGAATTTTCGTGATAAGATTTTAGGGTTGCATTGCGGCGGGCCTGTAGCTCAGGTGGCTAGAGCGCGCCCCTGATAAGGGCGAGGTCGGTGGTTCAAGTCCACCCAGGCCCACCATTCTTACCGTAATGCCGTTCTACACCTACATCCTTCGCAGTACCTCTACTGGCCGCTACTATATCGGTCACACTGAGAATCTCACCAAGCGAATCTTCGAGCACAACAACAATCGCACTGTCTCGATTAAGAACCGCGGTCCATGGGATCTATTCCATTCAGAGGAATTTGTAACTCGAAGCGAGGCATTCGATTTCTTGCGATGGCCGGCCATCTATCCTCTGGAATAGTCAAGAAGACCTGCACCACTCGCGGATCAAATTGACTGCCGGAACCCCGACTGATCGCTTCGC
>Ga0210402_10002370_pt1 | contig 18400 bp, 17 predicted proteins | sample IncBWC7MmetaG_FD_161055 | JGI IMG/M metagenome (GOLD analysis project Ga0210402, IMG submission 161055) | Forest soil microbial communities from Barre Woods Harvard Forest LTER site, Petersham, Massachusetts, United States - Inc-BW-C-7-M | ecosystem: Environmental > Terrestrial > Soil >... | reverse complement strand
GACATTTTTCAGGACTTTGACCTGCTTTCAATGATGGAACTTCGTGAGCACCCAGGTGAAATCCTTGATCGCGTAGCAAATGAAGGCACCGCATTTATTATTGAACGGAACGGTAAACGGAAAGCGTGCCTTGTTCCCCTGTCGGTTTTCTTTCCTGATATTCCTCCATCTAGGATTGCCGATGAAATCGCGGAATTGACCGAGCATGGCGCCTCGCCACGCACTAGGATAACTAAAGAGCGCGAATTAGTGTTCTTATTTCCGCACAAGTTAGCCGACAAAACCGAAATTGATTTAGAAATCGTTTTGCCGCACGGTTATCCAAATACCTGCCCCCGCACTTACGCAAAATCGCTCGACGGTAAAGTGCCTCATCGGTGGAGCGACGGTGCCTTGTGTTTATATGGCGTGACGATGGGGTGGAATCCCGGCAAACACACCATTCTTTCCACGCTAATGCTCAGTCGTCGTTGGCTTAAACATTATGACGCTTGGCGACAAAACGGAAAATGGCCGAAAGACGAAGGAACTCCGAATGAATGATGAAAAACTATTCGCGCGCATCGCGCCGCTTTTCGATGTCGGTCTTTTGAAGGATGCGCGCATGCTCATTGCCGGTTGCGGTTCGGGCGGAAGCCAAGTTGCGCTGCAATTAGCGATGGCCGGCATCCGTAATTTTGCCCTGTTCGACTTGGATGTGCTTGAGCCTGAAAATGTAATTCGACACGCGTGCGGACGCCGTTATGTAGGCCAGCAAAAAGTTGACGCGCTTGCTGACGTTTTACTTGATCGCAATCCTGCAATCCAGATTGATCGCTACCATACCGACCTAATGACCTGCGCCGACCTCGGCGACCATATCCGTCAGAGCACCGTTGTAATTCTCGCGACAGACAATGATCCAACTCGCTATCGCCTGAATCAATTGTGTGTCGAGGCCAAAACCGCGTTCGTGGTAGGAAAGGTATTTACAAGAGGCATAGGCGGAGAAGTATTTGCCTACCGGCCTGATGACGGGGGTTGTTTGGCCTGCCTCGAAGGGATGCTTCAACGCACACAGTTTCGTGATGGAGTTCGGGAGATTGATTTGGTTTCCGAAGAGGAACGCGAAAAAATGTATGGACTTGAAATTGCCGAGATTAAAGATTCGCCGGGACTCAATGTGGATATTTCGTTCATCACGAGTTTTCATACGCGATACGTGCTTGATTCCATAGCACGCACGCTGCCAGAAAGGCCAAAATTCCTGCTTCCCATTGATGAAAATTATGTGGTTTGGGGCAACCGACCTGTTCATCCATTTACTAAACATTTCCAAATCCAACGCATATCGCTTCAGCCCCAAGATGGCTGCCGCGTCTGCGGAAAAGGAGTTACACAATGAATGTCCAACACACAAGTAAAGTGCATATAGTCTTGCCGAAAGCCGCGCTGTCAGTAATCTTTGATGAATGTGATAGATTTGATCACGATGAAACTGGTGGCCGCATAATCGGCACATTCAACGAAGATCGTGGTAAACTCACCCTGCATATTGTTGGAATCATCGAGCCGGGTCCAAAGGCGGAACGCTCGCCTGTAAAGTTGTTTCAAGACGGCGAGCATCAGGAGGGCGTTTTTCGTAAAATTGAGCGCGAACATCCCCAGATTGAGCATCTTGGCACATGGCACACGCACCATGTCAACGGACTACAAACATTAAGCGGTGGAGACATCACCACTTACGGGAAAACAGTTAATCATCCCAAACAAAATACGCCCTTCTTTTATGCCCTGCTTGTGGTTCGCAAAAATAAAACAAAAGACCCATTAGATCGTTACGCCATCAAGCATTTTATTTTTCGTCGCCATCACGACGATTTTTACGAGATTCCATCGCGGCAGGTTGAGATCGTTGATACGCCGCTCGTTTGGCCTTTGGAAGATGACGCGACTGTGAAGCATGGTGAAGATGCGCCGAAGCAAATTGAGCCCACTGCAAGATATACTGCGCACTCTTCGGCGAGTAATTTAGGGGCGCGGCCAGAACGCGTTTATGACCGTGATATTCTCACAGATTTTTTTCAAGATGTTCGTCCCTTCACCTCTGCTAAGCTTGGATTTTATTGGCGGGGGACCATTGACCTATTAGACGGGTCTAAAATCCCAATCGTTCTTGTGGAAGATTCCACATTGGATGCGCCGAAATATTCTTTGATTTTGCGCGATGTGCCGAAACCACTCGATGAGGTTGCTGAACTACTTTCTAAACAGGAATTTCCATCAGCTCGCGTAGCTCTGATAACCGCCGAGCGTTTCTGCAATCGCTTTCTCTATCAACAACACATTGTTGGGAAAAAACCAAAAAACAAATTAAGAAATTTACTATGCAAATTTTCACTCTCTACGTAGGGCAAGGAAGTCTGGCTGCGGTTCGTGCTGGCAACGAAGTGATCATCGTTGATGCCCACATGCCTGATATTGAAGACCACATTTCACAGGCGGAAATCGAGGCAAGCCTCGATGTCTTTATCGGTGAGCGCGTTGTTAAAGGTTTAATCATAACTGGCCTTGATCGGGATCATGCTTGCCCGGCCGGTGTAGAATCCATTCTCACGAGGCATGAGCCAGATTGGGTTATGTATCCAAAATACTACAAGGACACCGATGCGGCCTCGGACGTTTTCAACACCATCGCAAGCGAAGTGAAGCGCCGCGAACAGACGCAGCGTCCGCTTACGCGTGAGTCGGTTCATGTGAATAACGTCGAATCGCGGAATTTGGCGGGTTTGGCCACTTACTTTGCATTCGAGTTGTTTTCACCTCACATGGACGATATGGACAGCTCCAACAATAGCAGTATCGTTCTTAAATTAACCGGATTGGACGCGACGGGATTTAGCTATCTTATTACTGGCGACACAGAAACTGATCGGTGGGATAATATCAATAAATATTTCGCGAAGTATTTGTCTTCGTCGGTAATGGCTGCTTCCCACCACGGTTCTCACAACGGAGTAAATGCCAAGACATTGCTTTCCGTGAATCCGAACACAGTATTGATAAGCGCCGGAGTGGAGAATTCCTATGGTCATCCAGACGGAACCGCTATCAAAGCGTATCAGCAAGTGGCAAAGCATGTGTTTGCTACAAACTCGGTTGAAGATGGGACTTGTTTGTTTACGCGACCGTTGGGCCAAGATTTTGAAACGCAACTTGTGCAGCATTCTGAAGGAGTGGCAGCTACCAATTCGTAAACGTGGTTTAAAACAAAATTCCTATGAGCAATGAATTCAAACTTCCTAGCAAAAAATCTGTAATCTTCTGGCCTGTTGGAACAGGTGACTCGACGACGTTGGTCTTAAAACCTGATGAGATAGTAATGCAAATCGACTTGCGTCATCTCGAGAAGGCCGATGATCCCGAAGAGCCTGAATGGAATATCATAGACCATTTAGTCAAGGCATTGCCGAAAAAAAATGGGAGACCTTATCTATCGCTCTTCGTTCTGACCCATCCCGATAAAGATCACATTCAGGGCTTTGCAGAATTTCTGAAAAAGGTCGATATCGGTGAGCTGTGGCACACGCCAAAAGTATTTCGTGACCAATCAGATCAAGAAGGGATGTGCGAAGACGCGAAGGCGTTTCGGAAAGAAGTTGACCGCCGCAGAAAAGCCATTATCGCTTCACCTCAAGCAATTAAATCTGGAGACCGTCTACGCGTGATTGGTCACGACGAAATTCTCACAGAAGAAAAATACAAAGACTTGCCCGCCGACTGTAAATCCCGCCCGGGTGAAAAAGTCTGGTTTGTGGATGGGAATAACCTTGACGGACATTTTCAAGCGTTCATCCATGCTCCTTTCAAAGACGACCAAGCCAAGGACAAGAACAACACAAGCCTCTCCTTAAACATCGTAATCTGGGAAGGAGGAAAATATGGTCAGTTCTTTTTCTTCGGAGACCGCGAATACCCGACCATCAAACGAATCTTTGAGGAAACCGAAAAAACGAAGGGCAGTGACAAAGACAACACGCCCTATCTTTCTTGGAATGTAATGCTATGCGCCCACCACTGCTCAAAAAAAGTCATGCATTGGCAGAACGAAGAGGATAAAGAGGAAATTTTCAAAAAAGACATCATGGATTTCTTCGAGAAATATTCGCGAGACAAAAATGGGTATGTTATTTCAAGTTCGCACTCAGACTTTACTGACGAGGAAGGTGATCTGCCGCCCCACGGTAAGGCTCGGAAACGATATGAGGCCATCGTAAAGGCGGGACGTTTTATCTGCACCCATGAATATCCATCCAAAAAGGAACCTGCACCGATTATTTTCACCATCGACAAGGATGGATTCGGATTTGACGACAAAAGATCAAAAAGTCAGGGGCCATCGGGATTGGCTGCGGCTACCGCAGCAGCGCGAGGCGCTACCCAACCACCGTCGGTCCAAGTTGGCTTTGGCGTTCATTCATGACACCCGGCCAACAAAGGGCGGTTCGGGAATTGGAGCGATTAAGAGCGGCCAGTGAGTCCACGTTTGAATTAGTTCATGAACCAACCATCATTGGCAATTGGCTTGTCGCGACAATCAGTCTTCAAATTGGCCCGATCGAAATGAGGGAAGATGGTTTGGATTTGAGAGAACGAGAAGAATTTATTCTTTTTGTGCCACCAGATTTCCCTTTTGAACGTCCTAAATTGACTGTCGAACATAAGCGTTTTGCTGGTTTTCCACATGTCATTTGGACTAATACAATCTGCCTTTATCAAAGTAGTTTGGAATGGAATCCTTCCGATGGACTCTATGGTTTTTTTGATCGATTGAAATTGTGGCTTGGCAAAGCTGCGGTCAATGAAATGGATCCGATCGAGGGACCGTTGGAGCCTCCCCATCACAACACAGACTTTTCTAAGAAGCCATTTTTAGTCCTCGCCGATGCGCCTTGCGCCGCTGGTGAAACTTGGTTTGGATTAGCCAAATTAAAAACATTCCCGAATCTAATTGAGTTGAATGGGTGGGCCAATTTCTCGGACGAATTGCCACAACAAAGTCATCTCGCTCTTACAGTCATTCTGCCGGAATCTCTTCCAATGGAATTCCCATCAAAGGGAGAAGATTTTTTTCGAGAATTGCAAAAGGCGGGAATGAGTCGGGAACTAATGATTACGAACCTTGCATGTGCTGCATTATTTTCTCCAGAAGGTGAAGAGATGCACTTCGTGCTTGGTCTTCCAATGAGACGAGCAAAAGATGGATCGCGGCGCATTCACTTTGCAGTTTGGTCAGCAAATGCTGAAATAGCTAACGCCTTAAAAAACATTTTGCCGAAGGATGCTGATACAGATCAAATTCGCAATGCCAGATTGGATTACAAAAATTCAATTGCTTCAATATTTGAAGCATGCGGAATCAAGTGGACAAGAGTTTTAGAGGACCGGTCAGAGATTGTAACTCGTCGCGACAATGGAACACCTATTGCTTGGTTTTCAGGTAAGAAGATTCTAATTCTGGGATGTGGAGCTCTGGGCTCGTGGACGGCTGAAATAGTTGCGCGAGCTAAACCAAGCATGATCCACCTTGTTGATAATGCCGATGCGATTGTTAAGCCTGGAATTCTCGCGAGGCAAAACTTCGAGCGTCGAGACGTAGGTGACACCAAAGCAAATGCGCTCGCTCGGAGGCTTGGTGCCATCACAGATGGCTGCACCGTTGTCCCAAATAATTGCGAAGGCCACGCATTCATTGTCGAAGATAAAGAACGCCTTCGCAATTATGACATGGTCATAGATTGCACCGCATCATCAATATTGCAGATGAAGTTGGAACGAGATTGGGCAGATTTTTCTGGCCACACTCCACCTTTCGTATCGCTGGTAATTGACTCTCAAGCGAAACATTGCCTCTGTGTGGCACTTCCCAAAGATTCTGCTGGTGGCGTTTGGAATGCGTATCTTTCTTTGAAAAGATTGCTTTGTATCGAGGGAAATCGTCCAGATGTTATAAAGGCGTTTTATTCCGACAAGGCAACAGAAAAACTTTTTCAACCCGAGCCTGGTTGCTCAGACCCAACATTTATAGGTTCAACCGCAGATGTTGTCGGCCTAACCTCAAATGCTCTAAACGCAGCATTCAAGAACCAGCCAGGAAATGCGGGTATTGGCATAGCATTGTCTACGCCCGAAACAAATGGCCCTGCACGCGTTCTCGATTTGAAAGAACTGCCCCGCTTTATTGATACAGTCGCGGGCAAATACAAAGTTCGGATAGCGGCTAGTATTTTCACCCAAGCAAGGGGATGGGTAAATCAAAACAATCGACGTCGCAGCCAAGCTCATGAGACAGGCGGCCTTTTGTGGGGGCTTTGGGATGACTCAGTTAAAGTAATTTGGATTTTCGATTTGTCGGGCCCTCCTCCAGATAGTCGGCACAATCCGGGGTATTTTCTATGCGGAATTAAAGGAACGGCAGTAGAACATAAGGATCGCGTAGCTAGGACTTACGGGGCCTGTGGCTTTGTCGGCCATTGGCACACTCATCCCGATCTCCCATCAGAACAAAGCGGCATTGACATTAGGACAATGGCAGCTTTGGTTTCTGCTATCGGAGAAAACCAAAAACGATCCGTTATGCTTATCTTCGGGCGAACACGTCGTAGGGCTACCGCTGGTATTTATATTTACGAAAGCGAATCGCTAATTGGCAATGGCGACCTTGTTTCGTTGGGGGATTCTCAAATATTCCTTGAAATGCCTGTCGTATGATTGGACTAGCTCTTTCAGGCGGTGGCTCCCGCGCAATGGCGTTCCATCTCGGATGCCTTCGAGCGCTCAATGATCTAGGCCTACTTGAAAAAGTCGGCGTTCTTTCGACAATCTCCGGCGGATCATTGATAGGTGCATATTACGCCTATACTCCACACAAAAGTTTTTCGGAATTTGACGATGATATGTGCCAATTCTTGAGGTTCGGATTTCAAAAAAGTATCGCTCTTGAGCTGGCAAAACCAATGAACCTGCTTAAGTGCGGCAGTAATTTAATTGCGTATAGAGCGGCTTCTACTTGCTCGCGAATTTGGGGAACACAATCCATGATTCATCGGCATCCATCTCGCACAGACATGTTCCATAATGTTTTGCAACGCGACGTTTTCCAAAATTTAAAAATGAGTTCCTCGCGTCGGCAAAACATGGATGTCGTAGTTGGTGCATGTGAGCTTCGACAAGGAGGAGCTTTTAGATTTGGTAACACAAAATCCGGTGACTGGCGGCGTGGTGAAATGGTGGATTGGGATGTAGATTTGGGTTTTGCTGCCGCTGCTTCTGCTGCTTACCCAATTTTCCTACCAGCTTTTGATCGCACGTGGAAATTTAGAAAGAGCGGGAAAGAAAATTCGCATCGAGTTTTAATCGCAGATGGTGGAGTTTATGATAATCTTGGGCTTCAAGTTCTGGAACCCGGTCGTGATCCGAATTACAATCTCCATACATTTCCTTGTGAATATTTAATTGTATGCAATGCCGGTCAAGGACAAGAAGCCGGAACAGGCTTGCCTGTTGGCTTTTTGCCGCGGTTTGTTCGTTCATTTGAAATCGCGCATCGCAGGGTTCAAGATTCCGCAATGCATAGGCTTCACCAGATGAAAGAAACGGGCCAAATCAAAGGTTTTGTAATGCCTTATTTGGGTCAACAGGATGACAGCCTTCCGTGGAAGCCGGTTGATTTAGTGCCAAGGTCAGAAGTTGTTGCGTATCCAACGAATTTTGGAGCTATGAGCAATTCTTGGATTGAAAAACTCTCTGGGCGCGGCGAACAGCTTACACGGGGACTTGTAGAATACTATCTTGGTAGAATTATCTGACAACTTGCCATTTCCGGCAAGTTACACCTCCACGTCCTGTCAGGCCGGCTGCGGGGATATGACAGGGAACATGAATTGATAGAGCTCATTGAATAGAGGCTGAAGAAAAATGATGTGACATCAGAGCCAAGGATGTTAAAATGTCTGCATGGCTCAAAATCGTGCCCACAATTCAGAACCGCAAGCGCAAAGGCTTGCCAGATTACAGAGCAATCCTATTGAAGCCATTGAAACACTTCTATATTCAATAGATAATTATTTCAATAACGAAATCCGTATAACCCCGGATTATGTCCAAACGTCTTTGTTGTTTCTTGGAATACATGCGGCGGCTTTAACCATCGGAGAGGTGTTCTTTGATAATGACCCCCTAAACAATTATAGCGATTTTCTGAAAATATTCGTGGATGGGCAGACGCAGGATATGCAGTTTTCAATTGTGGCCGATGAGATTCATAATTGGCGTAACATTCTCGCTCACCAGTGGCTTGGTTCCTCTGGGCACAAAATTGAGTATGATTATTCGGCAACTCTCGGCTGGGAAAAGAGAGGCGATGTTTTAGTTATAAATCCGAAGATTTATTGCGATAAATATCTGGAGGCTTTCGCAGCAGGTGGAAGAATATGGGGGTATGATGCTATTTTTACCCCTCAACAACTTACCGATATTCACGTCCGAATTGTGAATAAATATGTGCGAAAGTAGTAAAATGCGGGACGCCCTCTCATTTAGTTCAATATGTTTCAGGATTCAACTCTAGTCAGACCGTTTCTAAGGTAAATAATCCAAGCGTATGTCACCACTACAAGACCCAGGAATTCAAAATGGTTTGAATTTTCTCGAACACGCGCCATTAATTGGCGTTGTAATTGCCATCCCGATCTTAATCATCGTCTTCCTTATTAGAGGCAAGAAATAGCGATCTTTATAATTGTGCCACTTCTGGCAGGTTTACCCACCTTCATTTAGCTTATGCAACCGTCCACACTGTCCGCGTGAAATAAAAAATATCACACATCATTTCTTGGACGGCATCCCAAACTCCTTTTTGAAGTGAGCGTATATGAGTGCGGCTGCACGTTGGGCTTTATGTAGGTAGGTTCTAACGTCGTCCAAGTCTCCCATGTATGTAGGCCGCAGAGATACGTTAATTCTTGACAGTGAATTGAAACAAATGCATTCAGGTTGCGCATGAGCACCTCAATCACAGACATTCCGGCGAAGGCACGTAATCTCACGACACTTGGAGACAAAACAACAAAGGCAACCGTGCAATTCTATGGCATTTCTCAAAAGACGCTTTTCAATGACGAGGAAAAAGTTGATTTGTCGCCGCTTGGAGAAGCGTTGATTGCGACAAACTGGTCCGATACTCAAGCGGCGAAACTCATTGACGCGTATCATGAGCTAACGTTGGCTGGCCGAGTTACCAACATAAAATTGCTTGCGCGATGGGCGCAATTTCACCCTGACGATGCGGATACTGTGCGGGATTGCATGTCTGTTGAACCACCTGATGGCATTGAGGTCCTTCAAGTACTTTCACGGAGAGGCAGTCAGAAGCTGGTATTTCTTGCGACTTGGCGATTTCGCCAACAGGAAGTTGTTCTGAAACAAATACTCGCTAAGGGTGAACATGCCGAACGGATATTCTCGCGCGAACTTCAACCGCATCCATTAAGCATGGTGCATCCAAACATCATCGAGACCCATTTTCTTCAGAATCGAAAAGGAGAGAAATTTCTTGTCGAAAGGCGCTTAACAGAAGTACTCGATGACAATTGGGATGCTGGAGGTGTTCACGAAGCGGCAAATTTGCTGTTCGATATGGCCAAAGCGCTTAAGTTTTTGCACGAACATCATCTGATACATGGCGACGTCAAACCAGACAACATTGGGCGAAGAGGCTCCAATTACGTTCTTCTTGATTTTGGAATCTGCCGAGATCGTGAATTGTTTACCCACGAGGCAACGCCGACAGGCAGTCTTCGAACTCGTGCCCCTGAGCTTTTTATCGAGGAAGAATATGTCGAACCCGAAAAAGTGGATGTCTGGGCGCTTGGTGCTACGGTGTACAAATCTGTTACCGGTCGTTTCCCACTCGTGAAGGTTGAAGAGAGCATTCCAAGAATATCCAATGCAGCAGAAAGAAAAACATTCGAGGCTGTCCTCAAAGAACGTGTTCAAAAAGATTGGTGTAACTGGGTCACTCTCGGCGGAGTCCCTCAGCCACTGAAGGAGGTGTTGAATCAGATGTTAACCCGCGACCCGAAGTCTCGAATTTCCACATCCGATCTTATTCGCACTGCCGAACATGAACTTTCGGCATTTTTACGTTCTACATCCCCAGCCGGTGATTCCAATGGCAGGTTTTCACCTCTGGACGAAATCGGGCAAATCGAGTCTTACCTCACTGCACTCGCGAATAATGTAAGTCTTATTCCACAGTATAAACGGCAAAGTATTTATCATCGTATCCGGGAACTAGAAACCAAGAGCTTTGGCGAAAATGAAAAGGAGCGGATTAGCCGTCTTGCTGCAGTACTACAATAAAAATGTCACGAAATAAAATCCAACGTATACAGGATTCCGTTCATGGATTGATGGAGTTTTCTGGTATGGAAACTGTCGTCGTAGATGTGCTTCGGACGCCCGAATTGCAGCGTCTGCGGAAGATTCGTCAACTCGGCTTAGTACATTTAGTTTTTCCGGGAGGAGAACATTCCAGACTTGTGCACTCGCTTGGTGCTTCTCATTTGGCCGTTCGCTTTGGGCGCCATATCAAAGAGGCTGCCCGAGAATTTTTTGCTCCAGTGCTATGTCCTGATGAAACCGTGATTCGTGACTTGGCTGTGGCAGCATTATGCCATGACCTCGGCCATGGTCCACTCTCCCATGCGTGGGAACGTGAAATGGTTCGCTCGTTTGATCGTACAGCATGGTCAGAGGCACTGGGTCTAAACCCAAATGAACCAGCCCTGAAAGATCTTAAATGGCACGAACTCGTCACACAGGGACTTCTGGCTTGGGAAGATGGACAATTACACCAGTTACTCGAACAGCACGAAAAAGGCTCAAGCACACGTATTCGTGGCCTGTTAAGCGGCCAATATGACATTCATTATATTCCTCGTTTACTTTCGAGCGATGTTGATGTGGATCGCGCAGATTTTTTGAAACGTGATACTCACCAAACAGGCGTCGCGTATGGGCGTTATGATTTAGACTGGCTTATTTCGACATGTACTCTTGGCAAATGTCGGCATGGGGATAACACCTCGTGGGTTGTTGGGTTTGATCGTCGAAAGGCTATCCGTGTCATTGAGCAGTTCGTTATTGCTCGTCAGGCACTTTATGAAACAGTTTATCAGCACAAGACAGTTCGCTGTGCAGAAGGGATGGTAGCCAATTTACTGCGTCGTCTGAAGCATTTAGGTGGCAATTTCAAAATGGACGTCGCAGGATTTGTAAAGCCTTTGGTGAAAATTATTCATGGCGAAGTTCTCGGCCCGCACGAACTGATCCAACTCGATGATTTTGCATTATTTGTCCTCATCGATAACGTCGCACACATGACGAAACAAGATCCGACTGCAGCAGACCTAGCACAACGAATAATTTCGCGGGATCTGTTTAAAATTGTTCCTGTTCGTCCGCGCCAACTTGACTTGTTTTTGGACAAGCCAGATGCGCGACAAATTCTATACAAAGCGATAAAACCATTTTGTGTTGGCGAGCCTGAATACTATTTAGTCGAGGATACGGTCGAGTTTAATATGATGTCAAAAGATGATTCAACAAAAGTGTATCTAATCGACGTAGAAAATTCGGAGCGTCAGGCTATTCCTGCTCACGAAGATGATGCCCTTCGCCAATATGAACAGATTAAGAATTTTTCGAAGCGCATTTACACCATTCCCGGAGCGGTCGAGGTGGTGCGAAAAGTTGTGGAGCAAGCTTAAGAATACTTTGACTTCATACGCAAGCTAAGAATTATGCTGGTTCGTAGGTGGACCACACTTTCTACGATTCTGGTCACGATGCCATAAGTGCCCAAAGGCCGATTCGTAATTTTATATTGATAAAAATCAGTCTTCATAAAAAATATAAAACCGCGTGCAATGTTTATTGCACGCGGGCGTTAAAGTGTCCAAGATTCGAAAGGACACGGACGGAAATCAGCGCGTGATGTCTCTAGAGAGCGAAGAGTTGGGTGTCTTGCGAACCGCTAGGAACCGATAGAAAGAACTCCAGTCACCACCCAAACAATCGAGACGTAAATGGCGCTTAGTGCCGGTGCGGTGGAGTAGAGACACAATGCGGTGATCATCAAGATCGCCAATAGTGCCAAGTGCGACAATAGGATGCTCGTGTTGCTCGTTAGGATATTTTGCTCCGAAAGCAAGCAGGTGTTCGATCCTGCCAGGTTCCCAAGTATTGATTGAGTCAGCTGACTCAATCCTCCTTACTGCTATTTCCGACGAAATACTTCGGTTGAAGTGGAAAAGCTTGGCATCACATTGAACTGTTCCTTTACCTTCCACAGGAAGTCTTTTAATCGTGATATTCTTATTTACCCAATCATAATGACCAGCAGCAATCATGGCATCGAGCGTCAGATTGAAGTTGATAACAAGGGCTTGTTCGGTGAAGACTTCTGAAACAGGTACAGGCGCTGTTTCAGCGGCCGATAACCCATTTTGGATCCGAAGAAACATTGTGAATTGGGCACCAGTTTCTGATGGCTGGTTTATGAGATGCTGGAGCAAGTCGCGATCGAGGCATTCCCAATTTGTATTATTTGCGAGGACGGACAGTAGACTGAATCCCTGACGTAAGGTGGCCAATTTGTGCATTTTTTAGACCATGGCTACTCAATCGTATTTGGGCTTGGCTATTTCTTCACTTCGTGTGAAGCGATAGTTTGCCGTAACGTAAGCGCATTTCGCCATAGCTCGTAAATACCCATACGGGGAATTAACTAATGAGTATATCCAAGCTATGGCGAATGTTCGTGTGAAGCTCGAAACTTGCGCGCTTACGATCCGTTGCACATTCTACCAGATCATACTTCATGACGCAATCGCGATCGTTTGAAGGCAAAGCCTCAATAAGCGGGACATCATTCTATTGGAATACATTTGACGCAGCGTCCTTTCCTTGAAGACTTGCGACAGGGCATTTGACGAGTTTCGTTCTATAGCAGTATAATTATCGGCATTGGTAGATTACCAATTCGATTTTACTAAAAACCATATTTATAATCTCAATTGCATGATTCACAAAACTCCAGAGGGTTACGAAAAGAAATTCGCGAATTTTATCCGCCTCTGCACCGAGGCCAAGTCCAAAGGCGCTGACAGCATAATCGTTGCGTATCCTTGGGTGCTTGGGGACAATTATGATGAAGTCATCGAAAGCCTGTCTCGGCTGGCGGATGCCGGGCTGAATTTGAATATAGCCGCTCGAAAGGATTGGCCGAGCCAAAATTGAGACAGTGGGTCTTCTCTGTGGCCGGCAAATTTCAACCCTTCAGTAGTGATTCCTGTGGATGTCATTAGGATATTATCCTACTTTTAATTATGAATTACAAAAAATACTATAACTTGGAGAATTATCTTTTCCAGGAAGTGGGGTCTCGGTTTAGACATGCGGGCACTCTTAGCGTAGAAGATTTTTTCTGCATAGTTATATGGAAAGCAAACAGGGCAAAGACGAAGATCAAGAAAAAGTTATCCAAAAATACAACACTCGCTAAATCAGTAAAAAATATTGCAAATGACTTATTTCAGACCAGGGACGCTAGTGAGAAATTGAACATATTGAAGGGAACCTGGGGATTTAGTTTGCCAATGGCAACAGCCATCCTGACAGTTTTATACCCAGAAGAATTTACGGTCTATGACTACCGTGTCCGCGAGCAGCTAGGGCTACGAAAGATTTATGGTGTAAAAAGGTATTTGAAATACTTTTTACCAAAGGTGAGGGATTACGCGGAAATCCATAGTGGCGGAAATTTAAGAGAGGCAGATAAACAATTATGGGGTAAGTCCGTTTATGAAAGTCTTCTTAAATTGATCCGATGAGCTTTTCTTGCCACTTCTGGCAACTTCTGCCGTCTTCGCTCAATTCTACAAATCATCAATACTGCCGGAATGGTATAACATAAACCAATCCGACAATGTAAAAGAAGGGGACGCACAGACGTTTCGAAAGAAATGGTATATTGCTTTGACCAAATACTCATTTCTGTGTTCCAATGTTCGAACATCGTCCCTTTCTCCCCGCACAAAAGGACGCAGAAACAAGGATGGGATTTTTCGCCCTTGTGCCGCCTGCGTTATTTCAGGTTCGATTGGTGAAATTATCGGCGTTTCAGGGGAAAGTAAGTTTCCGAGGATAAAGAACGGCTTTCTGGCTTCAATCAACAGCTTTTTATTCTTCAAAATTAGGTTCGATCCCATCGTCACCAGAATCGCCTTTTTGGTCTTGAAATCGCCCTTGGCAAACCGTTCCTGCACGGCGCAGGCGAATTCAAAGGTCTGTTCAGACAGCTTTAACTGCTGTTCCACACGATGTCCGGCGTCGTTAAGCAGCTCTTCAAGACTTTTCTTCATCTTTAGAAGATCAACGCGCCGACGCCCATATTCCTCGTCAGACAGGCGGCTTCCGTCCGCATTAGAGGGCGCGGTTTTCAGCTTTACCAGATTGTCAATTTCCTGCACGCACTCCTGATACGCCTTTTGCTGTGACTGGATTATTTCATGCAATGAAGCCGTCTCTACTTCATGCAATTCATGCAGAAATTTGAAAGCCCACTCCTTGAATTGCTTGGAAATGCAGATGCGCACAAGGCTCTCATTGATCTGTCTTTCCAATTCCCGCCCGGTCACGCATTTTTGAAAGCACCTTGGCCGTTTGCTTTTTGAGCAGTGGTAATAGGTGTATTGCAGAAACTTCGGATTCATCATCTTTTCAATGGGCGTCTCACAGCGCGGACATATATCCTGCTTACGATACGCAAATTTGCACTTGCATTTGCTGCACATGACCTGATGTTTTTCCTCGGCAGTCACCGCCCGGCCACAGTCACCGCAGCGGATGAGTCCCGTGAAGGCAAATTCAAAGTGTGATTTTGGGCGCGGATTTCCATTGCGGCCTAGTAATGTCTGCACACGGTCATATTCCGCCTCGGTGACCATTGACTCATGTTTTCCTTGATACCATTGGCCGCTTCCTTTGGGGAATTCAAACCAGCCGTAATAGAACGGCTTTGTGAAAATTTTATAGATGGTGCTTCGGGCGAGCGGTCTTCCGCCTGTTCGTCGCGTTGTTCGTGTTCGCAAACCCCATTCCTTGTCTGCAATCTCAATGATTCTTGGCGGCGTGTATAGGCCGGTCAGCATCAAATCCCACATGCGCCGAATCAAAGGAAACCGTTCCGGGTCTTTGATTAGCGTGTTTTGGCCTGTAATCTTGTCGGTATGGTTCAGATAACCTGGTAAGGCTTTGCCTGGAAACCAGCCGTTCTCCATTTTTGTTTTCATCCCGCGCTTCACGTTTTTGCTCAAGTCATCCACATATTTTTGGGCCATGCCGAATTCGATATACATGAGAATAATGTTGTCATCCTCGCGGGCATAGCTTTGAGCTGGAGTCATAACTTTGATGCCGTGCTGTTTGATGGCCCAGATGATGGAACCACCGTCCACTGGGTTACGCGCCAGACGATCCAGCTTCCAGCAAATGATGCCGGCGGCTTCGCCATGGTAGAGGCGTTGCATCATGCTATTGAACACCGGTCGTCCTGGGTCTTTGGCGGATTTCGACTCGACCAGCACTTCAGTCACGGGCAGTCCCAGCTTTACCGCCAACTGCTCAAGTTCGCGGGTTTGGGATTCAATCGAAAGAACCTGCCGGTCTTCGGCTTCGGATGATTTGCGGCAATAAATGAAATATCCAGGCATTGACATGAATTACTAACGAAAGGGAAGCGGCCTTTGAAGTTACACCCATGCTAACTCGCCAATATGGATGCGTCAACGCAGCCCGTATTATTCCTTGTTCAAAATCCCGAAGAAACGCAGCAGGCGCATGGCGATCTCCTGCACTTCATCGTCTGATAATAGCTCGCCGAATTCCTCTTGATAAATGGCTTTGAACTCCTTGATGGCCTCGCGGCTCAATTGGTTTGGTGTTTTCATGCTGCCACCATACCGTCAGAGAATAATCAGACATAGACGGCATAACTTGCCAAATCTGGCAAGTCTCACCTTTGCCGCCATATTGACGAAAAGCAAATAGTGTGATGTAGTAATGCCGCAAAATACGCCTGTGTCGGTCAGACGTTTTTTGTAAAACTTGCCAGATTTGGCAAGTTCTGCCCCCTGCCACATATACCTCCTGCGGCATATTGTTTCCCCTGAACTCACGCAGAGTTCGCTTTTCATGGCTTCGCTTTCAAACTACTTACGCACCAATAGAAAACGCCTGATGCTTTCACAGGAGGAAGTGGCTTTTCTTCTTGGTGCGAAGGGCATGGACAAGGGAATTAAGGTCTGCCGGGATGAAAACTCTGCCCGCAAGCCGAGCCTGAAAATGGCCATGGCCTACGAGGCGATTTATGGCAAACCCATTCGTGAACTGTTTGCCGGCCTGTATGAGCAGGTAGAGAGGGAAGTGGCGAAGCGAGCCAAACTGTTGAGCTATCGCAAGGCCGGAAAACCAAAGCCCAAGCGTGAGGAAGTCATTACCAATCTCGTTTCCAAATTAGTTATTTAACCAAACACACATGAATCAACCATCAAAACAGTCTCGTGTTCTCGGCGTATCGCTTTCGACCAGGGGATTCGGCTATGCCGCAATCGAAGGTGAAAACTCACTCTTTGATTTCGGAAAAAAGAGGATTTATGGGGACAAGAATACCGGTTCGCTGGCAGGCATTGAAAAAGTGATTACCCGTAACCAGCCAAGTTTCCTGGTGCTTCAAGACGTGAACCATGCCAAAGGGACACGCCGTGTGGATCGGATCAAGAAACTCCATAGGAAGGTTATTGCCCTGGCAAAGAAGCGGAAAATCAAGGTGATGGAGATTTCAGGAAAGGAGTTGCGTGACGTGCTTCTTGGCAATGAGCGTGGAACGAAACAGGAAATGGCCGAATTGCTGGCAAAGCAGTTTTCTGATGAGCTGGCGTCACGTCTGCCGCCGAAACGCAAAGACTGGAAGAGTGAGGATGCCCGCATGAACATCTTTGATGCGGTGGCGTTGGTTGTGGCATTTCGGATGAAGAAACAAAAGTGAGGACAATAAAGGGTTGGTCGTAATAAAAATCATCCAGACAAAATTGCGATGAAAGAGGAGGAGGATGTCTTTTCAAATGGTCTTGTATCTGAAACGTGCCGGACAGGAAATATTTGCGATTTTGAACAAATATTTATGGACACGTTAGAGAACGGGTGTATAAACGGAACAGCTTCACGCAGTTTTCTGTAAAGTAAGATGTGCAGGCTTTACGGTGTGTGAATAATACACCGTATGACGAGCACATCCACTAGACAGTCTTCAGCCCATTTTTCCAAGGCGGCAGTGTATTTTTTGCCAGTGAAAAAACCGGCACATTTCTTATGAAAACCAGCATTTCTCTCGGTTTTATTTTGTTACTTGGCAGCGCGGGATTCCTTTGGGGAGCGCCGAGCGACCCCAACCAGCAACAGGTCGGTCAGACAATTCCTCCCCCGCCGACGCTCTATGCCGTAGTCGGAAAGGACGCTAATTCGAGCGTGTGGGAACAGACGGTGTATGAACTTGATGCTTCAGGCAATCCGGTGCCGAAAACACATCATTACACGGAAGTGGCGACTGGGTTGCATTACCAGCAAAACGGCCAGTGGTTGGATTCCAAGGAGGAGATAGACATTAAACCCAACGGGACGGCCTCCGCCACGCAAGGCCAGCATCAAGCCTATTTCCCCGGCGAGATCTATCAGGGGCAGATTGAACTGGTGACACCGGATGGATTACAGCTATACAGCCGCCCAATGGGATTGAGTTATTTTGACGGCACGAACAGCGTGTTGATCGCCGAACTGACCAATTCCATCGGGCAGGTGTTGGGCGCCAATCAAGTTATTTACACCAATGCCTTCACCGACTTTGCAGCGGACTTGATTTACACCTATACTAAGGCCGGATTTGAACAGGACATCGTGTTGAGAGAACAACCGCCAACCCCGGAGTCACTGGGCTTGAATCCCGACACAACGCGGCTGGAAATTCTGACCGAATTCTTTTCACCGCCCCAGCCGACCATCCAATCAACGGCAATGCCAGTTCAGGCGGGTGTGTCGTTGACGGATGAAAGTCTTGGCTTTGGGCAAATTCAAATGATTCCGGGACGGGCTTTCCTGCTGGGCGAGAATGCCGTGGATGCAGGAGCAAGGGTAAGCAAACAATGGTTGCTCTTAAACGGGCGGCAATTTCTGGTGGAAGAAGTGCCGGTGGACGCCATTGTTGAAGGATTGGCAACGCTGCCCATGCCGACACCAGCAGTCC
>Ga0210402_10002369_pt1 | contig 18402 bp, 15 predicted proteins | sample IncBWC7MmetaG_FD_161055 | JGI IMG/M metagenome (GOLD analysis project Ga0210402, IMG submission 161055) | Forest soil microbial communities from Barre Woods Harvard Forest LTER site, Petersham, Massachusetts, United States - Inc-BW-C-7-M | ecosystem: Environmental > Terrestrial > Soil >... | reverse complement strand
CAGCCAAACTCCCAGTTGCCGCCGCCGATCGCCCAGGCTCCATAGCCGATCGGGGTAAGGTGCATATCGGAGTTGCCGAGTTGACGCGTCTCGAATTTTGTCGCGGGAAGATTTTGAGTGGACATGGTGCTTAGAATACCGCTGCGCCGTTATCCGATCCAGTCGTTCAACCAAGTATTATGGCTCAACAAGAAAGCACCCGTCGTGCATGATCTGCTCTTCTTCGACCCATATGTTGAATCGCAGACCGACAACATCGATATGCGTAGTCGATGTCCAGGGAGCGCCCGTGTGCTCGCCATAAGGATTGCCGAAGGCAATGTGGATGCCGGGGAACTTCTCGTCCTGGAGGATGTTGCCGATGACATTCTTGATGCCGAGATTGGTGCCAATGGCGAACTCGCCTACGCGATCTGAATTTTCGTCAGTGTGCGTGTATGCCCAGAAATCGTCACGAAGCTGTTGGTTCTCAGAATGGCAGTCGACGATGCGATTGCCCTTGATTTCGATCGTTAGTGGTGCAGCCTCAAGCAGTCCGTAGCGGAAACAAAGATAGTCGCCGACAACGCCGTCGACGACGAAAGTGCCATTCACTTCTCCGGGAGTGGTAAAGATTTCGCCTCCCGGAAGATTGCCCCACTTCTCACGAGAAATAATCCCCGAGGTCTTAAGCCACTTGTAGCCCGGGTTCAGGTCTGCGCGAATGTCGGTTCCGGCAGCCGTGGTAGCGCGGATGTACCTGGCGCGGCGCACCTTCTCGATTACCTTCTGGCTGAGCTGGTCTACGAGCGCAAAATCTGCGCGCATGCCTTCGCACATAATCTGCGGCGTGATATTGACCATGTGTGCATGACGCATCCGGCGGCGGTTCACAACCTCAGTCATCTGCATGCGCGAGCGCAACTCATTCTGCTGCACCTTCACGGCAAAGATGCTCACGTCGGATGTCTCCATGTCCTCGAGCACGGCTGCCGGCATGTCTCTCAAAGGGCGCGGCGCCAGGTCTTCGAGCACGAATGCGTTCCAGCTGCAGCCGTTCGCAGACAACTCAGCTGCGATGGCTGCAGCAATCGGCGTCGTCTCGCGATCGGAAATCAACGTGACTTTTTCGTGAGCTTCGATCCGAAGACAGGTAAAAACAGCAGCATGCGCTCCCGGCGCGAATTCTTCTGGGAAAGGCGTATCAAGCAGCGCCTGGGCTTGCGGTGTTACGGAATACATCATTCGCTAAAAAATCTGCCTCTTTCAGGGCTTCCAACTAGCCTACCGGAAATTTCCGGAATCGGCACATTCATAGTCGTTCACATTTGCCTTCCTGAACAAATTACTTCTTCCGTTCAAAACCAAAGTTACCCATGTGGGAGTACAGGGGTTACCTTTTCCTATTTAGCTAACTGTGTTTGCATAGTTATTCTCAGCCTGCATGTCACCTTCGTCGGTTCAGATGCCACCAAGTTCTACCTGCCCTCATGCGCTTCCTGGATGCTCGAAGGGAATTGTCTACGTTGCTCAGCATCGGGCACGGTACTCATCGACCAGGCAACGAAAAAGCTTGGCTTCAAAAAGCGACGTGCTTTCGACGCTGTGCTCGGCATCCTGCTCTCAATCGCTGTACACAGTCTGTTTGGAATCCTTCGATCAGTTTGGACCGAGGAGCGATATGCAGCATACGTCGCAAGGCTCCATCATCGCGGTCCGGTCGCGAACGTCGATGCATTGAAAGGCACAGGCCGTATTTACCTCGTTCAAATGGGCCCCCATACTGCGCCCTACTCGCTCGATGATTTTGCCTCGTGGTTACGCTCAAAGTATGGCATGGAGGTAGCCGTGTTGCCGCCGACGCGCCTAGATGCATCCTCTTTCGATTCCAGCCGAAGGCAATTTGTCGCTGAATTGCTCAACACCCAGCTCAAGCGCGATTATCCTGCACTCGCAGCCGACCCCAATGCTTATCTCATCGGTTTCACCGATGCGGACATGTATTCCGTTCAATACCGCTGGAATTCCACTTTCACCTTGCGCGACCGGCCACGCACTGCCGTCATTACAAGTTCCCGCATGGGCGATTACTGGTTCGAGCGCATTCGCGAAGACCGCAGCACTGCAAATCAGAAACTGCAAACGCGGTTGCGACGGATTCTGTTGAAGGATTTAGCTATCCTCTACTGGCGTCTGCAAGTCAACAACGACCCCACCAGCCTGCTCCATGACACTCTCGAACCCGATCTTCCCACCGGGGAGATATACGAATCCGACCTCGATCCTGAGCGCAGCCCATGGGGGACGGTCGGAGTCCAACCCATGTGTTTTCTTCACCTATTCGGCAAAGGACGGCCTAAAGGCGCTGCCCGGGGCAGTGATCCACAACTGTTCCGACACGAAAGATGGGGACGAATCGCACGAGATGTTTGAGGTATATCTGGGCTTGGGTCTGCTCGTTGATGAGCACACCGACTTTGATCTTGCCGATTCCATTCCCATCAGGTTTCAGCGTGCCACGCGCGATGGGTGGAAAGGGTCGATGGCATTCGGTATTAGCGGAAGTCATAACTACGACAAATATCTAAAGTCGGCAAAATCTGCGGACGATCTCTACGGTCGATGCGGACGGAGGCAGATATGAGCTCATTCGCGTGCCTTCCTGGTTGGACATCCTGCCGCTGGTGAAGTATGTCGACACGGAATATTCAGGCAGGTTCTTTGAATTGCGCTGGCGCACCATCCCGTATGAGCATTTCGACTTGAAACGCTATGACGACGAAGTTGAAGCGTATCTTCCTGGCGAGGGCGACATCAAGAGCCTTCTTATCGACGAACACAATGTTCGGGGTGAAGAGCTCAAGTTCCTGCGCGACAACGACCGCAGGTTGCTGCAGTTAACTTCTCCACACGGGAGCTGGTTGAAACTCAACTACGATCCGGCGAGCCTCGTATCCGACATCGTCGATAGCCGGGGAGGCACGGTGCATTACGGCTGCGATCGGGATGGCAGGCTGATCAATGTCACATATCCGTCCGGCGAGACTCTCTACCACGAGTACTACAAGATGCAACACCTGGTGACGTTCAGCGCAGCACTCGATGGGAAGAGCGCGCCCCGCCTGTTATTGCGCAATGAATACGATCAAGTGGGCAGGATTTCAAGGCAAACATTGCCCGATGGCGAGACTTACACCAACAGCTACAATCCCGCTGATTCCGTCCGCGTTCGGAAGGCGACTGTCCACACACCCGACGGCGCGGACTCGATGCCTACATTAGCAAGTCCGGAAGCTCGATCGTGCACGTACGCAGCACATCTCAGCAGTGACTACCGATCCCTCATTCCTCAGCGGCACACATGAATGATGTCGCGAGGCTCTTGTCACCGGTGCCATCGTACTGCGCAGCCTGCGGATAGGGGCACAATGGACGTGTCATTTCGATCTTCGGCTTCGCATTCCTTGCGGGATCATCGTCACCATATTTCGTTGCCACGATCGTCGATGGCGCGTTGCCATCTTCTACCCACTGAACGAGCGCTGCAAAAATGTCGTGATCAGGACTGCTTCTCGGTGCAGCCTCGTCCTGCCCGAATGACGTCGCGCCCGGCCCACCACCGCAGTGCTGCATCCCTGGCACCATATAAAGGCGCAGCGACTGGCCCGCCGTCTGGTTGCCAACAGCCGCCGCAACGCTGTTGTAGTAGTTGACTGTATTCAGCGGCGAGATTCCGGGGTCGTTCCAGCCGTGATACATGATCAGCTTTCCGTGTGACAAAAATGGCTTCAGATCGGCATTCACGGCGTCCACGGAATCACCCGTCTTCTCATAGGCGAGCTTTAGAGCATCGTCAATGTTCGCGGTCTTGTAGTCCCAGTCAGACTTGCCGTAGACCATATTGCCAAAGTATCCGCCTACGTAAAATGCTCCGGCGCTCTTGCCTTGTTCGGAGCCGGTAACCCAGGTTGCCCAGCCTCCGCGGCCATCCTCAGCGCCAGGAAGCAGGCCGGGAAATATCTGCTTGCCCGAGGCATCGTGCGCACCCGCGTAGATGGTCTTCAGTGAGTCAACCTGCGGTGTTGTCAAGCATGTGTCGGAATCCGCACCCTTACACAGCATTGTGGATGGATCGAAGTGGCACATCCGCGGATCGTTGAGAACGCCGTCCGTCACGCTATCCTGGGCATCGCATGCAGCGAGAACAGCCTTGCCAATCGCCGGGATTTTGGCTGGTGGGATATAACCTGCCCGGTCCGTAGCCTGCAGGAATTTCAACCCGCCTGTCAGCATCGGCACCCAATTGTTCGCCGGCGCACCGGCAATAATTCCGTCGTAGTCGCCCGGAAATCGCTGCGCTTCCATCAGAGCCTGGCGTCCACCATTGGAACAACTCGCAAAATACGATCGTTTCGCGTCATCGCCATAGAACGTCTTTATGATGGTCTTGGCGTCAACCGTCATCTCGTGTACGGCCCGATAGCCATAGTCCACGACCTTCTCGGCATGATTGAGGGCCCAGCCAGCGCCCTCTGTCGAGTGCCCGGTATCGGTGCTTGCCGCTGCATAGCCTTGGCTCACCGACGTCGCTAGACCCGCGTAAGCTATGTATCCGGCGAAGCCGCCGTTTCCCTGCCCCCGGAATTTTCCGTTCCAGTCGCTCATCGGCATCCAGACTTCGACTTTAATATCCGAATCAGGAGTTGGCTTCACTGTGGCGACAACGCGACAGAAAGCCGGCGTGCCTTGGTATAAATGTGGCACCTTCTCTCCGACCTTTAGATCGGGAGGTGAGAATGAGCCTGCTGCCACTGTTTCAGCCAGGGTAATGCTGGCATTTGGCAGTGCGTACTGTTTAAGATCGGCGCATTTGCTCGCGGGGATGGCCGAATCGGCACTCCGGGCAAAAGCCGAATAGGCAAATGCAGCAGGCAGAAGCAGTAAGATCAGACGATTCTTCATCGGTGTAACGATACTATTCGATCGCGATTGCGACGGACGCCTTCTATAAGGATTAGTTTTCGAACAATCCAACCTGCGTTTCCTCTGCCATATAGTCGACGACTGCCTTCAGGTCATTCGTCTCTTCAAATTTGCGGAGTTGGCGGTCTGCACCAGTGCCCATCTCCAAAATTGTGCGGACGTAGTCTAACTCTTCGCGGCTGTTCAGTTCGTCCGCGACTTCGCTGACGAAGTCGAGGTATTCGAGGATCAGCTCGCGTTCCGGCACTTCCGTCTCTTTTCCGAAATCGATGAGCTTTCCGTCTAGCCCATAGCGCACGGCGCGCCACTTATTTTCCATGACGAGCGCCCGCGAATACTGCCGATAATCCTGATTCCGTGCGTGGAGGATGTATAGCTTCGCCGCTGTGGCCTGAATCAAAGCGGCGATGGCCAGCGTTTCTTCTGCCCGCATAGGCAGGTCGCAGATGCGCACTTCGATAGTGTTGAAGAATGGATGCGGGCGAATATCCCACCAGATCTTCTTCGCGTTGTCCAGGCAATTGGTCTTGATGAGCAGATTAACGAAGCCTTCATATTCGGCGTAGCTGGCGAATGTGTCGGGTATGTTCGTGCGGGGAAATTTGTCGAAGACCTTAGCGCGGTAGCTCTTGAGACCTGTCTTCATGCCCCGCCAGAAGGGTGAGTTCGTCGAGAGTGCCAAAATATGCGGCAGGAAGTAGCGCATCGAATTCATCAGCCGGATCGCCGCTTCGCGGTCTTCTACGCCGACGTGAACATGGAGCCCAAAGATAAGGTTCGCGCGCGCCACTAGCTGCAGATCTTCCACGACTCGCTTATAGCGATCGTCGGGATAGATTTCCTGCGCGCGCCAGTCTGCAAATGGATGCGTGGCTCCCGCCACCAGCACCAGATCGTGCTCGCGCGCTAGGTAGATCATCTGTCTGCGCAGATCGAACAGGTCCTCGCGCGCTTCTTTGACGGTCTTGCAGATGGTGGTGCCTACTTCGACCACGGACTGATGCATCTCAGCCTTGACGCGCTCGGCGAGGCGGCGCTTACCCTTCGCCAGCATCTCAGTCGCGATATGCGAACGCAGGTCTCGCGTGACCGGATCAACAGTCTGGTACTCCTCTTCAATGCCGATCGTGAATGAGGGCCTCATAGGCTATGCGCTCCGCGCTTGGTTTCTACTCGATAGCTGGTGGAAAGTGTAGACCGTTTTCCTGAAAACGGCCTATCTTTTGCGAATATTCTTGCGACGCTCAAGCTTGAGAGACTTCGACTGCCTTTTTTGGGGGGGCGCTCTTCTTCTTTGCAGATGCTTTTTTCGGCTGCTTGGCGCCGGCGTTGAGGAATGCACTCCAACGCAACTCCGATGGCTTAGATGCTGACTTTGCTTTTTTGATCGCAAGCTCAGCCACGGCATCCACGATCCACTCGAAATTCGAGTGACCTACCGAGTGCAGGTCTGCATCTGGCGCAGGATTCATGAAGTCAATTGCATACGGTATGCCGTCTTCCACGGCAAATTCGACTGTGTTCAGGTCATATCCGAGCGTTTTGCACAGCGTCAGCGCGTCCTTCTCCACCCGCTTCAGCAATTTCTCGTCATAGTCAGGCGGATTGAGGATGTAGCGTTCGTGGTGTGGACGGCGCGGATCGTACGGCATGATGTGAACTTTTTCCTGGCCCACAACATAGCAGCGGAAATACTCATTGAACTTCACAGCGCCCTGCAAAGTCATGCACATATCGCGACTCTGGTCGTAGGCGTGGAAGAACTCTTCGCGATTGTGAACATGGTGTACGTCGCGCCAGCCGCCGCCGTCTACCGGCTTCAGGAAGGCCGGGAAGCCCACATATTCGAAGACGCCGTCCCAATCCAGCGGATATTCAAGGTTGCGCATTGAGCGTTCTGTTGTCCCTTCCGGGTAGTGTTTGTGCGGCAGGACAACCGTCGGCGGTACAGCAACGCCAAGCTTGGCAGCCAGCGAGTAGTTGAAGAATTTGTCGTCCGCCGACCACCAGAAAGGATTATTGATGACAAACGTTCCGTTCAGAACTGCATGTTTTAGATAAGCGCGATAGAACGGAATGTCATGCGAGATGCGATCGACGATCACCGAATATTGGGGCGCCTTATCCAGCCGCACGCCGCCCACCTGCACAAACTCAGCCGAAATACCGTCGAGATTCATCGAGTTGATACGCTCGACCAGCGCACCGGGGAAAGTGTTTTCCATGCCAAAGAGAACGCCGATTTTCTTCACGATGCTGCCTCCCGACGGAATAAGACTGATTGTAAGGATAATGCTGAGCCACGCAGTACGTGCTCGAAAACACAGCCCTCACACGGTCACATTAGCTGAGGCGCACGCTCTATGCAAAGAAAAGATTGCTGAATCAATCGGCAGGCTGGGCTTTATGCGGCTGTCACATCTAGATCAAAATATTCCCGAAGAAAAATGAGGGAAGCGACGATCCTGTCCGCTTCGCACTTCATGCATCCGCCCGTCCCACAGACTCGACAGAGCGGATGTATTCAATGATGGCCTCGCTCCAGCCATCGATGTGCGTCCACGCGCCGTAGCCCACTCCGTTGCGGTAACTGGCTACGTTGACCATGTATCCGCGCCCATACTTCGGGGCGGGCACGCTGTCGTGAGCCTGCTCGTCGGTAATAACAACGAGACGATCGCAGCGCTCACGCAACTCGTTCAACGCACGGCCAAGCTGCGTGCTTCCATGCGGCTGGCTGTGCACGATCGCATCGCGGAGGGCGAAGCCACGGAGTGCCGGCACTACGGCAAGAGCCTCGGAGAAGGTGTAGATACTCACCTCTTCGGCGATCTCACGCAACAGCACGGCAAGTCCCGCAGCTGCGTCCATGCGAAGCATCTCAGAACGCGCAGACAGCTTCGCATCCATGCTGCCGGAAACGTCGACGAGCAAAACAGTCTTGCCCATCAGGCGCACCTGGCCGTTAAGACTCGCGAACATCGCCTGCTCGATCCACGGCTCCCACTGCGGAGCATGACGCGCAGTAGCGATGAAGCGGAACGGCAGCATGCGCTCGACGCGAATCACTTCGAGCGCATAACGCACCAGCTCCGGATCGACGCCCGCGGCCTGCATGTTACGCAGGTTGCGAAGCAGAGCGAGAGCGCCGAGGCGGTTCTCGATCAGCATGGACTCCCACACTTCGCGCTTCTGCTCGCCGCGAGACAAGCGCACCTCCCACGTCTCAGGAGAAGGCAGCGTTCCCTCGACTAGTTGACGCCACGTGAACGCCTGTTCTGCGGTCAGCGGCTTTGCGTGCGTGAGAAAGAGCACATCGCGCAACTTAACTGCGTCAGCGCGGTCATACTTCGCCAGCGCGTAGGCATCGAAACGCGTGAAGGCCGCAGCCAGTCCCTTCTTCACCTGCGCAGAGAGAGGCTGACGGCCATCCTTCCAATAAATGGCAAGGAATTCCGACAGCTCGTCTGCGCGCTGAATAACACGGGCCAGCGTCTCGGCTACCAAGCCACGATGCGTCGCGTAACGTGCCATCTCACGCACCAGCAACAGAGGCGCATGGCGCAGCTTCATCTTCTCGCGCGCATCGATGGCGAGCGCCGCCACCTTTCCTGCCTCGACCTTCGGGACAAGTCCGGCGATGCGCTCGGCGATGGTCGCCCCATCTTCGTAGAACTCCTCCTCCCACAACATGCAGGCAAGAACCGAGCGCCTCAACTGCTCTTCCGTGTTGATGACAACAGCGGGCGCGCCCTCGTGCGTACTCAAGGGCGCTCCGCTGAATCCGAATTGACTGAGTTTCAGAATATTCAGGCGCATAGTGCGCCTCCCTTCAAGATGCCGGGCGATTGCGGCTCTCTTCGCAGCCGGCATCTTGTGAAACCGGAACAGAGTCAAACGTTGAGGCTACTCACTGTCTTCCTCACAGGTGCCAGCAGTAACAACAGCACCGGCAAAACCGACACGAGAAGCTGCCTTCACATCCTTTACGTCGATGATGAAAGCGATCTTCTCCAACTCGTAAAGAGTCGGGGCGAGCTTGCTGAGGTAGTCGCTGCAACGGCTGACCGGAAACGGTACCAGACGCGGCAACTCGCTAAAGTAACCGCAGCGAATTTCCTCTTCACTCTCGGAGTAGCCCAGAAGGATGCTGGCGTAACGGCAGGTGCGGCAGAGCGACTCCTTGCCAATTGCAGTGCCGTTACGCACAGTGATGCTGATGCTCATGGCGTGTCTCCTTCACACGGTTCGGGGTTGTGTTTGCGCGCCGGGAATATCCGGAACGGGTTTATGCCGAATGCTCTCCCCAGAGAGCTTGACCGCAATGCGGCCGTGAGAATTGAACCCACCCTCTTCGGTTCCGAAGTAACCCATTCTCTCGCCACCGGCACAGTGGTATTGCGAGTCTCCGGGGAAAAGCAGCACGGGTGGCATTCGCTTACGCGAACTGGCGATTTCCTCCCGCCTGCCGTAAATACAGGAAGTATCCCGCGCCTGCGCCACCGGAGATGTTCACGCCAAGGAAAAAGCGTATGCGGTTAGTGCGGATTCGAACCGCTCCCTTTACAGGGTTTGCCGAGAAGTACCCGCACACTTCGCCACTGGCGCATGTCTGCAACGCGAGGGAACGGTCGCTATTTGCGGAGTTGTCGTGTCAAGGCGAAGTATCCGCGTGCTACACCACTCGCTATTGCAGGTAAGCTATTTGCCTCAAATCGGTTGTCTGGACTTAGCAGAGGGACAACGCGCCGTTATTTATTGGCGGTCGCGGCCAGAATCCATAACGAGCCGACGAGGCTATCTCGCGTTGGCTGCATTAGGTGTCCGAATTGGAAGATGGTAGTCATTACAGCTTCCTCTGCCTGAAAGATAGTGGCACAGGTCGCGAGAAAATTTCAAGTGGAAATCGAAAGATTTTTCTATTTGTAACGATTTCAGATACGAATGCAAATATCTACAGATAAATATTCATCATGCGCGCCCAGGTAGGCCAATCGTGGCTATTCAAAGCGTCCCAGATATAGAGGTTGTGCGGAATCCCCTTTTCACCCAGCAGCCGCGACAGATACTGGTTGTCCCCGAGGCACTGGTCATCGCATCCGGTTGCCAGTACATAGGTATTGCGACGATACCGGTCGAGATACCACGGATCACCCATGTTCGGTACGAAGTGCGGCGGCGTGTTGAAGTACACGTCGTTGTCGTAATAGCCTCGCAGGAATCCGGTCTGGTCGAAGGCCCCGCTCATCGAGAGAAACCCGGTGAAGCGGTCCGGACGGCGCAGGGCGATGTTCACCGCATGATAGCCGCCAAAGCTGCATCCCAGACTAATGAGATGGGGGGCGTGATTCTTAAGACGAACCAATGGCAGCACTTCTTCCATCACGTAGTCCTCGTACTGAACGTGGCGGGCGATCCGCCAGCGCGGAGGCACATTGCGGTTGTACCAGCTCTCGGCGTCTAGGCTGTCCAGGCAATAGAGCTGCAGTTCTCCATTTTCAATCTTGTGCGCAATCGCGCCGATCATGCTGCGGTCTTCAAACTCATAAAACCGACCCTGCGACGTGGGAAAAACGATCGCCGGCACACCAGCGTGCCCGAAGATCAGAACTTCCATGTCACGACCGAGGCGCCAGGACCACCATTTGTGGTATTCACGATTCATCGTTTATTCACGTTCCTGATAATGTATCAGGAAGGGCAGCGCGAGCATCCGAAATCAAGCACCGCAGCACCCGATGAAAAAACGTAGAGGAAACATCCGCAAGTTGGCAACAGAGATTCCAGATATTTCCGCCAGCGCTCAAATACCGGGCGCCCCAACCTTGCCAGCGCGCGTCACCCTCCACCCGCGGTTTCACAGCCGTTTTCTGCCCGATGACCGCGACATCACGGTCTACGTCCCCCCGCAATATGAAGGTCAGCCCGACCGGCACTTTCCCGTCCTCTATCTTCATGATGGCCAAAACCTCTTCGATCTGAGCACTTCATTCGTCCCCGGACGCACATGGCGCGTAGCCGAAACTGCCGATGAAGCCATCGAGGCTGGCGAAGTGGAGCCCCTGATCATCGTCGGCATCGCCAATACAGGAGACCAACGCCTCGCGGAATACACCCCTGTTCCCGACTGGAAGATGGGGGGAGGCGAGGCCGACAAATACGGCCGGCTCATCACCGAAGATCTGATGCTATTTATCAACGCCAACTACCGCAGTCTACGTGGCCGCGAGAATACTGGCATGGGCGGATCGTCGCTTGGAGGGCTGGTCACGCTCTATCTCGGCCTGAAATACCAGGACCTCTTCAGCAGGCTCGCGGTGCTCTCGCCCTCCGTCTGGTGGAACCACAAGAGCATCATTGGCTACGTCAATGACGTTCGGCTCGATCACCGGCCGAAGATGTGGCTCGACGTAGGCACTGCCGAAGGACGGCGCACACTCTCCGACGCCGATCTGCTGGAGCGACGGCTCAAGGCTCATGGCTGGCGTCTGGAATCCGATCTCCACTACGAGCGAGTGGACGGAGGAACCCACGACGAGGCCTCATGGGCCCAGCGCGTTGGCCCCATGCTGCGGTTCCTGTTCCCGGCCTAGAATCCAATCCCACAATTTCTGATATGATCTCGCGGTCGCAGCACTATGAGAATAGCCTTGGAATCAGCGGCATTCCGCTGTTGCGAGCACGACATGATACATGCACGCCATATCTTCACCGATCCCCAGGAGTTTATTCGACGTTGTGCGACCGACTGCCGCCTGGCAGATATGCCCGGAATGACAACTACCTCGAATTTCTTATTCAGGAAACTCAGAGACGGGACCGAAAACTGCTTTCATATCTTGCGCGGGTCGGCCGGGGTTACGGCGAAACCCGATACTATGCTGACGCCGATCACATCGTGCCAAAGTCCATCTGGCATCCGCTGATGCCCAGAGAGTTGTGCGGTCCAGACCGTCCATCCGGTGCGTACAAGCACTCGCTTACCAATCTCATTTGGCGAGGTCAGGTGGAAAACCGGAAAGATGACGAACAGGCCATAGACATGGTCTTTAATGAAGCTCACACGAGGCGATTCCCTGCCGAAAAGCGCAGGTGGGCAGACGAGTGGATTCGAAGATTTCTGGTAACGAAGCGTGATGAAGCGCTAGCTTGCCCGGCCGATTTGGTCGATCTCTCCAGCCTTAAAGACATGTCTGCCAAAGACGAGGGCACAAACTGGCTGCATTGGAATGCGGGGAACCGGAAGACTGATCATTGGCACAAGCCTCTTTTCCGTCAGGGAAATAATGATCAGAACTTCATCTATTGTCGGGAAGGCTCTCTTACAGCAAAATGAAGTGCAGCCGTTTTACATAAACCCTCATGCACAAACATTTTCGGGAGATTGCGGTAACCTGCCTTCTATCTTTAAGCACTTTGAGACTCCACGCCCAAAGCGCGCCGGCTTCTCCTGATAAGGCGTGGAACAACCCCACCGCTGAACAGAGCCTGAACAAGCAGCTTTCCTCGCTACCCGAGGCCAAATATAGTCTCGATCCTGCCAAGGCCTATACGTTAGCCGAGTTGATCGACCTTGCGGAGCAGCACAATCCTGAAACGCGCCTGGCCTGGCAGCAGGCTAAGGCGCGCGCGGCAGCTCTGGGCATCGCGCGCGGCGCTCTCTTTCCGACGCTTGCGGCAGTAGCTGTGGGTAACACGTCACGCGTGCAGATCTTCTTCAACACCGAGTTTGTTCGCCAGACCTATGGCATATTTGAGCCGGAACTGCACGTTGAATATCTAATCTTCGACTTCGGCGGACGCGGCGGTGCAATCGACGCGGCGAAGGCGAGTCTCCTGGCAGCCAACCTCGCCTTCAACAATACGCATTTGAAGATCATCTTTCAGGTCACTTCTGCCTACTACCACCTCCTGAACGCGATAGGTCAGATGGACGCAGCTGAGGCCAATCTCAAAAATGCACAGGCGGTCGAGGAAGACTCACAAGACCGGCTGGATCACGGACTCGCTACGAAACCCGATGTGCTCGAGGCGGCCGCTGCCACCGCGCAGGCGCAGTACGACCTGCAAACGGTGGTCGGCGCGGAAGAAATCGCCCGCGGCGACCTGGCGACAGCTCTCGGGTTGCCACCGCAGACGACTTACCACGTGCAGGATGTGAATGAACTCAAGATGCCAGCCGAACTGGCGGAATCCGTCGATGTAGCGATTGATCGTGCCTTTGAGCAGCGCCCGGATCTCAAAGCACAGCTGGCCCAGTTGCGCGCAGACAATGCAACCATTAAGCAGGCGAAATCAAGATACTATCCCACGCTCAACTTCAGCGGTGATGGCGGCCTGACCCGGGAATACGGCCAGCAGGAGCAACTGCCTCCGGGCTATGTCGGCTCAGAAGTCTGGAACGTTGATCTGGAACTGCGTTGGACGCTCTTTGACGGCGGCCGCCGCGAGCATGAAATCGCGCAGGCAAAGGCTCAAAAAGCGGCGACGCTCGCTGAGATCAATTCGCTCCGCGACCAGATCGCAAATGAGGTCTGGACAGCGTACTCCAACCTGAGAACAGCGCAGCGCCAGCAGCAGGCTGCGGCGGCATTGCTTGCATCAGCGGACCAGTCTTATTCCGCAGCACGGGAGTCCTATGGGTACGGCGTCCGAAACCTGCTCGATGTCGTCTCTGCGCAGAAAACTCTGGCACAGGCACGCACGGAAGATGTCATTGCACGCACACAGCTTTTATTGCAGGTCGCAAACCTGGCGTTCCGGACCGGCGACCTGCTGGCGGTGCCGCCAAAGGCAGGTCCGTAATGAAAAGCAACGGAGAGAAAGGAATTCGCCTCGTGGCTTTATCTGAGAAAAACGTTGCAGCTTTTTCGGCTCTCGTGTCGCTGGCGTTGCTATCGGGCTGCCAGCGGGCCCCGACCTTCAGCATTCTTGGTTCGTTTTTCCCGGCGTGGCTCTTCTGTATCATCGGGGGCATTTTGCTGGCATGGGGTGCGCACTGGCTCTTCGCGCGCATTGAAATCGACAAGCACATCAAGCCCGCGATCCTGGTTTACCCCTGCCTGGCCGCTTTTTGGGCCTTCACTTTCTGGCTGGTTATTTTCAGTTGAATCGAGGACCTATGGCGCCTATCGAATCCGAAGAAAATCGCCGCCGTATCGGACGCATCATAAGCATTGCATCCATTGCGTGCGCCATCATTACCGGCCTGCTCGTGATTCGCACTACGACAGTAAATCCACGCACCGACGATGCCGAAGTCTTCGCCAATTTCATCGGCGTCGCGCCCGTCGTCAGCGGCCCCATCGTAAAACTAACCGTCGCCGACAACCAACTGGTGCACCAGGGTGACCTGCTTTTCGATATTGATGAGCGTCCCTATGCCTATGCTCTTACTCAGGCAAAATCGCAGCGTGACGCGCTTGAAGGACAGATCGTCGATGAGAGCCGTACGATTGCCTCGTTGGGAAGCGCAGTTGACGTAGCGAAAGCAAGCAGCAAAAGTGCCGACGCAAACGTGACTCGCGCCGCCGCGGCAGTCGATGAGGCAAAGGCGGACGTGATTAATGCAAAAGCAGCCGTGGAACGCGCCGATGCAGAGTCCGCATACGCCACCAACAACCTGCGTCGCGTTGAACCTCTTCTCGCCAAGCAATTCGTTACCGTCGACCAGATCGACCAGGCAAAGACGCTGCAGACAACCCGCCAGCAGGCGTCAGCGCAGGCACGTTCGCAGCTGGCGCTCTCGCAGGCGCGTCTCGATGCCGCGCAGGCGCAATACAAGCAGGCAGAAGCGCAGCTTGAGCAGAGTCATCAACAAGTGCAGCAGGCAACGCACGCGGTCACAACACTTGAACCACTCACAGCGCAGCGCAGTGGACGCAGTTCTGCAATCGACCTGGCACAGTACAACCTGGACAACTGCAAGTTCATCGCTCCCTTTAATGGTCGGGTCACCAACCTCACCATTTCTGAAGGAGCATACGCGCACACTGGACAGGAGATCTTCACCCTCATTGACACGCGAGTCTGGTGGGCTGTAGCAAATTTCCGCGAGACCCAACTCCATTACATTCATCCCGGCATGACGGCCGATGTCTATGTCTTGTCACGGCCAAATATCCGCTACAAGGGCGTAGTTGACAGCATTGGCTACGGCGTTACTCCCGACGCGGACGTCGTAGGACGTTTCACGCAAGGGCTACCCGACGTGCAGCGAACTCTTAACTGGGTTCATCTGGCGTCGCGCTTCCCCGTGCGGGTCCGTATTGAAGCCGATCCGAACGACGTGTTCCGGCTCAGCGAGTCGGCCGTTGTTGTAGTTCACGGTGAATCTGCTGAGCGGAAATAAACATGGCCACCGCAGCAACCATCTCGTCCGCGGAAAACCAGGGCAGTGGGTTCATTTCCTGGTTTTGGGAATTCCTGAAGGGAGAGCTCGCGCCTTACTCCGGCCGCGGCGTCATGGTCGCCCGCATCGTCATTGCGGCCACCATCACCATGATTCTCACGATGACCTTCCGCATTCCCGGCGGAGCGCTCGGTGCCATCGTTGCCTTCGTCATCTCCCGCGAAAATTTTGCTGCCACAGCAAAATTCACCATAGCGGTCGCGACCGCATTGATTATGGCGACGCTTTTCGTTCCCATCGGAGCGAGGATGTTCGCCTCGGCTCCAATCACTCATTTTTTCTGGGAATCTTTCAGTCTTTTCCTGATTTTTTTCCTTGTTCGTACACTGAGCAATTTCGCTGTCGCCAGCATCACCGGCATCATCGGCACATCTGCCGTTGGTATCTGGTATCTCCCCGGACCCGCTGAGTTCAACCTCGAACAGACTCTATGGCAAATCCTGGCTCCGGCTATCGGAGCAGCCGTTACGATCGTGGTCGAAGCGGTCTTCCACGCCTTTCAAAAACAGGACCAGATCGTCGTCGGACTGAACGCCCGTCTTCAGGCCATCGAAGAACTGCTTACCTCGTACGCCACGGGCAAGCCAATCCCCAAGGAAACCTCAGCCAGACTCGCCCAATTTGCTACCATCGGCGTTGGAACCATCCGCCGCCTGCTCGCTCGCTCGCGTTATACACAACTCTATCGCGCGCAGATGGACGCCGTTATTTCGCTGGTGGGCCGATCGCAGGACTTCGCTGCCGCCATGTCTCAAGCGCAGCCATACGTCTCTGCCTCCGATAGTCAGCTCGCGGCAAAGCTTGCAAAAGAGGTCGCGGAAGTCCGCCGCTTCCTCAAGACGGGAGAAAAACCGCCTCTGCTCAAGACGACAGGGACCCCCTCAAATGCTTCTCTCCTACGGGAACTGGAGGGGATGGTTGCCCTCATGCCGCGCGTCATTCAGGGCTCGACCTCTCTGGAAGCGTTCCAGGCTCTCTCACACGAACCGGAACCCGAGAGCGGGTTTCTGCTCTCCGATGCATTCACCAATCCCGACCATCTTCGCTTTGCGCTCAGCGGCTGCCTCGCCGGAACTCTGTGCTATGTCGTATGTGTCGGGCTCTCTTGGCGGGGGCCGCTATCCACATCCATCCTAACCTGTGTACTAACCGCACTTTCAACCATCGGCGCTTCCCGCCAGAAGCAGTTCCTGCGTGTTGTGGGGACTGTGATCGGCGGATTCATCTTCGGCCTTGGCGCGCAGATCTTCATTCTGCCTAACATCGACTCGATTACGGAATTCACTCTGCTCTTTATTGCCGTTTCAACGGTCGCCGCATGGGTAGGAACTGCAAGTTCGCGCCTCTCGTATTGCGGGCTTCAAATCGCCGTTAGCTTCGATTTCATCCACCTGAATGATTTCACCATCCAGACATCCCTCACCATCGGTCGCGACCGCACCGTCGGCGTCTTGCTCGGCATCGCGATGATGTGGCTTGCCTTCGAACGGCTGCAGCCAACAACCGCCACCGACGAGATGCTGAAGGCTTTTAACCAGAACCTGCGGTTACTCGCTGAATTGGACGTCTACCCTGTACGCCCGCTCGACGCCGCATCGATTGTCGGTGTCCGCCGGTTGCGCAACAAAATTTTCGGCAATTTTGCTGCCGTCAATTCTCAGGCAGACGCCGTTCCATTTGAGCTGGGGGCGCTGCGTGCGCAGCACATGGCTGCGCGGGATCGCATCCGCCGGTGGCAGGCCATGCTGCGAACCGCGTATCTGCTGCAACTCGCGCTGTTACAGTACCGCGTCTTTGGTGCAACCGAAAGATTGTCCGCCCAGGCAGAAGCTTTACTACAGGAATTCGATCAATCTTCCGCCCAGACATTGAATGACATGGCCGCTTACATGGAAGCACAGCGAACAAAATTAGCCTCAACATCGCTGGGCATTCGGACGCCCGCACTTCCCCCCGCTCTAGTAGCCGACGCAACCACGAGCCCCCTGCTGCCCGGCAATCTGTTGTCTCTTGCGAACGAATTGATGAAGATACTCCAAAGACTGCGTGAGCAGATGCTGGCTGCTCCTCTATTCGCCACGGAATGATGTCGCGTAGGATGCATTTTTAGTGCCGGCCATACAAAAGTTTGGGGGAATTGGCAGTTCGAGCGCAATACGTAGCGGTTTACGACCAACAGCTTGACGCCGACCTCCGGTGCCTTCCTGCCGCGTTGAACCTAACGACGAACAGCAGCGCATATCAAAAAAGCCAGCGTTTGAGGTATCCTTCGCAAGCATTCAAAGTCCAGATGCGGGGGACCCTGCACTATGTCGATGCATCGCCGTGATCTATTGAAGTCTCTAGGAGGCGCTGGTCTGCTCAGCTTGGCAGCGCCTGTCGTTCGAGCACAGGAGCAGTTAGTACAGGCTACGCGGGGCATGCCCGCACCACGTATCAAAGACATAAGCGTCATTGAGTGCGCACCGGCTGGAGTACGGCTAACGGTGGTGAAGATCACGACTGATCAGGATGGTTTGTATGGATATGGCTGCGCGACATTTACGCAGCGGGCTGAACTGGTGAAGCCAGCGGTAGAGCGTTATCTAAAACCCTTTCTATTAGGAAAGACAACGGACCGGATCGAGGACATCTGGCAGAGCTGCTATGACAGCTCGTACTGGAAAAATGGTCCGGTGCTCAACAATGCGTTGAGCGGGATCGACCAGGCGTTGTGGGACATCAAAGGACGGCAGGCAGGAATGCCGGTCTACCAGTTAGCTGGAGGCAAGTGTCGCGAGGCTGTGGACTGCTATGCCCACGCGGACGGCCCCGAGTTTGCGGATGTAGTGGAGGCAGCCAAGAAACTTATGGCACAAGGCTTCCGCAACGTTCGGGTACAGGTGGGGCTGCCCGGAATGGCGGGCTATGGTTCAGCGCATGGCAATGCTCCGCCGCTGAAGGCGCTCCATGACAAGCCACTATTCGAGCCGGCCTATCAGATGCGGCGAGCTCTGAAGCTGCTCGATGTCTGCAGGACAGAGTTAGGA
>Ga0210402_10002367_pt1 | contig 18402 bp, 14 predicted proteins | sample IncBWC7MmetaG_FD_161055 | JGI IMG/M metagenome (GOLD analysis project Ga0210402, IMG submission 161055) | Forest soil microbial communities from Barre Woods Harvard Forest LTER site, Petersham, Massachusetts, United States - Inc-BW-C-7-M | ecosystem: Environmental > Terrestrial > Soil >... | reverse complement strand
ATTTCCCCTTACTCCAAGGGAATGTGCGGCTCGATGTCGGCGTCGTAGTTGATGCCGGGCAGGCCGAAGCCGAAGAGCTTCAGGAACTCCGCGCGGTAGCCGGCGATGTCGGTCAGGGCCTCGAGGTTTTCCGTGGTGACTTGCGGCCAGATGTGGGCGATTTCCGCCTGGATGTCGGGCTTCATTTCAAGGTCGTCGATGCGCACGCGTCCGCTGGCGTCGAAGTCCAGGCCGCCGCCGCCGTACATCTGCGTGGCAAAAAGGCGCTGGACCTGCTCGATGCAACCTTCATGGGTGCCGTGCGCCTTCATGATTTTGTAGAGGATCGAGATGTAGAGCGGGACGACGGGAATGGCCGAACTGGCCTGAGTGACGAGCGCTTTGTTGATGGAGATGAAGGCGCGGCCCCGGTTAAGCTTGAGCAGGGAGTCGATGCGCTTGCCGGCGCGCTCGAGGTCGTTTTTGGCGAGGCCGATCGTGCCGTTTTTGTAGATGGGCCAGGTGACTTCGGGGCCGATGTAGCTATAGGCGACGGCAGTGGCGCCGGGCGCGAGGAGCTTTGCGTCGTCGAGCGCATCCATCCACATTTCCCAGTCTTCGCCGCCCATCACGGCCACGGTGTCGGCGACCTCGGGCTCGCCCGCGGGTTCAATGGTGATGTTGCTGACGATGCCTTTGTCGGTGTCCACGGTTTTGTTCGTGTAGGACGCGCCGATGGGTTTCAGGACGGACTTGTGCACGACGCCGGTTTTGGGGTGGGTGCGGCGCGGTGAGGCGAGCGAGTAAACGACGAGGTCGATGGGCCCCATCTCGCGTTTGATGAGGTCGAGCGCCTGGCGCTTGAGATCGTCGGAGAACGCATCGCCATTGAGGTTGAACGCCTTGAGGCCGGCCGCGCGGGCCGCGCGGGTGAAAGCGATGGAGTTGTACCAGCCGGGCGTGGCCGGGCGGTCGGCCTCGGAGGGGCGCTCGAAAAAAATGCCAAGCGTGGCCGCGTTGGAGCCAAAGGCGGCGGCGATGCGCGAGGCGAGGCCGTAGCCGGTGGATGCGCCGATGACCAACACGTTTTTCGGGCCGTTTTTGAGCGGGCCTTTTTTTCGAACGTAATCGATCGACTCCTGCACATGGGCGGCACAGCCGGCCGGGTGGGCGGTGATGCAGACAAATCCTCTAACCTTGGGTTTTATGATCACAGCCTGCTAGCGTTGGGGAGCGGCCCGGGGGCGTCGAGAAAAGTTTTAAACGTTCTTGGAACTCGTTTTAACCACTGATGAACACTTTTCGGCACTTATTAATCCCGAACACGGATTCGATCCGTTTTTAACCGCTAATGGACGCTAATGAACGCTAATCGGATACCGCGGACTGGCCCCTTGCTTCGCTCCGAGAGCTTCGAAGGGTAGGGCGGATATGAATTGGCTGCGGAAGACGGCCTACACGGCTTGCGGCCGTGTGCCGCGCAGCGGCACAGTTTTCCAGCAGCCTATTCGCGTCGATTTGCGTCCATTCGCGGTTAAAATATATCAGTGATCCGAATGTATGGACCCCTCTGCGCCTGCCCTTCGTAGCTTTAGCGAAGTAGGGTTCTTCGCGACCTTCGTGTTCAAAATCCGAATCCGCGATCATCCGTGCAATCCGCGGGGTACAACTGCTTTTTTAGGTTTTAAAACCCCTAGTCGCTGAGCAGCACAATGGGGCCTTCCGGCTTGGGCCGGCCGCCCTTGCGTTCGCAGCTGACGGCAAATTTTGCGGCGGTGGCGATGAGCTGGCCGGGATGGAAGGCGATGCGGGCCGTGCCCGTGTGTGCATCAACGGTGAAAACCCCGCCGCTGACCGGGTCGGGATACTTCGGGTCGATGACCCAGAGTTGGTAATCCTGATCGCCGGCGAGGGCAGGCAGCTTCTCGACCGTGAGTACGCCCTGTTGGGTGGCCTGGTTCCACACGGCGATGGCGCGGGCTTGCGACGAATGGCCGAGGAGCGAGACGAGTTTGGTGATTTCCAGGTGGGAGGGGTCGTTGTTTGTCTTGATTTGCTCCTGCAGGTCGGCGAGCTGCCGGCTGGCGAGGATGTGTTCGGCCTCAAGCTGGTTTTGCACGCTTTGGCTTTCCATTAGCGCGAGTGCGGCTTGCTCGCGCAGGGCGATGGATTCGGACTTTTGCGTGAAATAGAGCTGGGCGAGCCACGCGGCGGTGAGCGCAAGGCACGCGGCGAGGGCCCACGGGATCCAGGCCGGCGGCGCAAAGGGCGTGATGCGCTGGTCTTCCGCGCTCGATTTTTCCGCGAGGGATACGAACAGGCGCGATTTCAACCAGGCCGGGGGTGCGGATGCGGGTGTGGCGAGCGAAAGTGCGCTGGCACTCTCGCGCAGCTCATGCACAAGGGTGCGCAGCCCGGCGTCTTGTGCGAGCGCGGCTTCGAACGCAGCGAGCTCCGCGCCTTCGAGCAGGTCGAAGGCGTAGAGCGCGGCGAGTTCCTCTGTGCGTTCGTCAATCATGGTGGGGTCGAAGGGCGTCCCGGAGCTTGAGCAACCCGCGGCGGATGCGGGCTTTCACGGTGCCGAGCGGTTGGTTGAGGTTTTCGGCAATTTGTTCCTGCGTGAGCCCGCCGAAAAATGCGAGTTCGAGGGCCTGCTTTTGCTCGATGGGCAGCGCGGCGAGCGCCGAGCGCACGAGCCGGGCCTTTTCCTTGAACACGAGGGTGTCGGTGGTGCCGGCCGCTTCATCGTAGCCGAGGTCGGCGGGCACGGCGGCGCTGAGCAGCTCGCCGCGGCGCTTGCGCAGGCGCAGGCGGTCGATGGCCCGGTTGCGGGTAAGCGTGACCGCCCACCCGAAGGCGGTGCCGCGCCCGGGGGAAAAGGCCGCGGATTTTTCCCAGATGGTGAGGAACACATCATGCACGATGTCCTCGGTCTCTCTCGCGTCGCCAAGGATGCGCAGTGCGGCGGAATAGAGGGGCCGGCTGAAGCGATCGTAAAGTTCGGAGAAGGCCGTGCGGTCGCCGCCCGCCATGCGCTGCAGCAGGCGGGCATCGATATCGCTCCGATCCTCGGCGGGTTCGCTCATGCAGGAAGGTAAATTGGCACCGGCAAGGCCGGCAAGGGCAGGCAGGCAGGCATGGGTGGCAAACATCTCATGGATGTATACGAATCGAGGAAACCGCGGGATGCACAGGTTGCTTCAGTCAATTGCAGAAGCTTTGCGCGCGGCAAGCGTTTAGCGGCTAACCAAAAAACGACCTCATCATGGTGGTGACCAACAGCGCCCATACGACCAGGGAGAAGGTCTTGGACGAAATGGCCAACTGAACGGCCTGCCCCACGGAGCGGTTGATGCTCACTTTCGTCAGCACGATGACCAGCACAATGGCGGCAATGCCATTCTCTACAAAGAAGAAAGAAGGCAGGTGCAAAAAGTAGTTGGCCACCATATGCATCATCATCCTGGTCACCGCGTCAGCCAACGCCGCGAGCATGAGTCCGGGCCATTCCACCGTTACTCCCCAAAACAGGCAGGTGAGTTTCAGTGCGAGAACCATGACTCCCCAGCGAAGGAATAATTCGACCAGCAATCTTGTTGGATCCATGCCCGGGTTGGTGGTTTCCTGCGGCGCGGTGTGCGCTTTTTCCATCTCCAGGATGGCATCCTCCCGTTCCTTGGACTGGGCGGCATAAGCCTGCTTTTCCACTTCCGCCTCCGCTTGGGCGGCTTTATCCGCCTCGCTCTGCGCCGGCTTTTGTACTTTCGGCGTTTCTGCCACGGGTTTCGGCGTGTTCTGCACGGTGGAAACCGCGGGTGGTTTCGTGCCATAAGACATGCCTTGGACATCGACCACTTTGCCGGCTTCAAGCTCGATGCGCACCCCGTTGGGATAAAGCAGGATCTCATGGGTGCCCATGGCGGCGCGAGAAGCCGGCGAGCCAAGTTCCCCCACTAACGACACGCGATCCATTCCGAGATAAATCGCCAGAGGTTTTGCGTCGAAGGACATGCCCTGGACATCGACCACTTTGCCGGCTTCAAGCTCGATGCGCACCCCGTTGGGATAAAGCAGGATCTCATGGGCACCCATGGCGGCGTGAGAAACCGGCGAGCCGAGTTCCTGCACTAATGCCATCCGATCCATTCCGAGATAAACGGCCAGGCATTTGCTGGTGAAAAGAAGGCCCAGCAAAAAAATCCGGAAAGCGCCTTGGTGCATGAGGGGTCGATGCAACTTATTTTTCAAACTGCTCCCAAGGTTGCAAAATGCAAGGCCAATTACCTTGCCTTTAGGGGCTGTGGGCGACGTCCACGGGCTCCTAAAGGTAGGCGAATCCGATCAGGCCAAGCACGATCAGCACGGCGAGGCAGCCGAGAATGTGTTTCTCCTGTCGGGTGAGGCGGAAGGGCATGTTCTCAGCATAACACGGAAAAGGGGGCTCCTTGAACTTCCAACGTCGAACGCTGAACTCCGAACGTCGAACAGCGAAGTACGAAATACCAACTGCCAATTACAAACTACCAACTACAGTCCGTAGGGCTGGAGGCGACTAAACACGTCGCGAAACAGCGGATCGTCCGCGATGGCCGCCCATTCGCAATTGCTCGAGACGCGGACGAAGAACTGCGAGCCTTCGTGGCCAAAACCGTAGTGCCAGGCCAGCCGCAAAAGTTCGCGCGGCGAATCGGGGTTTTCATAGGCGATGGATCGGCCGTCATAGAGATGCCAGAACCAGACGTGCTGGGGATAAACGTCGCCGCGAAAAATTCGGAATTCAGCCGCCGGCAGCACGCGGCCGGCGACCGAGAGGCTGGCGCGCGCATCCACGGTCGGCTCGGGTTGCCACCCTGCGCCCGGCCAGCACGCGTCGGGCGTGTGTGAAGCCACCAGGCTGACGGGTGCCTGGCCCGCGGACCAGTAGGCGACGTAAATGATGACTTGCTGCAGGCTGCCATCGGGTGCGCGCCTGAGATAGGTGCGCTGAATCAGGTGGTCGGTTTGCAGGGTGTCGGCGAAACGATAAAGGTCGGTGGCCGTTTGCACCTCCCATCCGCCGGCGTTGGCGGGCACGATCGCGGCAAGGTCCGGCACGGGCGCGGCGGCCGGGGCGCGGCGCGTGTTGGCGACGAATAAAATCACCAGGGCGGCGGCGAGCGCGAGCCCGGTGGCCAGCCATGGTTGAAGCGCCTGCGGGGCGCGCGCAACGGGTGGGGAGGATGCCGGCGGTTCAGTTCTTTCGCCGCGGGCCAGCCCCAGCGCGAGTCCGCCGAGCAGCAGCGCCGTCACGCCCAGGACGGCATAGCCGGTGGCATCGTGCCAGGTGTGGCTGATATCCACGCCCCGGTTGGCCAGCAGTGTCAGCGTGAGCGAACGGAAGAAATTCATGGCGAGCGCCAGCGGCGCGGCCAGCGCGATGAGGAGGGCGCGCGACCACGGCCGGCGCACGAGCGCCGCGGAAAAAAAGAAACCAGCGAAGACGCAGGAGACCAGGCTGCGCACGCCGCTGCACGCCTCCTCGACCCCGATCGTGGTGCTGGCCAGCTCGATGAGGTTGCCGTCGCGGATGGCAGCCACCCCGAACAGATGCAGCGTGGCCAGCACGGAGCGCGTGACCCACAGCTGCAGGCCGAGCGTGAGGCGCATGTAGGTGCCGGGTGGAATGGGCGCGCACAGCAGCCACAGGACAATGGCCGTGAACGAGATCCAGTTAACTGGCACGAGGCGCACCGGCTCGCTCGCGAAGACCAGCAAGCCGGCCAGCAGGATGAGTACGAGCGCAAGGGCGAGCGTGAAGTCCACCAGGGCGTGCGACCAGTCGAGCGCGGCGGTGAAGAGGCCGCCGGTCGCGAGCGCGGCCAGCCCGGCGGCGAGCAGCCCGGCCAGCGCGACCGTGGCGGCGCCATGCGCGGGTAAAAACCGCGCCGGGCCGGAGGTGCGGCTTTCGTGCAGCAGCAGCAGGAAAATCAGCGGCATGAACAGCCCGTGCGACAACTCCGGGTTGTGGCGCCATTGCGGCCAGAGCAGCGCGCTGAATGCGGCGGCCAGCACCGCCAGCAGGGCGAGGTTGATTCGCGCGAGCGGTGGGAGAGGCCGAAGCGGGCTGGGTGGGGCCGGATTCATCGATTGGGGGCCATCGGTTTGCCGCTGTAATGTTCATACAAGGCGTAAGTCACGTCGAGGGCGAGCGGCTGGATCATGACCGGCGAAGACAAGCTGCCATTCGTGGTCGCGGAGGAAATTTCGAATGGGGGTGGCTGGAACAAGGGCAGGATGCCCCCGAGCCGCCGCTGGTCGGCTTGCCCGCGAAAAAAAGCCTCGGCCAGGTCGAGGTCGCTGCTGGCAGGGAGCCCGAGTTGCCGGAGCCAGTTGCGTGCGACCTGCACGTGCGGCCAGTCGGTGTTGGCGCCGGCCGCAAAGAAAAGGGCGACGGTGGCTTGGTAGGTGTCGGCCGCCGGCGGCAAGGGTTCCCGCTGGAGCTTTTCGAAAAGTGCGGCGAGCAATCCTGGGTCGGGATGGCGGATGAATTGTGTGCAAAGGATCTCGACGGCAGGAACGCTGGACGGTGCGCGGAGAACCGCCTGCACTTGATCGTACACGATGCCGAACCGGCCCTTGGCAACCAGCGCGTCGAGGAGCAGGGCGAAGCCATCGCGCTTGGGCAGCAGGTTCGCGTTGTCATTGATGGCCGCCAACGCTTCATCCGGAAACCCGAGGGCGGTCAGTTCGCTGGCCTGGTAGTAGGCGCTGTAAGACAAATCCGCGTGCAGGTCGCGCAAGGCCTGGTGTGCGTCGTCGGTGCGGCCGGTCTCGACCAGCAGCTCGATTTCCACCAAGTGGCGCAGGCTGGGGGCAAGCGGATAGTCTTTTTCGAGCATCTTAAGCAACGGCTTGGTGTCACCGAGGCGTCGCGTCGCAAAAAACATCGCATGCATCCACACTTGGGCGTGCGCCGCATCGCGGGCGATGAATACCGGTACGAGTTGCGCGATTTCTGCGAAATCCCCGCGGGCGAGCATGCTTCGGTACCACTCCTCGGCGATCAGGGTGGACTGCGCGGTGTCGTCGTTGAGCAGGCGGGCGTAAATGAAATCCGCCTGCGCCGGCTGGCCCACCTGCCAGAGCTTGGCCAGCATAAGGCCGGCCCGATAGTCGTGCGGGTTGTAATCATAGGCGTTCCTGAGCGCGAGCCCGGCCTCCTTCGGCTGGTTGGCGGCGAGCGCGTGCCGGGCCTCGGCAAAAAAATATTCGCCGCGGGCCGTGCGGATCTCCGACCAGGCCGGCGGCCACGCCACGGCCATGAGGCGCACGGGATACCCGATGGCCCGCATAAAGGCGAATACCACCAGCACCGCGGCCAGGATGGAGGCCACGAAAGTCCCGCTGTAGAAACCGGCTGCACGGCCCCAGAACGGACGCACGTCCTTGGTGTTGGCCGAGCAACGCAGGCCCTTCGGCGTGGTGACGAGAAGCGGGCACACGCGCCGGAAGCGGGCGGGCTGGTGCCAGTGCATGGAGGCGTCGCACGTCGTCTCGAGCGCGCGGCCGGAGTCGCTTGGATTCTGGCATGGGCAGCGCCCGCCGCGCCAGCGGAAGACGGTTTTGCGTGCGTTCCAGTAGAGCAATCCCCAACAAAATCGAAAAAAGTCGGCGAGCCAGCCGGGCATGTGGACATGAAATAGGGTTGTGGGCTGGAAATCGACGGGATTTTGATTAGAATGAGGACGAAATTTCCTTGCCTATGAATATCCTGAGCAAATTCCTTCCCTTTCTCGCCGCGTTTGCAGCCCTGGCCGTCGCGGTTCGCGCCAGCGTCGAAGTGGGCTCGCCCGCGCCCAACTTCACCCTCACCGACATCAACGGACAGACCCACTCGCTTTCCGACTACAAAGGCAAAATCGTCGTGCTGGAATGGAACAACCCCGACTGCCCATTCGTGAAAAAGCACTACGACAGCGGCAATATTCCTGCGCTGCAAAAGGCCGCCACGGCCGGCGGTATCGTGTGGTTGACGATCAACTCCGGCTCGCCCGGCGGTGAGGGCGGGGATTATACACCGGCGGAGATAAACTCCTGGCTGCAAAAAAATGGCGCCGCGCCCACCGCCTACTTCCACGATGCCGACGGCAAAGTCGGCCACCTTTACGGCGCGAAGACCACGCCCGACATGTATGTGATCAACGCCGACGGCACCCTTGTTTACAAAGGCGCGATCGACAGCATCCGCTCGGCCAATGTCGACGACGTCGCGAAGGCGACAAACTACGTGAAAGCGGCGCTCGACGCACTCAAATCCGGCCAGCCCATCGCCAAGCCCGTGAGCGAACCCTATGGCTGCTCGGTGAAGTATTGAAGCGATAAATTGATTCGGAAACCATGAAACCATGAGTTCGAAAAACTCTGCTCCTGGGTTCCTGGCTTTTGAATTCAAAATCCGGGTTTGGGCTGGTTCGATGTAGTTGGAGTTGAAAAATAAAAAGGCCCGCGATTTCTCGCGGGCCTTTCCCGATGGGTAACCCCCGGAGCCAAAATCAAAGGAACTTGTAGGTGACGGACGCACTCACGTTCAGCGGTTCACCCGGGATGATCACAAGCTGGCTGCGCGCCGAGTAAATGTAGCGTGTATCCAGCAGGTTTTCCCCGTTTATCTGGTAAATAAAGTGCTTCGTAGCATAGCTGATGACTCCATCCACGAGGGTGCGGGCCGGGATATAGCCGAAAAACACGTTGTTGGTGTTGTCGGTGATGGCGCGCTTGTCCAGGTAGTTTGCGCCGAGGCCAAACGTAAGGCCCTTTAAGGCACCTTCCGTGAAGCTATAGCGGGCCCACAAGGAGGCATTGCGCTGGGAAACGTTGTCAACCGGGAGGCTGCCGTGCGCCTTGCCGTCATAGGGCTGGATAACTTGATTCCAGGTGGGCGATCCCGCCGCGGCGGAAATTCCCACGCCGGTCAGGCCTATATTGGCGTTGAACCAGGCGAAGGAGCCCAGCAGGTAGAGGTTCTTGGTGACGGCAAACGTCCAGTCGCCATCAATTCCCCTGGAAGTCTCGGTTCCCAACGTGAGGAAAACGGGGGGAGTGAGTTGCGGGAAGGCGGGCACCGTGTTGTTGGCGCTGGTGGCGTCGAAGTAAGTGACATTGAAGCTCAGCCGGCTGTCGAGCCAGGTGGATTTGATGCCGATTTCCTTTTGGTGCCCGACATTGGGTGGCAGTGGGCCGGTCGCGCCAAAACCAGTGAAGGCAAAATTCCGATTGTCGTCGAAGAACAACGAAACATTGGGCAGCGGTTTGAACACGACACCGTACTGGACCAGGTTCTTATAGGCGACCGAATTAGGAATAAGGTTGGAAGTGCCGGAAGCCGCTGGTGTAAATACGCCCGTCTTCTGGTTATAGGTGTCGTTGGTCAACGAACTTTTGTAGCGGCTGCGGTTGGCACCCCAATCGAGAATTACCGTATCATTGAGAAAACTGGCGGTCTCCAAAACATAGGCCTTGGAAAAGTTTTGCCGGATATGGCGGTTGCTGGTCGGAAGCTGCTTGGTGTTGACGGTGACCGTGTCCGCCGCGCCGGATTTGTAAGGTGGATTGAAAGGATCGATCGCACTGCTGGATGCAGTGCTGGTTCCGCCACTGCTGTAGGTCTTGGTGTCGTCAGGAGAGTCGTAGGCATCCCAGCCCACGAGCAGCTTGTGGTTCACGTCCCAGGTGTCGAAAGTGAAGACATAGTCGTTTTGCAGTTCGCGGCGAGGCTGATAGTCCCCATCGACGGCCGTGGTGGTGCGATTGAGCAGCGTGCCACGGGTGTAGCCGGGGGGAATTTGATAGCCCGTGGGAAGGGTGGTGGTTCCGCCGCCAGCCAGGTTTGCCGTTATATTCGTCGTGCCAATAATCGATTCCACGCGGCGCTGGGTGTCCGCGGAGTCAAAGGCCGCAAGGCGCATGGCGATCCAGTCGGCGGGGCGGGTCGTAAATTGACCCCACAGGCGGTAAAAATAATCCGTGCGCCAGTTGCGGGGCGAATCCTCGCCGTCAATATTCCATCGCCGCGGGACGGCTAGGATGTGCGGGGCGTTGGCCTGTCCGGGAACATAGCCGGACCCATCGAGCGGAATGCCGTTGTAAGAGGAATAGTGGGAGTCGAAGTTCTCGTACTTGATCCAAACCTGGGTGTTGTTGTTGAACTTGTAGGCGAGCATGGGCACGATTGACGTCCGGTTGTCATAGGTATGGTCGGAATAGCCCTTGGCTTGCTGGCGATTGATGAGCAGGCGATACATGAGCTTCTTGTCGGCGGTAATGGGCCCGCCGACGTCGAGATCGGCACGGTTGGCGTCCCAGATACCCCATTGCGCGGTTAATGTTCCGACATTGTAATCGGTCGGGCTCTTGGAGACCTTGTTGACCACGCCCCCGGCGCTATTCACCGCATTGGAAATAAAAATGGCGGCCGGGCCCTTGATGATTTCCACGTGGTCGACGAGGTTCATGTCGGTGTTTCGATCCGTCATGGTGCGGAAACCATCCACGTAGTCGCCTTCACCCACGAAGCCGCGGATGATAAAACGGTCAACCGACCAGTTGATTGTGCCGGTCTGGGTGCCACCGACATAGTTGAGGGAGTGGGCGAGGATGGACGGTTTGAAATCATTGAAAAAAGCCCGGTTAAGCACGGTGACGGATTGGGCCAGGTCGGACAGTGGGACGCCGCTGCGGGTCGTACTCAACGATGAGGTGCCGGTGTAGCTCGTTTCCCTTTCTGAACTGATGGTGAACTCTGGCAGTTTGACGACTTCGTCGGTCGCGCCAGCCGCGGTGTCGGCCCGGAGTTGGGTCAAGGGAGAGACGGCGAGCAGCAGGGCAGTGGAAGGCAGGCTGATCCATCGGCGTAGCTGATGACGATGGGAGCGAAGGGGATGGGGAGGCGTATCTATCGTCGTTGGCATGGTTATTGGTAGAGGTTGAGGTTGACGGGCCGAAGACGGAACAGGGTGAAACCAACATTGCAATTTAATTGCGGCAGGTGGAGTTATTCGCTAATGAACATATAGTTCAAAATTGAACATTGGGCTTGCGTCAACGTTTTTTTTCATAATTATGGAGACATAGTGCCCGACAAATACATTATCCCCAATTTACGAAACGCCTGCCGTATCCTGAAGCATCTCGGCCAGGCCAACACCGGCTTGATTGCGCACGATATCGCGAGCTCTCTCTCCCTGCCTGCGACCACTACGCTGCGCATCATGAACACCTTGCATCTCGAAGGGCTGGTGCGAAAGGATCGCGGCCAGTTTTTCCTGGGCCCGGTCCTGATCCACCTGGGCAACCGGGCGCTGGCGTCAACCGAGCTGCACGCGCTTGCGCAACCGGTGCTGCAGAAGCTCACCCTGCAAACGGGCGAAACCTCCCACGTGGCCGTGTTGTGTGACAACCGGTCCCTGATTGTTTCCGTCTGTGACAGCCCTCATCCTTTGCGCGCGGCTTCACGCCCCGGGACCCTGGTCGAGATGCACGCTTCGGCCACGGGAAAGATTTTCCTCTCCTTTCTGCCGGACCTGTTGCAAAAAACCTACGGGGGCCATCACGCCCTCAAGCGCTATGCGCCGCGCACGATTACGACCTTGGGCAGCTTGAAAAAAGAGACCGAGCTCACGCGCAAGCGTGGCTACAGTTTCGACAACGAGGAATTCCACGAAGGGGTGCGCTGCCTGTCCGCGCCGGTGCGCGGCTCCGACCGGACGGTGGTCGCCGCCGTGGGGATCACCGCGGCCATGGTGCGCTTTCCGCTCGACCGGATGGCGGAAATTGCCCGGCACGTGCAGACGGCCGCGTACGAACTTTCGCGGTGCCTGGGTTATTCGGAGTGAGGGTTGGTCATTTGTCATCGGTATCTGGTTATCAGGCCTTGGACGTTGGGCGTTCGATGTTGGGTGTTGGATGTTCAAGGGTCTTTGATGGCTCGAATGACAAATGACCAAGGACGAATGACTAATCACCAATAACAAAATCGATAAAGCCCCGCTCCACGTCCGTGCGGACCAGTTGCACGCGCAGCCGGTCGCCGACGCGGAGTTCGGCGTGACCGTTGTCCAGTTTGCCTTCGACGGGCGGCTGCGAAATGCGGACCCAGGTTCCCTTGCCGGATGCGCCCGTCACGATGGCGTCGAACTGTTTGCCGATGCTCGTGCTGAGCAGCATGGCCGCCGCGGATTTTCCAACCTGCCGCTCCACTTTCTTGGCGGCATCTTCCTGTTCGGTGCAATGGCTGGCGAGCGCGGCCAGTTCGTCGTTTGAGTAGGGCGGGGGGAGTCCCGCCATTGCCGCCCCGAGCAGCCGCTGGGTGATCACATCGGGGAAACGCCGGTTCGGCGCCGTCGAATGGGAGTAGTCCTTGACCGCGAGGCCGAAGTGCCCGGCGACCGCGCTGCCGGGAAGCTCGAGGACGTATTCCCCGGCGCCCAACAGCTTGATGACGCTGAGCGACAGTTCGGGAAACCCAGCCGGATCGGCGGCTTTTGCCACCAGCAGAAATTTTTCGAGTGCGATCGCATCGGGATCCTTCGGCAGGGCCGATTTGTGTTCGGCGGCCAGCTCGACGATCCGATCCCAATGGAGTGGTGTGCGCACGACGCGCCGAATCGAGGGAAATTTTTTGGCGGCGAGATAACGCGCGGTCACGCCGTTGGCCGCGACCATCAGATCTTCGATCAGTTGCTTGGCCGCGTTCGGCGTGTCCGCCACCAGGCCGGTGAGGACTGCGCCGTCAAACACCGGGTGGGCTTCGATCGTTTCAAGGGAGAGCGCGCCATGGAGATGGCGCAGCGCCGCGAGCTGGTCGGCGACGCGATGCTGGAGCTGGATGTTGTCGGCCAGGCCGGCCACGGCGCCGATCGGCGGCGGCATCGGCGCGCGGCCGTCGAGCCACGCGGCCACGCTGTTGTAGGCGAGCTTTGCGCGATTGCGCACGGTCGCCTGGTAGATGTCCGACGAGGCGAGCGAGCCGTCCGCGGCGAAGACCATTTCGATGACAATGGCGAGGCGGTCGGCGTCGAAGCCGAGCGATGTGAGGTCGGTCGAAAGTTTTTCCGGCAGCATCGGAAAAATCCGGGCCGCGGTGTAAACGGACGTCGTGTTTTGCCGTGCGTGGGCATCGAGGGCCGAACCCTGTTTTACCACGGCGGACACGTCGGCGATCGCCACGAGGAGCTTGGTCGCGCCGTTGGGCAGCGCCTCGGCCACGGAAAGCTGGTCGAGGTCGCGCGAGTCATCGTTGTCGATGGAACACCAGAGCAGCTGGCGCAAATCGCGCGTTACCGAGTCGGTTGCCGTCGCGGGTCCGTGAATTGCATTGAGCTCGGCCAGGGCCGCGGACGTGAACTCGGGGGCGAGCCCCCGCGCGATCATGACGCGTTGGGCGATGGCTTGCAGGACGGAACGCGGGGAGGGGGGCATGGGGAAATATCATGAATGACGAAACCCGAATGACGAATGGCAAATTCGGAACGATACCAACGACCAACAACGAATTACCAGCCACCAACGTTCGGTGCTCTACTGCGCAGTTCCCGCCATCTGCGTGCACCAGTTGGTGTCCGGTGCCGCATCGGCGGTGCGAACCGAACCGGGGCTCATCAAATTATGGGGATCGGAACTATGGGAACCTCCTTCGGAGTCGCCTCTGTAGCCTGCGGCATGGCCGGATTCGTGCGCAATGGTATCGTCGGCCGCCAGGCTGCGGTTCCACAACACTCCGTGGGCGCCCGTATTGGCGCGGGGAAAGATTCGGCCGCCCTGCCAAGTCTGGCTCAGGGTGCACTCGGTGACCAACACCTTCAAGCCTCCCGCATGCCCTGTGATGTTGTCGAGATTCCGGTCGCGCAGCGTGCGGTCATTGGCGTCGTCATCGTCATAATCGTGATCGGCGGGCGCCGGCTTGTTGACGCGATTCCAATCGTAGCGGGTCTTCACGTCGATGTTGCACGCCAGGCTATGGGCGCTGCAGCAACTGGTGATGGCCGCCTGTTCGCGCGCAATCGATGCTCTCAGCTTGGCCATCGTCACTTCGTTGGCCTGGGCACTGGAGTCGAAACCGACATTGACCCAGATTGCCCTGCGTGGAGCGGGAGCGGCCTGGCGCTGGATGGTCCCGCCAGCCATGGCCCGGCCGTTCCCGGGCCCAACGGCACCTTGCTGGACGGTATGGGTGAGTTCATGGGCCAGAAGATGCCGGCCCTCGCTGGTCCCGGGCGCGTACTGGCCCTGCCCAAACACCATGTCTTGCCCGACCGTGAACGCCCTTGCGTTGACGGCCCTGGCCGCTCCGGATGCCCGGGCGTCGGCATGAACCCGCACCGAGCCAAGGTTGTAGCCGAATCGCGGCTCAAAGAAAGCCCGCGTGGCGGAATCCAAAGGCTGGCCGGAAGAGCGCAACGCTTCGTCCACGGCGGGCTGGGGCGCCGCTTCGCCAAAGTCATTTGATTGGGTTCGCCTTGTGTTTACAGGAGAGGAGGATGCCGGCTTGCGCATCACTTGCGCGGCGACGCGATCGGCCTCCTGCTCGTAGGCGTCTCCCGGGGCGTTGACGGCCAATGTTGGCTGAACCCGGATGGAGCGTCCGGCCGACTTGGCCGTGTCCGCCGGTTGGGCTGTCCTTTGTTTCGGTGCGAAACTGTACATGGGACAAATACTGAGGACAGGAACATTATCTCAAAGCATTGCGCGCATGTGCAAGCAAATTGCAATTCATTGAACACCGAAGGACTCGCCATTAAATACGAACGACCAATTCCAACTACGGGTTGCTGCTCACCACAATCGTCTGGCCGGCGAAGGTCACGCGGTCGCCGGCAGTGAGCTTCTTTCCCTTGCGCGTTTCGACGACATCATTCAGGAGGACTTCCCCGTCGCTGATGGCCCGCTTGGCCTCGCCGCCACTTCCCGCCAGGCCGCCAAATTTCAGGAACTGGCAAAGCTCGATGGGTGTTGCAGAAACGACGACTGGCCGGGGCTCGCTCGATTGGGTCATGGGAGCACTTTTACCACGAAGGCACGAAGAACACCAAGCCCGAACCCGAGTTTTAACCACTGATGGGCACTAATAGGCACTGATACCTGGCTTTTTTTGCCACAAAAGAACACAGGGAGCACAAAGCAGAAAAACAAAATGCTTTGGTCCCTGATTTCTACCCATATCCCTGTGGATTGGTCCCTGTGCTCCTTGTGCTCTTTTGTGGCAAAAAGGTAAACTCCGGATCGAGCTTCATGGACTTCGTGTTTTTGTGGTTAAAGCTCGCTGCCCGCTTTCAGAGGCCCTCGGGACCGAAAAAATTTGAAAGTTCGCGGCGGTCTTTTTTGGTCGGGCGTCCGCGGCCCCGCTCACGGGCGAGCATGTGCTCGAAGGCGGCCTGCTTGGCCCGCTCATATTCGGACGCGGGAGTGAGATCCGTCATGTATTCGGGCAATTGCTTCGCGCTGACGCGCGAGGGCGGCAGCGCGAGGATCTTGAGCGTTCGGGTCATGGTGCCGATGCGCACGACGAGAACCTCGCCAGGGTGGACATCGCGGCCCGCTTTCGATTCGAGTTCGCCGATGCGCACGTGGCCCGAGCGACAGGCGGCGGTGGCCTGGGGGCGCGTCTTGAAGACCCGCAGGCTCCAAAGGACTTTGTCGAGTCGAGGCTCGTTCATTCCCACGGATTCTGACCGGGGGAGGGGAAAACTCAAGCAGGCCGCTCGGGCATTTTTGCCACGAGAGATCACATCGATCACAAGAGAATCCCTTTGAAATCTTTGTGCCCTTTCGTGGCTCAAGCATCCCTCTCTGTTCAGTTCCTGATCACGAAGAAGAAGCCTTCGAAAATAGGTTCTTTCTTTGCGCTTTTCTTGTCCGCCGAAGCCCTGGGCCTGTCGAACGGGGCGAAGGCGAATGTGATCCTTTGTGGCTAATCGAGAAAGGGGACTTGTCACCGCCTTCTGCCAAAGTCCTGTTAAGAACCATGACTTCTGTTCCACCGCTCAGTCCGCCGTTGGCGCCTCTCCTGGGCCACCCGGCGGCGGAGGTCGTGATGGAGCGGTTCTCCACCGTCATGACGGACCGGGGCATCCAGATGTACCCGGAACAAGAGGAGGCGATCCTCGAGCTTTTCTCGGGAAACAATGTGATTCTCAATACACCGACCGGCTCGGGGAAATCGCTCGTCGCCGCGGCCTTCCATTTCAAGGCGCTCTGCGCGGGCGAACGCTCGGTCTATACCTGTCCCATCAAGGCGCTCGTCAACGAAAAGTTCCTCGCCTTGTGCCGGGACTTCGGCCCCGAAAATGTCGGCATGATGACCGGGGACGCGAGCGTCAATCCACGCGCCCCGGTGCTCTGCTGCACCGCGGAAATCCTCGCCAATATTGCACTGGCCCGCGGCGAGCACAGCGATCTTGTCGCGGTGATCATGGACGAATTTCACTACTATTCCGACGCGGAGCGCGGCTATGCCTGGCAAGTGCCGCTTCTCACCCTGTCGCGGGCCCGCTTTCTCCTGATGTCCGCGACCCTCGGGGCGACCGCGTTTTTCGAGAAAGAGCTTCTTCGGCTGACTGGAGCCCCCTGCGTCACTGTCCGGAGCGACCACCGCCCGGTTCCGCTCCAATTCGAGTACTCCGAAACGCCGCTGCAGGAACGCGTGGCCGCGCTCCTCGCGGACAACCGGGCTCCCGTTTACCTCGTCCATTTTACCCAGCGATCGGCCGCCGAGGCCGCCCAGAGCCTGATGAGCCTCGATGTCTGCACCAAGGAGGAGAAGGCTGCCCTTCAACAGGAGCTCGAGCGATTTCGATTCAGCAGCCCATACGGAAAAGAGATGAAGCGATGGCTGCGCCACGGGATCGGGGTGCATCATGCCGGCCTGCTGCCCAAATACCGCATCCTCGTGGAGACGCTCGCCCAGCGGGGCCTGCTCAAGCTGATCTGCGGCACGGACACACTCGGCGTGGGCATCAACGTGCCGATCCGCACGGTGGTATTTACCCAGCTTTGGAAATACGATGGCGAAAAATCCGCGGTCCTCAGCGTCCGCGACTTCCGCCAGGTGGCGGGCCGCGCCGGGCGCAAGGGGTATGACGACCAGGGGTATGTCATTGTCCAGGCCCCGGAGCACGTCATCGCCAACAAGCGCGCCGAAGAGAAGGCGAGCCGGGACGGCCGGCAGAAAAAAATCGTGAAGCAGCGGGCCCCGGAGGGAAGCGTGATCTGGGATATTAAGACTTCCGAGCGACTGCAGACGGCCGCCCCGGAGGAGCTTCAATCGCGCTTCACGATTTCGCACGGGATCCTGCTCTTTCTGCTCGGTCGCGAGGCCGACGGGTGCCGTGCCGTGCGCGATCTCATCAACGACTGTCACGAGACACCACCGCGCAAGCGCGCCCTGAAGCGCCGCGCATGGCAGCTCTTCCAGGCCCTGGTTGACCGTCGGATCGTCGAGTGGATTCCCCGCGAGCCCTCCGGCCGAAAACTCCGGGTAAATATCGATCTTCAGGCCGACTTCTCCCTGCACCAGGCCCTTTCGCTTTTCCTGATTGATACGTTGCCCCTGCTTGATCGGGCGAGTGCCGACTACCCCTTCGATGTCCTGACGCTCTGCGAGTCGATCGTCGAGGATCCGGACCAGATTCTCCGCCGGCAAGTGGACAAACTCAAAGGGGAGAAAATCGAGGAAATGAAAGCCGCCGGGATACCGTACGAAGAGCGCATGGAGAGACTGGAGGAGGTGGAGCACCCCAAGCCGCTGAGAGAATTCATCTACGACACGTTCAATGCCTTCGTCGCGGCGCATCCCTGGGCCGGACAGGAGACGGTGCGACCCAAGTCCGTGGCCCGGGAAATGTACGAACGCTACCTTTCTTTCGCCGAGTATGTGAGGGCTTACGAACTCCAGCGTTCCGAAGGCCTGCTCCTTCGCCATTTGTCCCAAGTCTGGAAAGTGCTCGCCCAAACCGTTCCCGAAAGCGCCAAGACGCCCGAGGTGTTCGAACTGGAGGATTATTTTCGTGAATTGATCCGGGGCGTGGATTCAAGCCTGCTGGAAGAGTGGGAACGGCTACGCAATCCCGCGTTCGTCGCCAGCGACGGCGCCGACAAGCCCGAGCGGCCGAGCATCTTCGATGTCACCCGGGACACCGCCGCCTTCAAGCGGCTCGTGCGCACCGCGATCTTCGCCTTCCTGCAGGATATTGCGATGCGCGAATGGGAAAGCGCGGCATCCCGCCTCCTGACCGGCGAGGCCAAAATCCTCGGCGAAGGCGAAGCGGCCTCGGAAGAGGCCCGAAGGCTGGGCACCGCTTTTTCAGCGTATTTCGAAGCCAGGGGCCGCTTTCGCCTGGATCCCGACGGTCGCTCCTCCACGCGAACCTTTTGGGCGGAGAACCGGGACAC
>Ga0210402_10002366_pt1 | contig 18403 bp, 14 predicted proteins | sample IncBWC7MmetaG_FD_161055 | JGI IMG/M metagenome (GOLD analysis project Ga0210402, IMG submission 161055) | Forest soil microbial communities from Barre Woods Harvard Forest LTER site, Petersham, Massachusetts, United States - Inc-BW-C-7-M | ecosystem: Environmental > Terrestrial > Soil >... | reverse complement strand
GCTAGACGAAGCCGCGCGGAATCTGAGCAATGCCGTCACTCGCGATCCCGCATTTTCTTTGGCGCATGCCGTTCTTTCCGTGGTGTGCGCGACACGCCACTTTGAGCTCGATCCCGCGAGCGAGTGGTTGGAGAAGGCCGAGTTTCATTGCCGGCGCGCCGTGGACCTGCAACCGGATTTGCCCGAAGCGCACGTCGCCAGTGCTTTTCTTTTATGGGGGCCGTCGAAGAACTTCCAACATGTTGAAGCTATAGGAGAACTGAAGCGAGCCTTGGCTCTGCAGAACAATCAGCCCCAAGCGTACAACCGCCTGGGCACCATCTTGGCTCACATCGGGCTGCTCGAGCACGCCCGTGAAATGTACGAGCGCGCACGGCCATTTCATCCCAGAAAAGCTGTTAGTCACAGCATCGTGCAAGTGTACGTTTGGAACCAGGAATACGACTCTGCGCGCGAGGAGATCGAAGCTTGGCGCGCCGAGAATCCAGAAAACAAGTATCCAGTCTACTTTGCTATTCAATTGGCCTTGATGACGGGAGAATTGAAAGAAGCAAGAACCCTGTTGGATGAAGCGGTCCAGTTATTGCCGGAGGAACCGCTCATCGTCAGTTTGCAAGGCCTCTACTACGCGTCGACCGGATTACATGGGAAGGCCCTCGACTGCCTGACAACCGCATGTGCGAATCCAAAATCCTTTGGGCATGCCCACCACAGCTACTATCAAATCGCCTGCATACTGGCACTGTTGGAGCGGCGTCAAGCTGGCTTTGAGTGGTTGGAGCGAAGTGTCACGAGTGGCTTCGCGTGCTGGCCTTTTTTCCTCAAGGACCCTCACCTGAAAAACTTGCGCGAGCTACCAGAGTTCGAGGTTCTGGTGAGCTCGTTGCAAGCCAAGTATCCCGACCATCTCGGGTTGCTTTAGCGGGAAGCGCCCTAATGTGTCGTTTTCTGTCGCCGTCGCTGCTCACTCGCCTTCACGATTTCGTTCAAGTCTGCCGCCGGCCGTATCTCAATCGTCCCAAGTCCATACTTAAAGCCGGGAAGCTCCAAAACAAGCTGAATGGCGTGATTGAGGTCTCGCGCCTCAAGGATGGAAATGCCGCCGAGCTGTTCCTTGGTTTCCGCATAGGGGCCGTCGGTCGTCGCGATCTTGCCGTTTTTCCAGTACAGGGTAATCGCAGTCTCCGGAGGCTGAAGAGCCATTTCGCCAACAAGATGTCCGTTGGCGCGCAGATGGTCGTTGTGCTCGAAGCAGTCGTCGAACACCGCGTTTCGCTCGTCTTCGGTCATACCTTCGAATTTTCCCGGCTCAATGTAACCCAAGCAGATGTATTTCATTATTCCTCTCTCCCGGTAGGGAGTCAGCAGCAGAGGTGTCAGATTTTTTCTATCATTGCTTCGAGTAATGAAGCGCAACGCATCCTGATTTGAAAAACTTTGACCCAACAAGTTTTATTTGCAATTTCTCCGGCAGGCTGACACCCTCCAACAGCCGTCTCCCTGCTCCTGCAAGGGTTGGCCCAACGACAAAACGATATTCATCCACCAGGCCAAGCTCCATAAGTTGTGAAGGAATATCTACACCACCAACCAAAATATTTTTGCCTTGTTCTTGCTTCAACTTAAGTATTTCGTCGCGAAGGTCGGTACGAACAATCCTGGTATTTCTATCTTCAGCGGTGGCTAGTGACCGCGAAAAAACAATTTTGTTGGTGGAATCAAATGCCCGAGCAAATTCGATATCTGCTTTTGTCTCAGACTGGTTTTTGAGGACTTCAGGCCAATAGGGAACCATCAATTGATAGGTTTTACGCCCAAAGACGAGCAGGTCAGCATCTCGCAAGAGCTGCGCACTGTATGCAAGTGCTTCTTCATCGACAAATTGTTTGGAGTGGTCGACGCAGCCATCCAGGGTCGTGTTGATCGCGAAGATTAGCTTTCTCATTTGAGTCCTCCCTCTGAGGTCGCTACGCCTATGCGCCCATGGTGCCGGTGCGCATAGGTCCGTCGAGCCGGTAGGTGTTTTGAAGCGCCTGCGGCAGGCGCGGTAAACACTATTTCGTTGGGACGTTCGACCGAAAAAACGCGCGCACCTCGCACGACGCCCGGCCAGCAAGGGCGCCCTTACGTCCCCACGCCACTGCCTCGTCCATGTCAGCGGCTAGCAGTATCGAAAGACCGCCTACGTGCTCCTTCGTCTCAAGATAGGGCCCGTCGGTGACGAGCACCTTACCGCCGGGCTGTGCTCGCAGCGACTTCGCATCGCTCGCCGGGTGCAAGCCGCCAGCGAAGATCGTGACACCCTTAGCTTCCATCTCCTCGTTGAGCGCGCCCATATCGCGCATCATCTCTTCGGTCACGCTAGACGGGTCAAAGTTGGCCGGCAGGTGACCTGCAGCCAAATATTGCGTCATTCCTTCCTTTAGCGGCTTTCGGGCCAGCAGCGCAGTAAGGTCACTAGGATAAAGAGCGCGCACCTCAACCGGCGCCCGGCACGCGACGACGGCCTTGCGTCCCCACCTCAGTGCCTCGTCCATGTCAGCGGCTTCCAGTATCCAAAAACCGCCCACGTGCTCCTTCGTCTCCAGGAACGGCCCGTCGGTGATAAGCACCTTGCCATCAGGCTGCGTTCGCAGCGACTTCGCCTCCCTCGCCGGGCGCAGCCCGCCGGCGAAGAGCCGGGCGCGCTTAGCCTCCATCTCCTCGTTGAGCACGTCGATATCGCGTTCCATCCCTTTGTCCACGCGGGACGGGTCAAAGTCGTCCGGCAAGTGAACCGCAACCAAATATTGGGCCATTTCTTCTCCTAGTCCACTGCAGTTGTAGGGGCACGATATATCGTGCCCTCCTGTCTCTTCCTAAATCGACACAGACTACATTGTTCATTCTATAGTCGTCGTGCAGGAAGAAAATCGACATCCGAGACGAGCTTTTTTTCGATTCCTCAAGTTTTATTTCAATTCCTGGAGCCGCCGGGCGAGAAAACGGCGGTCCGGCTGCTGCGACGCCAGAGCAAGTGCCTTCTCGTATGAAGCACGCGCCTCCGGAATCCTCCCGAGTCTGCGGCACATGTCTGCGTGCGCCGAGTGCGCGAAGTGACAGCTACAGAGTTGCTCCCGTTCGAGCAAGGCGGGTTTGCCCAGCCTTTGAATTTCCGAAGTAAACGCAATTCTTGGTGCCCCGTCCAACATAACATCCGCAGTCAAAGGAAAACGCATGCGCCAACTCTCAGCCGCAATTCTTCTTGTCGCAAGTCTCGCCCCTGCTCTCTCAGCGCAGGAAAGGTCCGCGCTCTCGGGGGTCACAAAATCCTTCGTCGCTATCGATGCGCCGGTAATCGCTCTCCAGCACGTTCGAGTCATTGACGGCACAGGCTCGCCTGCCGCCGAAAACCAAACTGTCCTCATCGACCAGGGCAAAATCCGCGAAATCGGCACCGATGCATTGGTCAAGATTCCCGAAGGTACAAAGACCGTCGACCTCTCCGGCCGCTCGGTCATTCCCGGACTCGTCGGCATGCATGAACACATGTATTATCCCGCACCCTCCGGCAGCGGACCGGTTCCCGGCGCTCCCGCACTCCTCAACGAAATGGGTTTCAGTTTTCCGCGCCTGTATCTCGCCGGTGGGGTAACCACCATCCGTACCGCGGGCAGTATCGAGCCGTACACCGATCTCGCCCTAAAGAAATTAATCGACTCGGGTCAGCAACCCGGCCCCAAAATCAAGATCACCGGCCCGTACCTTGAAGGCCTGGGCTCTTTCGTTCCGCAGTTTCACGAACTCTCCGGCCCCGAAGAAGCCACTCGCATGGTCAATTATTGGGCCGACACCGGTGCCACCTCCTTCAAAGCTTTCATGCACATCACGCGGGCCGAACTCGCCGCCGCCATCAAAGCCGCTCACGCGCGCGGTATCAAAGTCACCGGTCATCTGTGTTCCGTGGGCTTCACCGAAGCCGCCGACCTCGGCATCGACAATCTTGAGCACGGCATCATCGTCGACCAGGAGTTCAATCCGCACAAGCAGCTCGATCAGTGCCCGCCAGACGCCGGCGATCCGGCAACAGTAAATGTCGATATCGAGAGTGCGCCAGTCCAAGCCATGATCCGCAAATTGGTCGACCGCCACGTAGCCATCACGTCGACGCTGGTCATCTTCGAGACCTTCCAGCCAAATCGGCCGCCGCTACAGCAGCGCGTCCTGCGAGCCCTGTCGCAACCCTCGCGCGTGGACTATCTCGCCGTCCGCACGCAAATCGCTGAAGGCCCGCCGCCCTCCGTTAATCTCCTCAAAAAAGAAATGCAGTTCGAGTTCTCTTTCGTCAAAGCCGGCGGCGTGCTCCTCTCCGGAGAAGATCCCACCGGTTACGGCGGCGTACTCGCCGGCTACGGCGACCAGCGCCAAGTCGAGCTCCTCGTCGAAGCTGGCTTCAGTCCACTCGAAGCCATTCACATCGCCACCCAAAACGGTGCTGACTTCCTCGGCGAATCCGATCGCATCGGCACCCTGAAATCTGGCCGCCGCGCCGACATAGTCGTGCTCAAGGGTGATCCCAGCCGCAAAATCGAAGACATAGAAAATGTTGAGCTAGTCTTCAAAGACGGCATAGCCTACGACCCCAAAAAACTAGCTGAAGCCGTCGCGGGGGCCGTAGGCTTCCACTAGCTGTTTTTTCTCGGCAGCGGCTGAGGGGAAGCGATGAAGAAGTTGATGCGGTAGAGTGGTTTTCCTGGCGCGTTGATCCCGGCGAAAAACTGGGGACAGACCAGACGTTTTACCAGCCGGTATTAACCCACAATTTTTTCTGACGAGTCTTATTTCAATTCCGCAAGCCGCCGGGCGAGAAAACGGCGGTCCGGCTCCTGCGACGCCAGGGCGAGCGCCTTCTCATACGAAGCACGAGCCTCGGGAATCCGTCCCAATCTGCGGCATAGATCGGCGCGGGCAGAGTGCGCCAGGTGATAGCCGGAAAGCTGCTCGCGTGCCAGCAAGTCATCGATAAGAGCAAGACCCTGCTCCAGACCTTCGCGCATGGCAATGGCGACTGCACGGTTCAGTTCGACAACCGGGGAAGGCTGAATCCGAAGCAACTGGTCGTAGAGCAGCGTAATCTGGCGCCAGTCTGTGGATGCCACGGAGGAACTCTCGGCGTGAACGGCCGCAATGGCCGCCTGCAGAGTGTAGGCACCGAAGCGACGCGATCGAAGAGCGCTTTCGGTGAGCGAGATGCCTTCGGCGATTTGGTCCCTGTTCCACAGTGACCGATCCTGCTGCTCCAGCAGAATCAAGTCTCCGTCGTCCGAGGTTCTGGCGGCGCGGCGTGACTCGTGCAGCAGCATGAGCCCCAACAGGCCCATCACCTCGGGTTCCGGGAGCAGGTCGAGCAGCAGTCTGCCCAGACGGATCGCCTCGCGGCTAAGTTCGGCGCTTGTCTTTTCCACCGTGAATCCCTCGTTGAAGATCAGATATACAACCAGGAGGACGGCTCCCAACCGGTCCGGTAGTTCCTGGGAGGCCGGCACTTGGTAAGGAATGGCCTTTTCACGGATGACAGCCTTCGCGCGCACGATGCGTTGGGCGAGCGTTGCCGGCGTAACCAGAAATGCCCGGGCAATCTCCTCCGTGGTCAAGCCGCAGATTTCGCGCAGGGTGAGCGCAACTTGCCCTTCCGGAGGCAGAGCGGGATGACAGCAGGTGAAGATCAGACGGAGGCGATCATCTTCGATCTCTTGGTCATCGCCCTCTTCGTGATGCAGGGGTGCTTCGTTGATGCGCGCTTCCATGTAGAGCGTAAAATCTCTCTGTGCTCCGTCGAAGCGCGCGCGCCGGCGCATCCTATCTATGGCCTTGAAGCGTGCCGTTGAAATCAGCCAGGGGCGCGGCTTGTCTGGAATGCCAGTCTGAGGCCAGAACTCCAGAGCGGCGGCGAATGCCTCATGCATGGCCTCTTCGGCGAGATCCAGATCTCCGAGGAGACGCCCCAGCGTCGCCAGAACCCGCCCCGATTCCGATCGGTAAAGAGTCTCAACGGTCCTGCCGAGTTGTTCGGGCACAGGCGGCGGCATCTACGCCAAACTAGCAAACGGAGTGGCTCGACACAACTGCGCTCGGGCTTCCCCTATCCACAATTCAGTGGCCCGCCAATGCGCTGATCGAGGGTTTGCAAGAGACAATAGCTCAGGTCCGCGTAAACGCGTTTATCGCCACCAAACTCCCGAATTGTCGACAATCCGGAAGTGATCCAGGATTGGCCTTGCCGGCAGACCCAGGACTTCCAATTTGAAATGCCTTGTTGTTAGAGAACCAGAACATAAGGCGCTAGATGTCATGAATTTGCTTCTTTCCCTTGACAAAATGTTGCCCCGCAAGTATAGTAGGTTCTGGGTATATTTCGCTTCGTACCCGGGAACGCCAATCTCATGATTGGCGTTTTTGCTTTCCGGAACCTGCGTTTGTGGCCTAAGTTCTTTGTTCTCTGCACTTCCAAAACCCCGGCCGTCTTTGCACTATTTTTGTGCAAATTAGTTTAGACAAATTATTTAGAATCAACACTTACAAAAATGCGTCAAAACAAAGCACTTTAACTCCCTCTAGTATGAACACTTATGCAAAACCTGGGGGGAGGGGGCCCCCATCGCCAACATTTCTTTTGCGCCCTGCCGCGTCGGTGGTAGGCTTCACACCTAGAAACGTGGAGGATTGAAGTGAGCCTAGCCGCTCCCCCAGATCATCTTCATTCTCTTTCCGGCTTGGAAGGCCGCCGCAGCACGCGCATTGAACGCAACGTTCCTCTCGTCGTGCTCGGGCAAACTAAAACCGGCCTCTCCTTCCAGGAAAAAACGGCCACCGTCAGCTTTAATCTTCATGGCTGCCGCTATCCTTCGCGCCATGAATATCCCGTCGGCTCTTCCGTCGGCCTTCGCGTGCTCGAGCCCGACGGCGAAACCATCTCTCCTGTCATTCGTGCCTTCGTGAAATCCGTCCATCCTCCCGCCAGCCCCCGCGAACTTTTCCAGGTTGGCGTCGAGCTCGAATCCCCCGCGAATATCTGGAATGTTTCTCCGCCGCCTTCGGATTGGAATCGCTTGCTCGGTGGGAATACTTACGCCGCGGGTCTGGCCACGGCTGTCGCTCCCGCTCTGGAGCCGGCTGCGCCGCCAACCGCCGCTGACGCCTTTCCCCCTGCTCCCGCGCCAAGCCCCAACGAGGCGAGGACCAGCCAGGTAACCGCGTTCCCCTCCCCGTCTTCCGCCGCAGCCGGCACGCAAACGGCGAAAGAAGTCTCGCCCGCAAAGCCGGAACGCGTCGCCATCACCATCGACCAGTTGGTCGCCGCCATGCAGGGCAAACTGCAGGCCGCCGCCGAAAAGGTCGTCCAGAACGCGCTGGCCACTCACCTCGATGAAGCCATCAACGAGGCCCTCGCGCGGATCGAGGGCGTCCGTGAACACAATCTTAAGCAATTGCATGAATTTTCCGAGCAGCGCTTTGAATCGCTGATGCGCGCTTCCCGGGAGGAAATCCTCGGCCACCTCGAGTCTCGCCTCGGAGAAGTCCAGAGCCGCTGGGATGAACAGCAGAGCGCCTATCGCTCCCAAGCGGAAGAAATTGCCGAGCGGCTCGAAAAGCTCGCCGCCGATACGCAGCGCCATCTCGCCGATACTCAGAAATTCATAGAAAAAGTCGATCACGAAATCGAGCCGCAAACACGCGGCCGCTTGGACGAATCTCTCGGCCAGGTCACCGAACATTTCGAGTCTGCCGCGGACCGCATTTCCGACCGCCAGTTGGTCCGCGTGATGGAATCCACGCGCATGGTCATCCGCGAAGCTGCCGCGCAGCTCGACGCCCGTGTAGCCGAGTCCCGCGCGCTTCTGCACAGTGCCGCGGGAAGCACTCTCGAAGAATTCCGCCGTCAGGCCGAAGTCCATGTCGATCTCGCCATTTCGGAAACCACCGAGCGTGTCAAGTCCGCCCTCTCTGCTCTCGACGCGGAGAGTCGCGCCGCCTGCGAATCCCGCCGCCGCACCATGATCGACGACGTGACCCGCACCACCGAGCAATCCACCGAGCAATTCCGCTCCGGCATCAAAGCATTCCTCTATTCCTGCCTGGTGGCCGCGGTAGGCGCCGTCGATGAACACGCAAAAACCACTCTCGACGGCCTCGTCAAGGATCCCAACAGCGCCCCTCGCGCCATCGATGACATCAAAATCATTCCACCCGACGACGAAAAGCCCAATTAATGGAAAATGAGATTTAGTGTTGGTCGAATGGCTTACAGGAAGGGATTTATAACCTGCAAATCGCCAAATTCTTGTCCGTGTTGAAAATCTTCGCTGTACAGCACGCTGCTCTCGCCCTCGATGGCCGACGCCACGATCAACGCGTCGTACCAGGCAAGGCGATATCTGTCTTTCAACCGGATTGTTTCGGAATAGAGAGCCTGCGAGGAATGCAGTGCCAGTAACGGACGGAATACGCTTGCCAGATATTGTTCCGCGTCCGCTATGCCCATTGGTTGAGCGAATTTGCGGAAGGCGACGTTGAAAAACTCCTGGACCACCTGATAGCTAACAATTCCTCGGCGGGTCTCCACTGCCTCACGAATTAGCTGCGCCGCGCGTTGGGACTTTAACGGGGAATCTTCGTCAAACAAATATACAAAGATGTTGGTATCGAGAAAAAACCTACCGTTCATTCATTTCGTCTCGCGAGAATTTTCGGCCAGCTTTCACGTGTCCCAACCTCTTCATGAGTGCGTCGAACTCTTGCACATTGCCGGCTTGGGCTGCAAATTGTTCAAGCCACTCTCGGAACGCCGTATTCAGAGTTTTATGCTGGGCGCGCGCGACAAGCCGTGCCTGCTCGATTAGGTTCCCATCCGCGCTCAGAGTTATGTTCTTCATACGAATATAGTGTACACTAAATCAGTGTGATGTCAAGCTCGGTCCTGCAAGTGGGCACCACACCCTGCTTCTCTATCGCTTGGCGGCGCAATGCTTAGGTTCCAGCCGCGCCCAAACCAAATTCGCGATGCGCGGTGATCAGCGCCGTCTTCATGGCTTTTTCTTCCACCACAAACGAGATGTTCGACTCGGAGGATCCTTGCGCGATCGCAATCAGGTTCACGTTTTCGCGGCCCAGCGCATTGAACGTTCTCCCCGCGACTCCTGGTGTCCCGCGCATGTTTTCGCCTACTACCGCAACGATGGCTATATTGCTATCGATTGTGATGTGTTCGACCTTCTCGTGCGCCAGGTCTTGCGCAAATTCTTTTCGCAACGCCTCCACGGTCCGCGGAGCGTCCGTCGCGGACACGATGAAGCAAATGTCATTCTGCGAAGACGACTTCGAGATCAGCAAAACATTTGCCCGCAGCTCCGCTGTTGTTGAAAAAGTCCTTCCCACTACGTCCGGCAGTCCAACGATCCCCGGACCGCCCACGCTGATCAGCGCCACATCTTGTATCGCCGTCAATGCTTTCACGCCGCCCCCAGCGCTCCGGCCTGCCGGCGTAATCAACGTCCCCTGCCGCTCCGGCGCAAAGCTGTTGCGAATCCACACGGGTATGGCCGCCTGCATGACCGGTTTCAGCGTTTTTGGATGCAGCACTTTCGCGCCAAAAAAAGCCAGCTCCGCGGCTTCACGGTAAGAGATCACCGGAATCGTTCGCGCGTCCGGCACTAGCCGCGGGTCCGCCGTCAGCACGCCGTCCACGTCCGTCCAGATAATCACCTCGTCCGCATTCATCGCCGCGCCCAAAATCGTCGCCGAATAATCAGACCCGCCGCGCCCCAGCGTCGTCAATTTTCCTTCTGTCGTCGCCCCGATGAAGCCGGTCACGATCGGCACGATTCCCTTTTCAAGCATGGGCCGCAATCGCACCTCGCACTCTTCCCGAGTCACGTCCATCAAGGGTTCCGCGCCTCCGTGGAACGCATCCGTGATAATCACTTCCGTCGCATCCACGGCTTCGCTCTGCAAGCCGAGCTCCCTCACCGCCCCCGCCACCAGCGGCGCGGACAATCTCTCCCCCAAACTCGAGATCGCATCCAGCGTCCGGGGTGTCAACTCGCGCAGCAGCGCTGTCCCTTCAAACAGCCGGCCCCCCTCCCCAAAAACTTCGTCCATCTCTTCTTCAATCGACTTGCGGGCAGCCTCATCCCGCACTAGGCTCTTCAGCGCCTCCTCATGCTGCGTGCGCAGCGCGGCCAGGACGGCTGTGCCCTGCTCTTTTTCCCCGGCTCCCGCTTGCTTCGCAGCTTCGACGAGACGGTTCGTCACACCGCTCATCGCGGAAACCACTGCAACACAATTTCCTCCCCGGGCAGCCTCCGCGATGATCCGCGCCGTCCTGGCTATGCACGACGCATCACCCACAGATGTCCCGCCGAATTTCATCACCTGCAATCTCGTTGTCATCTCTTTCTGCCTGTCTCCTGACTACGGGTGCTCCCAATCGAGAGCGTAGATTTCCTGGATGCTGGCGTCTCGCACCAGCAGCGGAATTTCGCCGGGGGCCAGGCCGCTCCAGTTTCCAAATGCTCCCCCTGCCGCCTGAAATCCTTGCAGGCTGAAAAGGCGCTCCAGTTTGCCGTCGGTAATTCGAACGCGGAAGTAGCTCTCCTGGTTGTCGAGAATCCCGTCAAAATATATATAGCGCGCGTCTCGCGACCATGTCGGATAAGCCACGAAAATGTTGGCGAGCTCGCCCCACTTCTGAGTCGTAAAATCAAAAAGCATGAGCTTGAGAGAATCCAGCGTAATCGCCGCTATATAGCGTCCGTCGGGGGACCAGCGGGGAGAGTACAGGCCCTCCGACCCCGGAAGCTTCGAGACGTTTCGCGTCTTCAGATCGAGGACATAGACCGCTGATCCCTGATTGTTCAGTGAATTTTCTCCAAAGACGAGCGATTTGCCATCTGGAGACCAGTTGGGATCGGCCGAGTTCTTCTCGGTTCGAAAGATCAGTTCTGGAGAGCCTCCCTCTGCGGGAACCAAATAGATTTGCCAAGGTTCGCCGGGGGGATGACCGAAAAAGACAATCTGCTTTCCGTCCGGAGACCATCGAGGCAGGTAGGCCAGCATAGGCGGGAACACAAGTTGAAGTTTTTGACTTCCGTCCGCCTTACTACGCCACATGGTGCCATCAGAGGCGTCATTGTAGGCGACCCACTGCCCATCACGAGAAAAGTCGAGGCCCATCGCCGAAATCCCCGAAAGATAAGGCGCGAATTGGCCCGACTTGGCATCGTAGCGCACCAATTCTCCCCGGGGCTGCCAGCCCTGGACGAAAAGCTTCTTGCCGTCACGGCTCGGGACGGGATTGCCGGTATTCATTGGCCCAGTGGTCAACTGTACCGGCTCCCTGGCAGTCGGGCGGAATAGGCCTCCATGTTCTTTTAGAGCCCAGAGATTTGCCGTCTCGTCGCGTCGTGCCTCGAACACGAAATATCTTCCGTCGGGCGTCCATTTGCCACAGCATTCATTAGGCGTGCTGTTCCAGCCTGGAAGTAGCGGCCGAAGATTGCCGCCGTCAGCGGAGACTTGCCAGATGGCGCGGTTATTGGTCTTGGGATCGTTCAAGGTAAAACGCAAAATCGATCCGTCAGGCGACCAGCGGAGGTCACTGGAGGTTCCGGATGTTACCAGAAGCCGTCGTGGCTCGCCGCCATCGCTATTCGCCAGGAAAATCTCCTCCCCTTTGCCATAAGCGATGCTTTTCCCGTCAGGCGACCACGCTCCGGCGTGGCCCTCGAGCGTACCCAATCGACGAGGCGAACCGCCGAGCACGGGGACGCTCCAAAGCGGACCGTCGAGAGACGTCCCTCGGGCTGTGTTCATCAAGAGCACAGAACCGTCGGGCGAGATATCGAAAACGTTGGAGAAGCCGGTGTCCTCGAGTGAAGTGGGTATGGGAAAGGTCTCGCCACCTGTCACGGAGGTTTGAGATAGCCGCGATTGGCCTTCGATGAAGTAGAGCCGGGAACCGTCCGTGACTATGTCTGATTTGGGCCGGTTCGTGTTAGTGAGTTGGACAGTTCGCAGGACGCGCGGCGGTGCCATTGGCCGCGTCAGAACGAACCCGACGATTGCCGCGATGGCGAGGAGAGCGCCGCCTGCTATCACTGCCCAGGTCTGCCACAGGCGAAGTCCGCGAGCCTCTTCGTGGGCGCCCGGTAAGGTGGACGTCGTACCCGCGCGGCCAGAATCCAAATCGCGTTTCAACCTCTTTAAGTCGGCCCGAAATTCCGCTGCAGTTTGGTAACGTAACCCAACATCTTTTTCGAGTGCTTTCGCCAGAATATTTTCAAAAGCGGCAGGCAAATTGGGATTCAACTTCCTCACTGGAGTCGCCGAAGAATTCAGGATTCCGTCAAAGATCAAAGCCACCGCCGACCCTGAAAATGGAACCACGCCAGTGGCCATCTCAAAAAGCACAACGCCCAGCGAGAATAGATCCGTGCGCGGATCCAACTCTTCGCCGCGCGCCTGTTCCGGCGACATGTACGCAACAGTGCCTATGGAACTGCCTGGACTGGTGATGAGGCCATCGTCCAGCACGTGCCTGTGTGTGAGATTGAAGGATTCGCTCGCGGACTCCGCCGCCGGCTGCCGGTAGGCCGCAAATTTCGCCAGTCCGAAATCAAGTATCTTTGTCGGTCCGCGCTCAACGAGGAAAATATTTGCAGGCTTGATGTCTCTGTGGACGATACCTTTGGCGTGCGCAGCTTCCAGTCCACCGGCGATCTGAATTCCAATCTCCAGAAGTTCATTTATCTCGATGGTTTTCCTGGCGATGCGGCGCTTCAGCGTTAGGCCCTCGAGTAACTCCATGGCGATAAACGGGCGGCCTTCAAATTCTTCGATATCGTAGATGGTGCAGATGTTCGGATGATTCAGTGAGGATGCAGCGCGCGCTTCGCGCCGGAATCGTTCGATCGCCTGAGGATCCTGGGAGATGTCTTCGGGAAGAAATTTCAGCGCGGCATTCCGGCCCAGGCGCGTGTCCTCGGCTTTATAGACGACGCCCATGCCTCCGCCGCCGAGTTTTTCGAGGACAGTGTAGTGAGAAATCGTGCGGCCGACAATTGAAGATGTATCCGCCACTCGCACTGGAGTTTACTCCAGCCGTTCCACGCGGGCAATCGCGCGACATCCTGACTAGAACCAGATGTTTTGAACGGCGAGACGCGAATACACCCCTAATTCGCGAAGCGCCGCACGCTGAAGGAAATGGGTAGCCCGATAACGACCATGTGCACCAAAAGGCCGAGAATCAGGTCATCAAGTTTGTAAGGGCCCCTGGAGTGAAGCGCGGAGAGCGGCAAGACGACAAGATTCATTACCTCTTGCACCGCGGCGCCGAAGAACAAGCCGCACACGAGCGGATGCTCGATCAGAAAATGCAGCCTGCGGCTTGCCGCATAGTAAGTAGCGGCTGCCGAGCAAGCGATAAAGAAGTGCAGCAGGACACCCAGAACATAGGTGCCGACGCCTCCATGTAAAGCGCCCCGCCCCAACAAGCCGGCGGAAATCACGAGAGGAATCTTCCAGCCAAAGAGGAGGCAGGCTTGCAGAAGGTCCAAAGCACCGGCAATTCCGCCGCCGACTGCGATTGCCAATAAAGCGCTCTTTTTCCTCGATGGCTTAGTTGCAAAATCTTCACTCATTAGGTGTCCCTTCTTCCGCCGCTGACTTGTTTACAATTCGCAATCCCGCAACACGACAACCATGGGCATCCAAAGACCGACAGGATACGAGCAAAGCTATTTGAAGAGCGCAAGATCGATTGTATCTGCCATGGCCTGGTACCCATCATCGTTAGGATGAAGATGGTCTTTTGAAGCGAAGCGCGGCAAGAGTCTGCTGGGATGATCCGGATCGCGGAGAACCGCGTCGAAGTCGATCACGCCATCAAACGAGCCGCTGGTCCTGATCCATTTGTTAACCGTCTGCCGAGCCGCTTCCTTGGATTCCGAGTAGTAGCCTGGGAGGGTTACTCCTTCAAAAGGGCCGATTGTGCCACCAATCAGCTTGACCCCATGAGCGTGAGCACGGGAAATCAATTGGCGATAGGCATCCATCAAGTCCTCAGGAGCGCGAAAGTCCTTCGGATCGGCAAGATAGCTCCCGCCCAGTTTCGCGCCAGGGAAACCAATGTCATTAATCCCCTCGAGCAACACAATGTGGGTTACGCCAGGCACGGCCAGTGCGTCCCGGTCGAAGCGAGCCAAGGCGCTGACACCGAAACAGCCAGCGCTTGCAAGGAAGCAGTCGCTCAGAAGCCGGTTACCGGCGATGCCCTCATTGACCACCGCCACTTTCGAATATTCGGGCGTTTTTCCCAGGCGGCGGACTAGATCGCTCGGCCAATTGCGGTCCGCATCGATGGCGGACCTATCGCCATCCGTGACCGAATCGCCAAACGCCACGACCAGGCGCTGAGACGGCTGCGCGGGAACGAGCACTGCGCTGAGCAGAATCAAGGACTCAGAGACAGCTCCAGCTTCGAGCTTTTCCTCACGAGTGTGGTCGCCTGGCTGTGAAACCACGGCCCGCTTGAGCGCCAAAGCATGGAGCGTCGGTGTAGGTACGCGCTTGGGGAAATAGACGCTGATGCTGAGCTCCGCTCCGGAAGCGACGGGGAAGGCCACCGGGTCACTGAGGACCGGCGCACCCACAGGAATCGTGACCGAATTGCGGCCGCCGAAAGTGACAGCCTGAATCGTGCCTGGTCTGATACTCGTCGAATCGTTCGGCACTGCAACAGTGGCCGAGCCGATTAATAGCGGTGCGGAGCCGTATTCGTTAGAAAGGCGAAGGCAGATCTGGGCTCCTCCAATGGAAACGCGCACGCGCTCTCGAACAGTCTGGTCTTCGATGTTGAGCAGCGGTTCTTGCGGGTCGGGGGCCGATGGCTGTGGGCTGGCCGCCCACGTAGCGATCCACGCGTTTCTCTGAGCAGCAGCCGGCTGCGGAACAAAAAAGAGGAGGCAAACAACCGCAAGATTCCGCAACGCGTTCATGCGAGTGGAGTTTTCCATATCGAGACCGAACCTCGTCCAACCCAGGCTCTACTTCATCGCCGAAAAATCCGACGGACGCATGTACACCTCGTCCACGCGATACTTTTGGTCCACCTTTTCCAGGATCTGCGCGGCCTGGTCCCTATACTCTGGAAACGCCGGGTCGGCATGAAGCGCGTGCCAATTGTTTTTCGCTTCGTCCAGGCTGGGATGAGCGACGAGGTAAATGAATGTGTTGGCCCAGGCGGGATCCTCGCCGCCGGGCACCCAGTAGCCGACGACATGGAGATCGTGCTTGGCCTGCAGCTTGGAAACGTCGCGAAAGATCGACTCGAGGGCCGGCACTTTGCCCGGCACGGTGTGGTAGACCATGAGTTCGAATACGCGATTGTTATCCGCTCTTACGCTGTTCAAGTGCGTCAGGCGTGCGGTGAGGAGCGATCCAGCCGCAAAGGAAAGCAGTACGGTGCAGCAAACCATCCATCCATGCAATTTCGAGCGATCGGGCGTGGCCAGGGCTGGTTCATGCTTGGTTTTCATCGTTCCTTCTCCTCCGTGCGATTTCAGCCTTTCCATAGTCAGTTGACTGACTGACAAGATAGCGAAAACCGGATGTCAGCGTCAATATTCGCTGCCGCCTCAGAACCCTCCGCCCCGGCAGGCTCCGGCTGGTTGTTCAAATTTCCCGTCGCGCATCAGGATGGAATCCTGAGCGCCGCGCCATTGACGTTCAGAGCTCCGCGAACCTACCATATAAGCTAGTCAACTGACTATTGGACGGCGCAATGCCAAAATTGAAAGCAGACAACCGGACGCGGCTGCTGCAGGCCGCAGAGAAGGTTTCGTACCGGCACGGGTTCGGCAAGACGGCCCTCGCGGACATCGCGACGGAAGCCAGGATTCCTCTGGGCAACATCTACTACTACTTCAAAACGAAGGACGACATCGGCGATGCCATTGTCGAGCTGCGACTTTCGCGATTCAGGAAGCTACTGCAGGAGTTTGACAAGGCAGATGATCCAAGAGAGCGGCTGTGCGCGTTTGTGCAAATAAAAATTAAGAACCGTGAAGAGCTGGCGCGCAGTGGCTGTCCTGTCGGGACCTTGTGCTCGGAACTGCACAAGCACGGGGGCGCGGTTGCCAAGAAATCGACGGCGTTGTTCGGGGAGGCTCTGGCGTGGATGGAGGCGCAGTTCAAGGCGCTAGGCAAAGGAGCGGATTCGCGGGGGCTGGCCGTGCACCTTCTGTCCACAACGCAAGGCGTATCGGTGCTGGCTCACACGTTCCATGATCCGGGAGTGATCGAAATGGAGGCGGCGCGGCTCAAGGAATGGATTCGCGGGCTTTGAACGTAATCCGTCGCATTAGCGAACAACTTATCCCTTAACATCCGTGCCCACAAACGAGACTGGCACGTGACGGCTCGCACGCCAATTTCATCCCCTTTGCCATTGCGCCTTTGGTTGAGCGTCGGCCAACGCGGGTGCTATTCTGCCTGCTATGGCGGATCCGGCTATCTCCCCGCCCGAAGTAACCTCCACCACGCCGCTGGAACACTCCCGGCGTCAGCTCGAAGCCTTGCTCGAAGTGGCGGAATCCATCGCACTGCATCGCGACCTCGCCGCGCTATTTCACGACCTGGCGGAACGTCTCCATTGTGTGGTTGATTTTGACTTTCTCACCCTGGTCCTTCATGACCCCGTGCGCAATGTCATGCGCCTCCACATTCTGGAGACCCGGCTGCCCACGCCCGTCAAGACTGGGAGCGAAACCCCGATGGAGGACCATCCCTCGGGTTGGGTCTGGCAATCACAGCAACCCTTTGTGGTCAGCGACACGGAAGAGGATCAACGTTTTCCAGATTTTCTTCATCGGCTCCGCGAAGTCGGCGTTCGCTCCTTGGCCATGATTCCTCTCACCACCGCGCAGCGCCGTCTCGGCGCAATGGGATTTGGCCGACTTGTCCCTCAGCGCATCACCGATACGGAGCTCCAATTCATGCAGCGGGTGGGCAGCCAGGTGGCCCTGGCGGTCGATAACGCACTGAATTTTGAAACTTCCCAAGCCTACCAAGCTCAGCTTGCCCAAGAGCGCGATCGCCTCCAAGTCCTTCTGGAGGTCAACAACGTTCTAGTCTCGAGCCGCGAACTTCCCGAGCTGTTTCGCGGTATCGTCACCTCTCTCGAAAAGGTAATTCATCACGACTACACCAGCCTCGCCCTTCTCGAGGCCGCCTCTGGCCTATTGAAAATCCATGCTCTCGATTTTTCCAGCCGCCCGGGACTCTTCAATCAGGAAATCACAGTCCCTCTTGAAACCACTCCTTCCGGCATCTGCTTCACGACGGGCCAGCCGCTCCTCGCGCGCGGGGCGGAGATTGATCGCTTTTCCAATGAAATCATTCGCACGCTCCGAGCCGAAGGCGTGCAAACCATCTGCTGCGTTCCGCTCATAACGCATGGACGCACTTTCGGTACTCTCAATCTTGCCAGCCGGCGCGAAGACGCTTTCCCTGCTCAAGACGTCGAACTGCTGCAGCAAGTGGCCGCGCAAATCGCCATCGCCGTGGAAAACGCGCTGGCCTTCAAACAAATTGACGCGCTTAAAGACAAGCTGGCCGAAGAAAAGCTTTATCTCGAGGAAGAAATTCGCAGTGAATTCAATTTTGAAGAGATCGTCGGTGACAGCCCAACGCTCAAGCGCGCCCTCGCCCAGGTGGAGCTTGTCGCGCCCGCCGGCACGGCTGTGCTTATCACCGGCGAAACAGGCACGGGCAAGGAGCTCATCGCCCGCGCCATCCACAATCTCAGCCCGCGCCGCCAGCGAACGTTTGTCAAAATAAACTGCGCCGCTATTCCCGGCGGGCTTCTCGAATCCGAACTGTTCGGCCACGAACGCGGGGCCTTCACCGGCGCTCTCACCCAGAAAATCGGCCGCTTCGAGCTCGCCGACCACGGCACTCTGTTTCTCGACGAAGTCGCCGACCTACCGCTCGAGCTTCAGCCCAAACTCCTGCGCGTCCTGCAGGAGCAGGAGTTTGAACGGCTCGGAAGCAACCGCACGCAGCGCGTGGACGTCCGCGTCGTCGCCGCCACCAACGCGGATCTCGCAAAGCTGGTCGCCGAGCGCGTTTTCCGCAGCGACCTGTTTTACCGGCTAAATGTGTTCCCTATTCATATCCCATCTCTCCGGGAGCGCCGCGAAGACGTTCCACTCCTCGTTCGCTATTTCGTGCAGAAATTTAGCCGCCGCCTCAACAAGACTGTCGCCTATATTCCCGCCGACGCGATGGACGCTCTTGCAAACTATTCCTGGCCCGGCAACATTCGCGAACTCGAAAATTTCATCGAGCGCGCCGTACTGCTCTC
>Ga0210402_10002364_pt1 | contig 18412 bp, 15 predicted proteins | sample IncBWC7MmetaG_FD_161055 | JGI IMG/M metagenome (GOLD analysis project Ga0210402, IMG submission 161055) | Forest soil microbial communities from Barre Woods Harvard Forest LTER site, Petersham, Massachusetts, United States - Inc-BW-C-7-M | ecosystem: Environmental > Terrestrial > Soil >... | reverse complement strand
TCGATAGATGTTGCGGCCGAGATTGCCGAACCCGGTGGTGCAGAAATTGGAATCGGTGAGGCATTGAGTGGGATAGAGAAGCGGCGCGGAAGTGAACGCATTGGTATTCAGGTAACCGTCGATGCGCTGACTGATGCCGCCGCGGGAAAGACCGCTGGAGAGGGTGCCGCCGGAAGCCAGCTGGCCACCGAGGGTGCTGGGTGTAAAGCCGAGAGCCAGGAAAGCACTACCCGCCTCGGAATCGGTAACGGAAAAAGGCGTTCCCGATTGAAAGATGGTGATGCCGCTGACCGCCCAGCCGCCGAGGACGGTTTTCGCTGAACCCCGTGCCGATGGGAAAAACGGAAGGTCATAGCGATAACTGGCGACAAAGCGATGGGTGCGATCGAAATCAGAGAGACCGCGCGAAGCGTTAAGTGAGGATTCGTCGTTGAACGCAGTGTTAAATGCAGTGTTGCCGGTGGAGGTAGCGTCAGTGGATTTAGACCAGGTGTAGGCAGCCTGGAAATATCCACGGGGCCAGCGGCGGGAGAGTGTGGACTGCAGCGAATGGTAGTGGGAATAAGCGTCGTTGGCGAAAAGCTGGAAACCGCCGTAACCGTTGATGCCCTGCACGAGAGAACGCGCGATGGCGTTGTCGAACGTATCAGTGGTGATGGGTGGAGAAGCGGTGCCGGAGGTATCGGTCAGAATGATGGGATTGGTTCTGGCGTTGCGGGCCTGCAAGCTGTCGCGGGTTTCGCGGAGATGGACGGCATGCGTGCCGACGTAGCCGATTTCGAGGATCCATTGCTTGCCGAGCGAGCGCTGAATGGTCAAGTTCCACTGCTGGGTACTGGGAACCTTGAAGTCACGCGGCACCTGCAGGCCGAAGATGCTTGCGGAAGAGAGCGGACCGGGGCAAGCGGCGCCGGAAGAGGGAACATAGGTGGCGGCCCGAGTGGTGTCGCCGCCGGGGAAACCGTTGAAGAGATACAGACAGGGGACAAAGGCAGGATCGAGGACGCCAGCCTGTGGCAAAACATTGGGATTGGAAGTGGAACCGGCGGGGAGACAGTTAGCCGGGGCGCTGGGTGAAAAGAAAGTAGAAAGGCAGCCGGGGAGACCGCCGCCGAATTGAACCGGGAGAAACGGCGTTTGGAAGGAAAGCTGGTCGACGGAACCGACGTCTTCGCGCACGTAGTAGACACCGTAACCGGCGCGAATGGCGGTGGTGTGGCGGCCGAAGAGGTCGTAGGCGAGTCCGATTCTGGGACCAAGGCCGCGCGAATAGTTGTTGCCGTAAGTAGTGCTGTTGGCGTTGCCGCTGAGTCCGGCGAGATGCAGGTTGTTCACGCAGCTGGGATAGACGAAGGGGAAGTGGCCCTGAGCGGCGAGGCTGGGATCGAGATTGCCAATGTGGCAGTCACCGTCGTAGAAGGCACCGAAGAATTCAGCGCGCAGGCCGAGGTTAAGGGTGAGATTCCTCGAGGTTTTCCAGTCGTCCTGAACGAAAACGGCGAAGTTGTTGCTGCGATACTGGTGATTGGAGACGCCGCTGCCGCCGAAACTGAATTGCGGAGAGCCGAGCAGGAAATTCTGGAAGTCGGAGTTGCCGTCAGGAGTGTCGGTGAAAAAGAGTTCACCGTTGAATACCTGGGGAAAGTTCTTGTCGAGATTGACGACGGACATCTCACCGCCGAAGCGAATCGCGTGAGCTCTTTTAACCCAGCTGAGGGTATTGACAATGGAAATGTTGTTTTGCGTTTGCGCCTGATTGCCGAAGGGCGCCGGACCGATTTCGAAGCCAGAGCTTGCGAAAACAAATTTGTAAACAGAGTTGGTGACGGTGTTGGTGGGGCGATCGATGGCGAGGTCGGCAGCGGTGACGGGAGGAACGTTGTTGAGATCGTAGTTGATGTGAACGAGACCGAAGCGCACTTCGTTGACGAGGGTGGGCGAGAAAAGATGGGTTTCAGTGACGTTGAGGAAGCGGGCATGAACGGGGGTATCGAAGGGGAAGTTGAGCGAAGCGCTGCTGATGCTGCTAGAAAGGGTGCTGCCGAGGGATTCCTGTAGATCGCCGCCGCCAAAGGGAAGGAGAGATTCCGAGTCGGCGAAAAAGAAGCGGGCGGAGAATTTGTCGCCACCGCTGTTGAATTCGCGGTCCCAATTCGCGGTGAACTGGTCGTCAGTGTATTTGCCGGGGCGGCTGATGGCGAAGGAGCCGGTAGCCGGATTGCTGCTGGGAATCAAGTAGCCGTTCGAAGCGCCTCCGAATTGATTGCTTTTGAAATTGAGCAAGGCAACGGAGACGGGGTCCAGACTGGTCACGCCTGCGGGGAGTCCGCTGGGGAAAAACTGGGAGACTAAGCTGGCTTCTGAGCGGCCGACGGGTTGGCCGGAGAGAGAAGGAATCGTGGTGCTAATGAAAGTGCCAGGAGAGAGACCGCTGCGCTGGCGGGTGCCCTGATAATTCACGAAGAAGTAGCCGTATTTCTGGCTGGCGACGGGACCGCCGAGACTGCCGCCAAAAATATTTTGCTTCACGGAAGGCCGGGGCTGGCCTTCGCGATTGAGGAAGAATTCGTTGGCGTTGAGAATGTCGTTGCGGAAAAACTCGTAGGCATCGCCGTGATACTGGCGGGTGCCGGAGTTGAGAATGGCGTTGACGTTGCCGCCACCGTTGCGGCCCTGGCTGGCGTCGTAGAGCGAAGTTTGTACTTTAAATTCCTGAATGACGTCGGGATTAGGAAGCGGAACGTAGGTGGCTTGAGCGACGTTGTAATCGGTGGCGGAAATTCCTTCAATTAAGTAGTTGTTATTGTCCTCGCGCTGGCCATTGACAAAAAGTTTCACCGAGCCGCGGCCGAGTTGGGCTGCAGCGTTGAGTTCGGCTTGCGCACCCGCGGAGAGCGTCAGGAGTTGCTGATAATTTTGGGTGGCAAGCGGCAAGTCTCGGATGGTCGAAGTGCCGAGAGATTGGCCGGTGGTGGCGTTGGAGGTCTCGACGGCAGTGATTTCCGCGATGATTTCAACCTTGTCGGAAACCGCGCCGACTTTAAGCGAGACGATTACTCTTGTTGTTTCGGTGACGCGTACTTCGATGCCAGTGGCATTCGCCTCGGAAAAGCCGGGCTTGTTGACGACGATGTAGAAGTTCCCGGGAGGGAGAAGTGTAGCGACGAAGTTGCCGTTAGCACTGGTGGGAAGCTTGCGGACGACGGTGCCAGTGGCGGTATGGATGATTTGCACGTCGGCATCGGCGACGGAAGAACCGGAGGAGTCCACGACCTGGCCACTAATGGCGCCGGTTGCGCCACCTTGGCCGTAAAGAGCCCCAGATAGGATCAATGAGAAAGCGGCGGCCGCCAGGGTCAGGCACAAGAAATTCCAACTTCGATGGATCATTCCCCCTCCAAACGCGGGACTACCGAATGTTTGGAAGGGGGTACACGAGAACCACAGAAAACAGGCGGTGAAACTGAAAAGTGCGAAGGAAAGCCCGAGAGGAAGAAAAAGCTTACCTAGAATGAAAGTACGGGTTCGAGGCGGGAGTGTCAAGGAGGCTGGCCGACAGCAGTTCCATTTCGTACATGCAGGAAAATGCGCAGTTTATCGGGCTTTGAGGGATGGGTTTGGAGCTTGACCGCTGCGGGTGGAAAGGACAGTATCAGAGTAGCAGGCAGAGGTGGGTAACCGCGAGAGGCGTTGCGGCGTCCTACTAAGTGGGAAGATTTCACCCTAGGGTTTGTCCCGGCAAACTCTATGGCTCGCCCAGGGGGTGAGCGATGACCAGCCTTCAGCGTTTAACCACCATTTTTGCAGCGGTTGTATTGATTGCCAGCTATGGCGCAGGAGCTGTATCTGCGGACTCAGGCCATGCGCGAATTGTGCGGCTGAGCCTGGTGCAGGGAGACGTGCGGTTCGCGCGGGATGTGAAGGGCGATCCCTTGCGCGAATCGAAGGCGAATTGGGAGGCTGCGGCCCTGAATCTGCCGATTCGGCAAGGATACCTGGTGGCAACAGACAATGGCCGGGCCGAAGTGGAATTTGAAAATGGCGCGATGGCGTTCCTGGCGGAAAACACAGTTTTGGAATTTTATGATTTGTCGAGCGAAGACGGCGGATTTACGACGCGGCTGATTTTGCGGCAGGGTTCGGCGGAATTTTATGTGAATCCCGGGCGCGCGGATTATTTCAGCGTTACCGGCGGCGACTTCAGTGTACAAGCGGAGAGCAAAACCACGTTTCGAATGAACAATTTTGACGACGGGAGCAGCGTGAACGTGCTGCACGGCAGGCTGACCGCGATCGCCAACGGGAAGAATACTCAACTGGAGAAGGATCAGTCACTTTCGCTGAAGGCGGGCGAACCGGATTCGATGGTAGTGGAACGGGTGCCTGCGAATGACGAGCTTGACCAGTGGGTTTCGGGAAGAGTTGACAGCGTGAATACCGCGACGAGCGCGGCGATGCAATATTCGGGTGGATACGGCTTTAATTCGGGATTCGGAGATTTGTACACATATGGCGCGTGGTTTCCGGTGGCGGGTTATGGATATGGCTGGCGGCCATATGGAGTGGGGCTTGGCTGGTGCCCGTTTGATTATGGATCGTGGTATTACGATTCCTCTTTTGGGTGGAGCTTTCTGGGAGCGCAGCCGTGGGGCTGGGCGCCATATCACTATGGCGGCTGGTTGTTTCAGCCGGGCATTGGATGGGTGTGGAGCCCGACGGGAACGTATGGCGGCGGTGGAGTTGGGCGCTGGAGGCCAGTGACCGGAGTGTGGCTGCGAAACAGCACAGGAACAGTCGCGATTGTGCCGTCGCATCCGCTGGATGTAAAGGGTAAGACGCCGTTGAATCTTTCGGCAGGCGCATTCGAAGTGACCTCGCGTGGAGTGACCGGTGCGTTGCCAGTCGCCAGCAGCGCAGGTTGGAAGGTTGAGAATAAGCCGGCGCGCGACATCATGCAGAATCAGCTGGCGGAGGTCGTGGCTCCTTCGCACGTAGTGCGGACGATGGCGGCGAGTAACGGAGCCTCCGGCGTGAGGGCCTCCGCAGGAAACGGCAGCTCGACAATTGTGTATGACCGAGCGGAGCGCCGATTTGTAAATGCGGATAACGTAAAAACTGAGGCGCAGGCAAACACGAAAAATGCTCCGGAGCAGAGCCGCTCTGGAAACTCCACTGAGCACGTGCCGGCGGTTTCAGAGAGAGCGGCAGGACGCGAAGCGCAAAGCTCTGCGGTTCCGAGTGCGCGAAGTGCAGCTCCGCCGCGGCCGACAGTGGCGCCGCCGAATGTATCTCGCGCGGTGGTTTCGGAGCGCGCGACGTATAGTTCTGGCGGCAGCGGTTCGGGAAGCTCACGCGGGGGATCAGGTTCGGCAACCGGATGGTCGTCTGGAGCATCAGCCTCTTCCAGTTCGGCGAGTTCATCGTCGAGCGGCGCCAGATCGTCTGGCAGCAGTGGCGGAGGCGGAGGGCGTCCGCACTGATTCGAAGTAAGTCGCAGAACGAATTCGAAACTGCAAAGAAGGCCCGCTTGGGGCCTTCTTTTTTGCATGGGAGGTTCCGCCGGCCTAGCGGAACAACAAGCCGGCGTAGCCGACGACCGCGCTGGTGTCGCCGGAGACATCGGCGGAAGTTGCGTATTTGACGAGTTCGGCGTGCTTCGAACCAATGTGATTGAGCGCCGTCAGCATAGCGACCGCGGGGCCCAAGCCGCACATTGAAATTTCCTTTTGGCGGCAGACATCGAAGAGGCCGCGTGGATCGAAGTGCAGGATTCGTTCGATGGCGAGATGGTCTTTGCGGCGGGTAATGGCGTCATCCTGATAATGATTGAAATCGGAAGTGGTGAGGAGAAGAAGGTCGGGCTCGGCGGCGAGAATTTTTCCTAGTGATTCGCCGATGGAAACGAGCGCTTCGAATTGAATGGTGCCAAGAGCGATGGGCACGAAGGTGAAGCCGGGATCCAGGTGCTGCAAGAACGGAAGTTGAACTTCGAGAGAGTGTTCGCTTTGGTGGGCAACAGGGTCTTCTTCCAAAAGTGGACAAGCCTGTGAGATTTTCGCGGCGAGATCGAAGTCGATGGGAACGTCACCTAATGGCGTGCGCCAGGCGCCTTCGGAAACGATTGCGGCTTCCGCCCCGTAGGGAAAATGGCGGACTCCGAGAACGATGATGCGTTTTGGGAGCGCGATGCGTTTGAAAACGGAAGCCGCGATGTGGCCGGAATAGACGTAACCGGCATGCGGGACCAGGCAGGCGCGACAGGCGATTTTCGCGGACGCGGATTCCGCATCGAGCAAATTGCTGATTTGCTGGGAAAGTTTTCGGGGATCGTCAGGATAAAACTTGCCGGCGACAGCGGGAGTGCGAAGCATGGGCACTCGGCGAATCAGATGGCCTTGGAGGGTTTACCTTTGACTTTGAGCGCTTTTTTGGTTTCGGGATCGAAGAAGACGGTAACTTTGTCGCCGTATTGATAGCCGCCCTTGTCGATGATCTGAAGCATTTTGGCGGAAGCTTCGGGAGAGAGCGCAAAGGTCTGGATGGCCATGTCGTTGCCCTTGGCGCGAACGGTAATTTGGGCAACGGTAGCGTTCAACACGGTTCCTTCAAACTTGGGAGGCTGCGGTCCTTTATTCGGCTTGATAGTGTTGACGATGATCGGCACAGCCGTTTCGACGATTGGCACGGCAGCCGAAGCGGGAACTTGAGCGCTGGCAGATGCGGCAGCAAAGGCTGCGAAACCGGCAGCGAGCGCGCAGCGAAACAAAGCGGATTGTGACGTCAATTTCATTCCAATTCGTCGGTAGCGATGCGCAGCGATTTCAGAAAGCGAATGTCCTGCGGGGTCATGGCCAACTTGGCGACCGGGCGCTTTTCGAGTTCGGCTTCGTTAAAGGAATCCTGATCCACCTGAATGCGCAATGATTCGAGGAAGCGGCGATCGAGGGTGGTGAGCTTGGAGTCCTGATTGCCAGCGGCGTCGCGACGGGCGAGCCCGATGGTGGCGTCAAGCTTCAAAACAATGTCGTAGCCGTGCGCACGCACCCCGGCGATTGCGCCGGTGATGCGATCCGAATCGGAGACGGTGTCGTTGATCGCGTGGCCGAGCTCACGAAGCAGGTTTTTCAGGTGATCGTCGAGTTGCAAGGCTGGCTCTCCCCTACTACAAAGGCGATTGTAGGACTCAGATAAGTTGGATACAAGTGCGAGTGAAGGCGTTGTCTCCAAACGGTTCACAGGCCATCGGTACAGGGAGGAGCGCGTCTGCCAGGCGCTGGTGGAGGCGCGGGTGGGATAAGATGTAGGGATGGGCGCGACGAATTTGGTGACGGGAACGCCGGCGAAGGCGCAAGGCGGATTCGCGCGATTCTGGCGGACGCTGCGGCAACTGTTCCACGAACTGGTGGGCGGGGTTTTTGCAGTGCTGGCGTTTGCATGGCTGCAGAGCGCGATTCGCGCCTGGACGCAGGATGTGTCGCACTGGCTGGTGGCAGCGGCGTGCGGAGTAGCGGTGCTGCTTGCAGCGTTCTCGTGGACCTCGTTTCGGCGAGCGCGGCAGTTGCGGTCGTAGCCATCGTGATGAGCGATCCAACCAAGAAAAAATCGGCGGAGAGGAAGGCGGAATTCGAGACGCTTTCCGGATTGCCAGTCGAGCGGCTGTACACCGAGGAAAATCTTCGTGGCAATGATGCCGCCGAGCACCCGGCATTCCCGGGCGAGTTTCCGTTTACGCGCGGAATTTATCCGACGATGTACCGCAGCCGGTTGTGGACCATGCGGCAGTATGCGGGATTTGGTACGGCCGCAGAATCGAACAAGCGTTACCGATATTTGCTGAATAAAGGGCAAAAAGGATTGTCGGTGGCGTTTGATTTGCCGACACAGATCGGGATGGATTCGGATCATCCACTGGCGACGGGCGAAGTAGGCAAAGTGGGAGTGGCGATTGATTCGATCGAAGACATGGAAACGCTGTTCGACGGAATTCCGCTGGAAGGCGTTTCGACTTCGATGACGATTAATGCGACGGCGGCAATTTTGTTGTGCCTGTACGTCGCGGTGGCGAAGAAGCAGGGAGCCTCGCTGGAAAAACTATCTGGGACAATTCAGAACGACATTCTGAAAGAGTACATCGCGCGGGGAACTTATATCTATCCGGTGCGTCCGGCGATGCGCATCGTGACCGATGTTTTTGCGTGGTGCAAGGATTCGCTGCCGCGATGGAACACCATTTCGATTTCCGGGTATCACATTCGCGAAGCGGGCTCGACGGCGGTTCAGGAAGTGGCATTTACCCTGGCGGACGGAATCGCCTATGTGCTGGCGGCAATTGATGCAGGACTGGCTGTGGACGAGTTTGCGCCCCAACTTTCGTTCTTTTTCAACGCGCACAACGATTTACTGGAAGAGATTGCCAAGTTTCGCGCGGCGCGGCGGTTGTGGGCGCACATCATGAAGGAAAGATTTGGCGCGAAAGATCCACGCTCATTGATGCTGCGGTTTCACGCGCAGACGGCAGGGTCGTCGCTGACCGCGCAGCAGCCGGAAAACAATATTGTGCGCACTTCGATTCAGGCGCTGGCGGCTGTGCTGGGCGGGTGCCAATCGCTGCATACCAATTCGCTGGACGAGGCGCTGGCATTGCCGACCGAAGACGCAGCGCTGATTGCGTTGCGAACGCAGCAGATCATTGCGCACGAAACGGGCGTGGCGTATACCGTCGATCCTGTAGCAGGTTCGTATGCGATTGAGTCGCTGACCGGCCAAATTGAGAGTGGCGCGACCGAGTATCTGAAAAAGATTGATGCGCTCGGCGGAATGCTACAAGCGATTGAATCCGGCTTTGTGCAAACGGAAATTCAGAAGGCGGCATTTGAGTTTCAGCGCGCGGTGGAGACGAAGGAACAGATTGTTGTGGGCGTGAACGAGTTTCAATCTGAAGAGGAGCGAAAGATCCCGACATTGCAAATTGACCCTGCGCTGGAGCGGGAACAAGTGACGCGACTGAAGGCACTACGCGAAAAACGCGATTCGGCAAAGACCGGGGCAGCACTGGCTGAGCTCGAACGCCGCGCTAGAACTAGCGGAAATTTACTCCCGCCAATTCTGGCTGCGGTAGAGAGCTTTGCAACGGTCGGCGAAATCTCTGATGCGCTGCGGCGGGTCTTCGGCGAATATCAGGAGTCGGTGGTTCTGTAGCCGAGCGGCCGCATCACGCAGTCCTCCAAGAACACGCTGTCGCCAAACGCTCACTGTAGTATTCTGCTCACAGAAAACTATGAAACTTATACTGGCATCGGCATCGCCGCGTCGCGCGGAAATTCTGCGCAGCGCCGGGATTGCGTTTAGCGTGCTGTCATCGGCGGTGGACGAAACGCCGATGCCGGATGAAGCGCCGCACGAGATGGTGAAGCGGCTGGCGTTCGCAAAAGCGGAACTGGTTGCAGCGCGGGCGGTCGGCCCGGCAATCGTGATTGCGGCGGATACGGTGGTAGTGCTGGAAGGCGAGATTCTTGGCAAGCCGCGGACTTCGGAGGACGCGCGGCAGATGCTGGAGAAACTTTCCGGGCGGACGCACACCGTGCTGACTGGAGTGGCGCTGATTCGATTGCCAGATGCGGAGCGACGGGAATTTGTGGAGGCGACGCAGGTACATTTTGCGTCGATTTCAAACGACGAGATTCTGAAGTACCTGTCGTCGGGCGAGCCGTTCGACAAGGCGGGCGCGTACGCGATTCAAGGACTTGCCGGGCGATACATTCCGCGGATTGATGGTTGCTATTTCAATGTGGTGGGATTGCCGCTGGCGCGGCTGTGCAAGGAACTGGCGGAAATGGGATGGACGGAGGAGTTGGAATAAAAAGCCCGCCATTCCGAGGTCTGGCTTATGGAACTTCTCTTCGGCTGCGACCGCGGAAGAGAGATTCCTCACTTCGCAGACTCCGTTCGGATTGACGGGCTAATTGATCGCTTAGGCCAAACTATTTCTTGGTGCCGGGCTGCGTTCTGGCGTTGTGCTTCTTGTTGTAGATGTTCTTCGAAGCCTTGTTCTGTTCCTTGTTGACTTGGGCCTTTTCGCCAGCGGTGAGCTTTCCACCGTTGGCTTTGCGGTCGGCGCTAACTTGCTGGTTGATGCCCCTCTGCTGATTCTCCAGCTTGGCGCTTTCACCGGCAGTCAACTGGCCGCTCTTAATGCCCTGCGCGATGCGGTCCTGCTGATTTTCGCGGCGCTGGCCGACTTCATTGTTGCCAAAGTGCGCGGTGTTGGCGTTGTGTTTGTCGGTATAAATTTGCTTGGAAAGACCGTTCTGCTGGCGATTGACCTGCGCTTTTTCGGCCGTGGTCAATTTGCCGCCATTCGCAGCGCGATCCGCTTTGACTTCGCCGTTGACGGCCGCTTCCTTGGTTTCCAGGTTCGCGGTTTCGCCGGCGGTCAACTGGCCACTCTTCACGCCGTTCGCAATGCGGTCTTGCTGATTTTCGGCTCGCTTGCCAACTTCGCTCTTCGGCTGAGGATCTTGAGTAGCAGATTGATCCTGAGCGAAGGTGACGGTTCCGGCCATCAACATCGCGGCCGACAAAATGCACCACTTCTTCCATTGCAAATTCATGGCTCTCTCCTTGATTGAGTTTATGGGTTGCTTCCCGGGGCTAGTCCGTCAAACCCAAGTGTCTGTGGAAAGTTTCGTGGAGGCGATAGAACGAAAGGTCAGCTGTACTAAATATGCGGCGATTCACTTAATTGCCAGTAAGAGAAGAAGGAGCCAAGGACTACGCAGGGAGGGAGAAGGAATTGCAAGCGGAGCAAAGAAGAGGGCGGCAGAATACCGCCCGAAAAGCTTGGAAATGTGGACTCAGGATTAGACTTGCGGCTTATCTTCCGTGGGCTTTTCGGTGGACGCAGATTGTGCCGGTGGATTGCTCTTACCCTGGTTACCGGACATACCTTCCTTGAAGCCGCGCACGCCTTCGCCCAGGCCGCGCATTAATTCGGGGATCTTACGGCCGCCGAAAAGAATCAGCACGATCACCGCGATAATCAGCCAGTGCATTGGAAATTCCATAAAGCCTCCTGCCAGATACGGCTATAGAAACGCCCCTTATCGAGGGCCAGCCGCCAAAAGCCGCACGAAATCACAGTATAACACGTTCATCGCCCTGGCGGCGGGTGACGCGTTCGCGGTCCAGATATTCGAGCAAAGGGATGGCGTATTTGCGGGTGATGCCGGTCAAATCCTTAAAAACTGGTACGGAGATTCGCTCGCCTTTCGCCTTTTTGTAGGAGGCGAGCTTGGTGCGCAACTCGCTTAACGCGTCGCGGTGAAAGATGAGCTCGGGCGTGACGCGGTGAAGGGCTTTCTCGCGGAGCAGAAGCTGAAGGAGTTTTTCGGAGCGGCGCGCGTCAATCGAGAGTGAGCCAAGGACCTCTTTAACCGCGGGGACCGCAAGGCCGGCGGAGGCGAAGGCTGCTTCGATCTGGTCCTTGGCTTTCACTTCATCGGGGAGCAAGGAGATTTGCGAGCCGGCGCGCTTGACCAACTCGCCTTGCATTTCGATTTTTTTGTTGGCGGCGAGCTCTTCAATTGCGGCGCGAAAAATCTCCGGGCGAAGGCGGCGAGCCAGCGTTACGCGCAAATCTTCGCGAGGGATTCCTGGCTGCAGCGGATTTTCTTTGTGAAAACGCTCGATACGGTCGGAAATATTTTTGCTAAGTTCATCGAATGAATTTGCGGTAAAGAGAATTGGCGGTTCGGCGGGAATGAGACGAACACGTTTGGCGGCAACGATGGTTCGAATTGTGTCCTGGATTTCGGGATCGGTCCATCCGGTGCGCGCGGCGATTTCGGATTGAGGCAAACCAAAGAGAGAGCGCTGGGTGAGCTGGGCAAGGATCTCGGGCTTGTCGTTGCGTTCGGCGACGACGAGATAGTCGCAGCGAGAAATCTCTCGAGCGCGCGGCCGGCGCGAAAGCGGGTCAAGCACCGTGCCACCTCCGATGGTGACGAGCGGCGAGGACTGGCGAATGATGAACGGGTCGCCGGGAAGGACCAGGACGCTTTGCCGGAGGCGCAATTGCGCGAAAGATTCTTCTCCGGCGGAGAGCTCCGCGCGTTCGAACAGCGTGACTTCGCCCATCGTTTCGAACGAGCCAGCATGAAAATGAACGAGTGCTCGATTTTTGAGTTTGCGAACGCCTGGAAGTAGACGAAGTTTGACGTCGATGCGACGAGTGGCTCGAAAGCGAGATGGCGCCGCCAGCGTCATGCCGCGCTGCACGGAGTGGTGATCGATTCCAGCGAGATTGACCGCGGTACGCTGGCCGGCTTCCGCGCAATCGACCCGGTTGCCACCGGTTTGCACACCGCGCACGCGCAGCTTTTCTCCGCGGGGGAAAAGTTCGACCTCAGCTCCTGTGGCTACCTGGCCACTGATTAGCGTGCCGGTGACGACCGTCCCGAATCCTTTTACAGAAAAGGAGCGATCAATCGGCAACCGGAAATCGCGGCGGGTGTCTTTTCCCGTAACCTTATGGGCTTGCTCGACCAGCGCTTGTTTCAGTTCAGCAAGACCGGTGCGAGTTTTCGCGCTGACCGGGACAATCGTGGCTTTTTCCAAGAATGAGCCACGCAGAAAATCTTCTAATTCCATGCGAACGAGGTCGAGAGTCTCGCTATCCACGAGATCGGTCTTTGTTAGGGCAACCAAACCGTGCTGAATCCCAAGCAGACGACAGATGTCGAAATGTTCGCGGGTTTGCGGCTTGATGGATTCATCCGCGGCAATGACCAGGACAACCAGGTCGATGCCGACGGCTCCCGCCAACATGTTGCCGACAAAGCGTTCGTGGCCGGGCACATCCACAAATCCGAAGCGGACGCCGGACTCTTCCAGGAACGCGAAGCCAAGATCGATGGTGATGCCGCGGCGCTTTTCTTCTTCCAGACGGTCTGGATGGGTGCCGGTTAGCGCCTCGACCAGCGAAGACTTACCGTGATCAATGTGGCCGGCAGTGCCGACGATGATGCTTTTGAGCGGAGAACTCACCGTTTCAGTTTTTGCTGGACTAGCCGTGGCGCACATCCTAACGCGAAAAAGTTCCTTAAGCGACCGGAAAGCCGTCAGCGGCTTTGACCTGCTCCGCTTGCCAAAGGTGACGGCGGTCGTGGGCGTTGATAATCAGCAATCCCGTTGCAACCGTGAAGCGAATTAGCGGTGCAAAAGGACTCTTGAAACGAATTCGGTTCAAATCCGTTTGATCCCAGGATGCAATGAGGCGGCGTGCTTCCTGGTGGGAGTTGACGAATTCCCGTAGTGCAACTTGTGCGTCACCGTCCGTTGGAGGAATCATTCCTTTCAATGTTTTGAATCGCGTGCGAACTGGAGGCTCCATTTTTCCAATAAACATTCTGGCGAACCATCCTGGTGTCGCTGCGACTGTCGCTGATGATTGGTGGCGCGCTCGAGCCATTGTTTCCAACATAGCCTGGCAGTAGATGCGATTGGTACGCGCCAAATGGTCGACACACTGGCAGATGCTCCATGACGCACCGTCGTTCGGTCGCCAGTTCACCTGGAAGGCAGAAAGTCCCGAAATCAGGTGTCCTGCGCCCTGCTCCGAGGCGCTCAGCTGCTCAAGAATCGCGTCACGATCCTCGCGAATAGCGGCCATTGGATTTCCTGTGGGATCGAAATGACTTGGGCGCCCCGGTTGTCATTTTGCAGCAGCGATCTCGTCGACAATGGATTGCGCTGCGGCGCGAGGATCGTTGGCGGCGATAATGGGCCGCCCAACGACCATATAGTCGGCGCCGGCTTTGATGGCTTGGGTCGGAGTGGCGGTACGCGCCTGATCGTCCTGCGATTTCTCCCCAGACTTGTCGGCAGGACGCACGCCGGGAGTCACAATCAGAAAATCGCGGCCGCAGGCTTTGCGGATGGCTTTGGCTTCTTGAACGGAAGCAACGACGCCGTCCACCCCGCATTTTTTTGCGAGCTTTGCGAGTTTCACGGCGCTGGTGATAGGCGTGCCAGCGATTCCTGCTTCGCGCATGGTTTTGTGATCCATGCTGGTAAGGATGGTCACTGCTATCAGGCGCGTGCGATCCGCACCCATCGGCACGCCGGCGCTGACGGCCTGGGTGGCAGCCTGAAGCATCGCTGCACCGCCGAGCGCATGCACGTTGACGAGCTGCACTCCGGGCATGGCTGCAGCTGATAACACGGCGCCCGCAACGGTATTGGGAATATCGTGAAATTTCAGGTCGAGGAAAATTCCGTTGCCAAGAGCAGCGACCTGCTTGACAGCTTCCGGACCGGCGCTCGTGAAGAGCTGATTGCCGATCTTGAACATGCCAACCAAGTCGGAAACTTTTTCGGCGAACTTCAATGCCGACGACAATGAGTCGAAGTCGAGGGCTACGATCAGGCTGCTGCGGGGATGGGCGTCGAAGGTCACGTTTTTGGCGACCCCGACGGTCCGTTAGGGGTCAGTGTTTACTGGGTACTGCGAGAAGCTCGAGCCGGACCTGGCTGACGCCGGAGTGAATCAAGCCGATCTTCCGGGCGACACGATAGGATACATCAATTTCGCGTCCTTCTTGATAGGGACCTCGGTCGTTGATGCGTACTAATTCAAACTGGCCCGTTCGAGGGTTCACCAGGCGCACAATCGAGCCGAAGGGAAGGTTGGGATGAGCGGCGGTTAGCGACTCGCAGTCGAACCGCTCGCCGTTGGCAGTCTTGCGACCGTTAAACTCAGTCCCGTACCAACTGGCATTGCCAACCCAAGTCTTGATTGGTTTGGATTGCTCGGTTTTATAGGCAACAAGAGGGGCTTCCATTACGGGTGCAATGAGGAACATAAGAGGCACCCAGCGAACTGCAGCCCAGATCATGAAGAGTGGTCTTTTCATAGTGTTGTCTTTTTGCTACAACCTCCAGAAAATTGTAGCTCAAAAACGTGGTTATGTCAACCAATTTCTGTGGAAAAATATCCCATTAACTCATTGATAGTAAACAGATTAGCTTCAAAAAGGGCCTCGCGAACCTCGCCGACAAGTCGCTCACTGGTCCGTGGGTCAGTAAAGCTGGCCGTCCCGACCTGTACTGCTGAGGCTCCCATGAGGATGTAGTCAAGCACATCCGGTGCCGTCTCGACGCCTCCGAGGCCAACTACTGGGATTTTCACAGACTTGCACGCCTCCCAGACCAGCCGGAGCGTGATTGGCTTGATGGCCGGACCGCTCAAACCGCCCGTCGGATTCCCTAAACGTGACTTTCGGGTGCGAAAGTCGACCGCCATTGCCGGGTAGGTGTTGGCAACAGTCAGGGCGTCAGCCCCCTCGGCCTCAACAACCTTGGCGATAACTCCAATGTCTGCAACGAGAGGCGATAGCTTTACCCAGAGGGGCCGCTTTACGGCGGCTTTGCGGGCGACCCGAACCACATCGGCTGCCGCAGAGGGATCCCCCCCAAACTGGAGGCCCCCCTTTTTGACATTTGGACAGGAGATATTGAGTTCATAGCCGGCCAGCCCTTCCACGTCTTCAAGGGTCCGGATGACCTCGACGTAGTCTTCCTGGCAGTAGCCGAAGACGTTGGCGAGTACTGGCACATCGAACTTACGCAGGGCAGGGAGTTTTTGCTCAACGAAGGCCCGGACACCGACATTTTGGAGCCCGACGGCGTTGAGCATGCCGGAGGGGGTCTCGCAGAGGCGGGGCCCGGGGGCGCCTTCTATGGGCTCTCGGGAGAGGCCCTTGGTGACCAGTCCGCCGAGGCGGTTGAGGTCGACCAGAGGGGCGAATTCGAGGCCGTAACCAAAGGTGCCGCTGGCGGCAATGATGGGATTACGAAACCGGAGAGCGCCGATGGCTACGCTCAGGTCAACATCAGCCGGAGAACGGCCGGGGTTGGCAGCGCTTGAGGAAGTCACTTCGTGCAAGAGGATAGCACGAAGGCCGAGCCAGCTTGAATATTTTGCGCGAACTTGCGGCAGCGCGGCCAGCTACTCGTTCGGGCTCGGAGTAGGTGGGGCTGCTGGTTTTCTTAGAGCTTCGGCAAGTACCCGCCCATCTCTAGTAGCCAATGTGATTCCGCAAAGTTCTGCGAGTGTTGGAGCAATGTCCGCGGGCGTGACGGCTCGGCGATACTCGCCTGGCTGGATGCCCCATCCCATCAGCAAAATCGGAACGTGCTGATCATAGTTGTACGGAGTTCCGTGACCCGTTCCGTCGTCGCGTGGCTTGTCCGCTGGAACTCCTGTAACGAGCCAGTAAGGCTTCGGAACAATGAACAGGTCGCCGCTGCGCCCGGGAAAATAGCTGTTAGCTTCGGCGATTCGAATCAGACTTTGCGTCGCCGGGCGGTCTTGAAGATCTTCGGCGCGATAAACATCGGCGACTCCCCGCACGGAGCGGATGGCGTCGAGTACCGCGCTCATCGCGGTTGGATCGCTTCTCAACCGATCGTAAATTCCATTTGAAAAATACACGTCAGTGTTGGCGATGGCGGCGACTATTGGATTCGTGTAATTGAATGGCTCGACAGCAGTCTCGATTTTTTCCCGTACCTCCGGCATGTGCAGAACGCCCGCATCGGCCCCAGTTTTCTGCATATCTTCTGGAACGGGAACTACACCGTGGTCTGCGCTGAAAGCCACCACGTAATTGCCGTGGCCGACTTTGGCGTCAAGATGAGCGAACAGCTCGCCCAGATCTTTGTCGAGCCTTACGAGGATGTCCTGGATTTCCCAGCTGCGCGGGCCGAAGGCATGTCCAACATAATCTACCGAAGAGTAGCTGACGGCAAGAAAATCGATGCCACCGCCTTTTCCGAGGCCGAGTTGATCGATGGCGTTTTCCGCCAGCCTAGTGAGATAAGTGTCGGCAAAAGGACTTGTTCCCCACTCTTCGAAGAAGGTGTCGTCTGGCCCGCTGCTGCCTTCCTTGCCGTGCAACAGGTGAGGAAAGGTCAGGCCCCAGCCGGGAGCAGGGACGGCGCCCATGGCTTTTTCATCATAGAGATACGAAGCGGAGGGCAGCGAAAGAGTCCATGACTTGCCATAGTCCGCGGCTATCGGGTGAGCTTTCACGAATTCATCAATAGAAGGCATCGTACCGTAGGGCGTCGAGCTCACCCAGGAGCGGCCGTCAAACCAGGTAACGGCATCGGCCTTATGTCCGCCCATGGTGATGGCTGCTCGCGCTTTGAGGGAGAAAGTGACTACACGGGTAGCACCGCCGCCTTGAAAACGCAGCTCATCGGAAAATGCCGGCACGCGCATACGCCATGCCGAGTCTCCACCTTTTGTAGAACCGCCAGCATAGGCCGTGTTTTTCACGTTGGGGTCAGCGGTGCAGGTCACCATTTTTTGTGAATCGCGGTCCCACCAGGAGTTCGCAACCATTCCATGGGTCGCAGGCAGAGCGCCGGTGGAGATTGTTGCGTGACCAACGCAAGTCTCGGTCGCGGCATAGGGATAGGCCGCTTCGCGGAACCACGCACCTTCCTGGACGAGCCGCTTTAATCCACCGGTCCACTGGGCCTTGAATTTGTCCACATAATCGCCGCGCATCTGGTCCACGACGAGGAGCACGACTAGCTTGGGTTTCGCAGGCGGCGCAACCGGCGCGGGCGGCTTTGGATAGTTATTGTGCGGGGGCGGGGCAACATGCGGAGTCTGCGCGTTTGCGACGCTTCTCAGCAAGAATGCGGCTAGACCACAAGCCAAAAAGAGTCTTTGCAACTTCATGTATGCACCTTTCGCGTCGAGGTGCAGTCTAGCACGGCTCGGAATCGCTGCTAACCGCCGGCGGGTTGCACGCTTTGGCCACCCGGCTTGTGCTAGAATTTCGCGCAAATGAAAATCATCGAAAAAGCTCAATTGATGTCGGCGGCGGAAATTGACCGCACGCTGCAACGGCTGGCGCACGAAATTGTGGAAAAAAGCGGCGGTACTAAGCACCTTGCTCTGATCGGCATTCGCCGCAGGGGAGTGCCTCTGGCGCAGCGGATCGCACATGCTATGCGTGGGATTGACGGTGTGGAAGTACCGGTTGGGACACTTGATATCACCTTATATAGAGATGATCTTTCGAAGGTTGCGCCGCAGGCGGTGCTCCAATCGTCGGATATTACGTTCGGCGTGGATGGCATGAATCTGGTGCTGGTGGATGATGTGCTGTACACCGGCAGAACGATTCGCGCGGCGATGAATGGACTCTTCGACCTGGGCCGGCCGCAGCGCGTTACGCTATGCGTGCTGATCGATCGCGGCCATCGCGAAATGCCGATTGAAGCGCAGTTCACCGGGCGAGTGGTGCAGACCAGCGACACCGAGATCATTGAAGTGCGTTTGCGGGAAATTGATAACGAAGAGCGCGTGGTGCTGGTGGACCGGGTAGAATAGAAG
>Ga0210402_10002363_pt1 | contig 18418 bp, 19 predicted proteins | sample IncBWC7MmetaG_FD_161055 | JGI IMG/M metagenome (GOLD analysis project Ga0210402, IMG submission 161055) | Forest soil microbial communities from Barre Woods Harvard Forest LTER site, Petersham, Massachusetts, United States - Inc-BW-C-7-M | ecosystem: Environmental > Terrestrial > Soil >... | reverse complement strand
AAAACCAGTCCAGGCCGATTCCGAGCCCTCCGTGCACAGTACCGTTAATCGGTACGCTTGATCCGCCCAAAGCCGTTGCCGCGATGGCAAGCAGCATTCCCGTCAATGCCAAAATCTTTTTCTTGCGCAGAATCGAAGAAATCACTCCGAATAAAATTGCCCCCACGATCAGGCATTGGATTAAAGCCCGCATCGTGTTCATTGGATAATGGGGACGCAGCTCAGGAGAGCTTAGTAGCTGGGGAAAATGCAGGCACAAAACTCCCCCGAAGGAAAGAAATCCAAAAAAGGCCGACAAAATCCCGCTCCACCAGCCTGTTCCGAAGCCGGTAGACTCGGCATCGCCAAAAAATTCATTAAGTTTTTGCTCGAGCATGATATTTCCTAGTTTACGCTCCTCGACTGATGCCAGCATTGGAAAGAAACCGGCATGGTGCTTTTGCTGCAATGCCAGCGATGTTTACGCGCCGCCTGATCCTTCCTAACGTGAGGGGTGCGAATAGGGAAGTTTCTATCAGGACTTTGGTGGGCGGGATGAGGAGCCTTCACAATCGAGAAAGTAGCGGTTTTCATCCGATCAAATCTTATTGCCGTTGAGCGTGATCGTCTTCATGCGATCACCGATCACCCGATCATTCGCGTCGCGTCGCTTCACGCGGCATGGCGCCAGCCAGCAGAAGTACGCCTCCGCAAAACATCAGCGTATCCGCCACGTAATTAAGGCCTTTGCCAAGGCTGGCGCGTTCCGCTACTCCGATCGGCACATAGACGATCAACTCCACGAAGAGCACGGTCAACCCCACCCACGTCGCGGCGGCGCGCGTTTTCTTGCCAACCAGCAACAAGCTACCCCCGACTGCGTAAACCACAGCGGTCAAGTAAGTCCAAATGGCGTGTCCGTAGACGTAGTCGGGAGTCAGCGGTTTCAGCGGAATCCCGGGGACGTGATCGCCGTGCATGAATTGCTCGAGGCTGAAAAACAAAACGGGAATCGCAACGAAGTATCGCGCAATCGTTGCAAATACGTCTGTGCCGCGCTCGCTCCGCTGCTCGGCGAGGCTGGCTGCCAGCGCCAGAGCGCCGCCGCTGAAGGATAACTCACGCAGCGCTACCGTCAGCGCAAACCGGTCCCGCGGATTTTGTGCCCACCCCGGGCCGTGCATCAGCACTACAAATAAGAAAAACGTCAAGGCGAGCAAGCTCGCGGAGAGACGCACCTGAATCCTCGTCACCAGGCTGAGCGCGGCTGCGATAAAGCAAGTACCTACAAAGTACGCCCAAAACGGATGCCACGGAATCCACGCCGGTATGATCGACGCGACGGCCTCTGTCAGCGTGAAATGTTCGGTCCCGAATGCCGCGAGTGGCGCTGCGTAAAAAAGCGGCCCGAAAAGTATCAGCTTGTCGAACCCTCGCGCCTTTTGCCAATCGCCACGAAGAAAAATTGTGACCAGCCCGATTGCAAAAATCAGTCCACCGGAAAAATACGACCAAATCGCCTCGCTGGGAATAGCGAGCACAACCATGGCTACCAACGAATTCACTAAGTCGCCTCTCACGCCAACTCCTTTCAGCCCCGTTGCGCCCTAACCCACTATCCAAATCTTGTTTTAGTATTCATCGGCGGAGTCTATCACGGAGGCCGTTATTCCAGTCCAGCCACCTCCGTACCCCGTAAGTGCCCGATAGGTCGTATGGTCTCAACGGGTGGGCGAGTCCCGCACGGGATGCAAGCCGCGAACACATTCAACTTCACAGTCCATCGGATCGGGCGCATTCTCTTCGGGATCTGTACCGTTTCCTTTACCCTCGAACAGGCGATCTACCTTGGCGCCACCGCCAATCTTGTCCCGAAGTGGATTCCGCCAAGTCAAACATTTTGGGCCGTAACGACAACTGTTTTGTTCGCACTTGCGGCTCTGGCTCTGCTTATCAATCGAAGCGCACTTTTCGCCACTCGCCTGCTTACCATGATGCTCGTCAGCTTCGGGCTACTCGTGTGGGTACCGTTGCTTCTTTCGGATCCCCACAATCATACGAATTGGGACGAAGCCGCCGAGACCTTCGCGATTGGCGGAGCAGCATGGATTCTCGCTGATCTCCTCCGCGACGATCGGTTGAATGACCATCGCCAGCAATGACGCCAGGTGTGCCGGCTCACGTAAGCTATTTCGTTCAATCCTCCGCCGTCAATTCCGCTTCTTAACTAATCGGGATATCTGGCTTGCGCGACTTTACAAACTCGATTACGCTGGTCCTGTCGTCAGCGGCGCTTTCCCACCTCGCCCGCCATCGGTGATTCCAGTTTCAATTTGAATTCTTTTCCGCGAGGGATGACGCATGACGCGCAGAAACAGTTGGGCGATAATTGCAGTGGGAGTGGCGCTGAGCTTGCCTCTGACCGCCTGTAAAGATACAAAAACCCTACAAGAGAACGAGCAATTGAAATCCCAGGTGGCGCAACTTCAGAAAGAGAACGGCCAGGCGGTAAACGATCTCGAATCAATGACCGCTGACCGCGATGCGTTGACGAAAGAGAACGAGCAGCTTAAAGCCCAGATTAAAGCCCTGAAGACCAAAAGTTCCGGGAAGAAATCTGCAAGCCGAAAGCATCACCGGAGTTAACGTCCAAGAAAGTTTGCAGCTCGCAATTGGATTTGAACGCGTGAAAAGGTTTCTCAGTTCACCGTCAGAAAAGGGAGAGTAAGCGCATGAAAACGTTTGAGGTGCAATTTCGCTATCAAGATCGAACGCAAGGAACGGTCGAATCGACGGTCAAAGTGGATGCATCGAGCCTTCCTGGAGCGGTCGGCAAAGCAGTACGTGAGTTCGTCAAGGGCTTGGACCGCAAACAAAGATTCGATATGAACAAGAATGGCCTCGAAATTATGGCCAAGCCCGTTGGCGCGGCCACAGACTCACACCCAGAAAAATCCGCCGAGGCCACCGCCGGCTGAGGTCTCAATCCGGCACCAGGCAGGCCGCGATTCTTGCGCCCACTCGACCAAACCACACGGGTTATCTCTAACTTAGGTGCCCGGACCACCATCTGCGGTAAGCGGATTACTCTTTGTGTTGGTTACATGGGCAACTGCTACGCACCCGGAAAGAAGAATGCGCAATAATTAGGTAGACGTTCGAGCACCAGACTGCGTCGGTTGACCGTGGCCGCTTGTCTATCCCGGGCCTGCCGTATGCGACACGCAACGCCAGTCGCGTTAGTCAGGACCTGAGAGTGGCGAAAATCGAATGGCACTGGTCAACAGCTCGTCATCACGCTCTTAAATTGGCAATACTTCACCGAGGTCAAGCTTATGCCCCTAAAAATCATGATCGCTGACGATGATCCGGAGAGCCTGAAGCTCATGAGGACACTGACCAACGCTTTTGGTCATTTCGTCCAAACGTTTGACAACATCGAGGAAGCTGGGCAATGTACAGACACACAGCGCTTCGATGTGGCCTTTGTGGGCATGCGCGTCCCCGATCCGGAGGGCATCGATCTGGCTCAACGAATCCGCAGCTCACAGCTCAATGGTGAAACTACAATCGTAATGGTCAGCGCCACGGATGACATTGACAGCTTACGGAAAGCCTTCGGCATGGGCGCCAACTTCGTCCTTACCAAGCCCATTACTGCGGCTCGCCTCCGTCCTATGTTGGCGGTGATGGATTCCCCCGGGTGGAAGAGCCGGCAGAGGGCAGCTCGTTTACCCCTGTTTACGGATGTCATCTGCAAGTGGGGCGGTCGGCAGTTTCCCTTGCGTAGCATGAACATCAGCGAGACCGGTATGCTCTTGCAACCCTCGGTGGACATCGAGGTCGGCCAGGAAGTTGAGTTGGAATTCAAAATCGCGGAAGTTAATGCCTCCCTTCAAGTTCTGGCTCGGATCGTGCGCAAGGATGCAAATGAGCGCGTCGGAATGGGATTCATCGGCCTCGCTCCGGAAGAACAAAATGCCGTGCAACTATACGTCTTGGGGCGTCTGGACGCCCTCACACCAAAACGGACCGTAACAGACCTCCGACCGAGTAGGCGGCTATTCCGCCCCTAGCAGTGAACTTTCTCCGGTCACGCAGCCTCTGAAAACTCAAATCCTAACCGAATCCTCTTTGGGTCTCTGCCACTCAATTCCTGGCCACCCGCGAGGCAATGGACTAGTCGACGAGAAGCTCCCCGATTTTCCTGATGGGCTCGCCCCGCGAAGCACCATCGGTCCCAACTAGTTCGAATTGGACGTGAGGCGATTGTGATGTCATTTGAGCTTGTGTCACCCTGGCCGAATGCTAGATCTTAAAACGAGATTAATTTGACCAACCAAGAGGTTGGGGTATGAAGAATCGCATTCCATTCCTGATGCACGTGCCTGTTCCGTGGGTATCCGTGCAGATATATCTCCTTGGAGTAGCCTTGGAATCTGGACGTCAAATCCCATCTGTGTGGTTTCGCTCCAAATATTGATTGACGTTCTCTGTAGACAATTTTTTTCTTCGCACCACGATCCCGGTGGGATAAGATCCTCCCCACGTTGCCGGTCCGTTTGTTGAGGAGATTTCAATGAGACGCTTCCTAGCCGGTTCTTTGATTCTGGCCATTACCCCGCTCTTCGCTTCTTCGCCTTCTGTATCTCAGAAAGTGGAGGAAGTCGCAAAGACGAGCTTGAAAGTAGGAGATGCCGCCCCAGACTTTGCACTTCTCAGCGATCAATGGAAACCCGTCAAACTTAGTGATTATCGCGGCAAGAAGAATGTCTTTCTTGCGGTTTACGTCCTTGCCTTTACAGGTGGTTGAACCAAGCAACTCCAGGCGGTCCAGTCTGGAATCACTTCTGGAAAGATTGATACCTCGGACACGGAAGTATTCGGAGTCAGCATCGATTCACCCGCTGCCAATGCCGCTTTTGCTAAACAGATTGGCGTGAAATTTCCTTTGTTAAGCGACATGAACAAGAAAATGCTGACGGCCTACGGCATTCTCAAAGGCTATGACAAACAGAATCAGACCTATGAGTGGGCTCAACGCGCCAATATTGTGATCGACAAGAACGGTGTGATTCAGCATATCGAAGAAGGCGATAGCGCCGTCGATCCAAACAATGCGCTGACCATGTGCACTAAATTGCATAACAAACCAGAAACGAAGTAGCTTAATTCGCGCCAATTCGCTGACAGACGAGATGACCGATTCTCGTCCTTGCATCGACGGATTGGGTAAGCGGACATCTCTAACAATGTGGGCCCTATTAAACTATTTTTAAAGACACTTCTTTCGTTTCACCTGAAAGAGTTTTTCTCTTTCTTTTTCTTTCTTCTCTGCATCGACGACCACGGCTCGTTTGTAATCTAGCGGTCGGCTTCAGTCCGACGAAAACGTCTGTTCGATCAAAACGTCGACCATGATTACTAGTTCAAACCCCCTTCGCAGGGAACGGGATGCCCAATCATGTGCAAGGTGTTCTACTTCGCGCCATGTCCGGTTCCGAGCTTTCCCGCGTACGAGCTGAACTCTAACGACCGCGAATACTCACAACCATTCCGCCACATCCAGTACAACCGAACTACCAACCGGCGTCCCATCGCTATCTTGGCGATGCTCTTGTGTCGACGCATCGCCAGGTGGATGTACCGACGTCTCCAGTCAGGATGGTTACGCGCGGCTGCTTGTGAACCGCCTCCACCGGCTAGAAGCGCAGTAAGGAATTGCCTTGCTCGGCTAGGCTCTCTCCAGCAATTCTTCTTCGGCACCGGAGTCCAGTCGACTCCTGGCCCCGAATCCACAGCCGTAAGGTATTCACCCTAAACCATTTAATGAAATTCACAGCAACTCTTCCCGCGCCCAGGTGTTCTATCAAAGTGGGGCGTAGTCTTTTCGTGCCCGAGGGGGTTGTTTGCCAACTCGCATCCTTAATACTCCACCCCGCCCAGCCCGGGGATCTTCCCCCGCTGCCCCCCGAATCCGTGCGGCCAGTCTCCCCATTCTATTCGCATGCCTCCTCCTTGCGCTCGCCTCTCCCCGCGCCTCCGCCGACGTAGGCGTCATCCTCAACGAATCCCTCGCCGAAAGCATGGACCGCATCACCGGCACCGGCCACACGGCCGTCTATTTCTCCCGCATCTGCGCCGACACCCCCACCAAACTCCGCCTCTGCCAGCCCGGCGAACCAGGCTCCGTCATGAGCACCTACATCAACATCGGCGAAGACCGCTCCGTCGAATGGAACATCGTTCCGCTCAACATTTACCTCTACGGCGTCGAAGACCCCCGCAACCGCCCCATCTTCGCTTCCTTCAAAATCAAGCACGCTCTCGAAGAGCGCTACCGCGAAAATTATCTTTCCGGCTATTGCGACACCCCCGCTTGCCAGACCAGCGGCAAGGTCGAATGGCGCGAGATGGTTGCCGCCACTCTCATCCGGGGCGTTTACATGTTCGTCGTGGACACATCCATCGAACAGGACCGCCAGCTGATCGCCGAGTTCAACAACGCGCCCAACGAAAACCACTTCAACGGCGCCACCAACAATTGCGCGGACTTCGCCCGCCGCATCGTCAACACCTATTTCCCCCACGCCGCCAGTCGCGACGTCCTCAACGATTTCGGCATGACCAGCCCCAAAGCCGTCGCCCGCACCTTCACCCACTACGCCCTTCGCCACCCCAAACTCAACCTCCGCGTGATGCACTTCGCCCAGGTTCCCGGCACCATCAAGCGCAGCAGCGATGTCCGCGCCGGCACCGAGCAACTCCTCCGCTCCAAAAAACTCCTCATCCCCATGATCGTCTTTGCAAACCAGGCCTTGCCAGTCGTCGCCGGCTCCTACGTCCTGACGGGCCGCTTCAATCCCGAAAAAGAGTTCGAAAAGCATCCCGCCACAAACTTGTCGTCGGAAACTCTAACGTTCGTTCCTCGCTTGCAGACCGTAGCGCTGCAAAACCAGCGCACGCAAATTGTCGGCACCTCCGCCGAATGGAAAAATTATCGCACGGCCTTCGCTGCCGAAATCCAGGACAACAGCGATTCACCCGAAGTCCGCGACCGTTCCCGTTTCTTCAAATTTCTCAATGAAAAGGGGACTGCCGTCATTGACGCCAACGGCGCTATCCGGATGCAGCTTTACGAAAACGGTGAATCCACCTCCGTCGGCGCAAGCGCCAGCAACGTACTCGCGCCCGAGTCCAACCCGCAACTCTCCTACGAGCTCCTGCTCGCCCGCACCTCAACTTTCCTGAAAAGTCCAAAACATCGCCGCGAAACCATGCTTGAATTCCATCAGGACTGGTCAAACCTTCAGCGCGCCTCCGCCAGCGCCACCGCACTTTCCGCCGGCACCAACGCTCCTCCTGAGCTGCCTCACGTCACACCCATACCCGGCGGTGGGACACCATGAGATTCCCCACCTGGGCCAAACTCACCTCGATGTTCTGGTAATCCCCGCAACCGGCAATTTCCCGCGAATCAGTGACTCCACCTGGTTCCACACCGCCGGATCGCATTCAATCTCCGTATGGTATCTCGTGAACACCCGGTCGTACCACGGATAGTTCTCGCACTTCAAAGTTTTCGCGCCATACTCAAACCGGAAATTGCCGACTATTCGCGTGCTCGCCGCATCTACCGCCCGAATCTCCGTCTGCCCGTGCAGCAATCCGTCCGCCTGATAAAAATTCGCTGCTTCCGCTACATTCGCCGGAATCACGGCGTCGTTCTGCCCCATCTTGGCCACGCTGTCCACCTGTATCGTCAACAGCACCGGAATTTTCTGCGCTCCCAATTCCCGTGCCAGTGCCACCGTTTCCGACCCGCCCCAGCTCATCCCATAAATAATAATCCGCGCTCCCCGCTTCTCCTCTTCAGACAACTTCCCATCGTGGTTCGCGTCCAGCAATTTCAAGATCTCCTGGTGAGCCTGCTCCCGCCGCCGGTTCTCAAACACTTCCACCTGCACGCCAGACCGATACTCATCGCGTATCCGCGCCGCCAGCTGCACTGGGCTGTGCACCGCGTTGTCATGCCGCACAAACCCGCCAACAAACCCCACCACGATCACCGGCGCTTTCGCGGAAAGCGTTTTTTCGCTGGGTCCATCCGAAGCAGGGAACCACGCCATCGCGTTTTGTTCGCAAGCAACAATAAGTCCCGAGACTATTAGAAGAATTGCCCCGCCGAAAACTCTTTTGTTTCCCAAGCCGCACCTGGCATCAGAAATAATCTGTGACTCCCGGAACCCACAGATTACACCCTCTCCCACGGTGCCCGCGACTTCTCCGGCCGCACTCCTCCCATACAAACAAAATAGGGTTTCTCCAGGTGGCACTCACCCGGAGAAACCCTTCTCATTTCGTTTCAATTGAGAATCAATCGATCAGGATACCCGCACGCTGATTGCCACCAGCTTGCCGCCGTCTTCACGGTACGTCACGTCGGCATTCGCTCCAACCTGCAACTTCCCATCAACCGTCGTATTCTTGTCGATCTGGAAAGTCATCGATCGTTGCGCTGTCTCCTGCAGATATTGTCCCAGGTTAGACTTAGTGTGATTCGGCCCAATACTCAGAGTGAATGTGGTCTTTTGAACGTCGGCGATTTGTCCGGAAACGGATTGCGTGGGCGCCGCAGTCTGTTCGTGCGTTGTTGTGGTGGTGGTGTTCGGAATTGCAGGGGGAAGCGCGCATACCACAGCAACCAGAATCAGGCTTGCCATGGCGGCCCACATAATCTTCAGCTCTCTTTTCATCGTTACAGCCTCCTGGAGTTTTTCGACTGGTACTCCGAGGACTGCAGACCGCCCGCCACAAATCTTCAAAAACGCCGCTAATTCACTATCTCCTGTCGAATAACCATCTTGCGGCAAATGTTGCCTAGCAATTTGTTCAGGTTGGGTAAGTACCGGGACTGGAAATCTCTTCACGCACAAACACTTATCTTCCAGTCAAGCGAGCGGTAAAATTTACAGGTTTGCATTTTCTACATCAAATCGCAGCGAGTCGTTTTGCGCGGGAACTATCTGAAGAACACCTCACTCTAATTATGCAGCGGAGGTTGCAAAGTCGCGCCGCCAGCCTCAGCAGGTCTCGGATCTCGCGGCGCTTCAGCCTTGGAATTCCCCGGAGCGGGCGCCCCGGCGTCAAAAAACGAAGGATTCAACGAAGCCGTCAGATCATACGTTTTCTCATGATCCGTCAAGCTCGTAACCAGCAACTCGTAACGAAAACCCTCTGGATGATTCTTACTCCGCAGCAATACTAGAATCCCCCGCACTTCCGATTCCGCATGGACAATAACCTTGCCTCCCGCTAACACCGAATCCACCACCGCGCCATGAAACTCACTGCCATCGTGGTCTACGCTAGAGTCTACTCCGTTCAACAATTTCACCCGAAGAACCGTTCCGCGCGGCAGTACGTCCATCTCATTCCGGTCCGCCGGATTCAGCCGCGTCTGCAGATGAAACGTTAGCACCGCCCCCGGTTGCGCATGAATCGCTCCGATATTCGCGGTTTGCCCCCGCGCTGCTCCTCCAAACACACACACGGAGCACAGTAAAACTGCCGCGAAACGATGCATGGGCTGGGACCTTCCTTCTCCAGAAATTATCTTGCAGCCAAAATTAGTCTAGATTCGCGCAAATACACCGTCAACGCGAAATCCGCGCCTGACCACCCAAACATCAACTTGGATGCAGCAACTCAACAAAGGGTCGGCCAAAATAACGATGTAATTCCTATACGCCCAAACAAATAACCCAGCCTCTTCCGCAAGTTCGGAAACCGTTCTCCCTGCCGCCCGGACGACGCTCCTAAGCCCCCGCCTTAGGGATCCCTGCTGCAGTCCGCAGCGGCAACCGGATTCGCCCAACTCATCCGAATCCACAAGCAAGCTCCGCGTCAATGTCATCCCGGCGACATTGTCAAAATCGCGACGCACCGCGCCATCCATTCCCATAAATAATTCAAATAATTTTGAACCACGAAACAGATAGCTGCATCGAAACGCATGCAACACGAAGCACGTTATTCCCAAATCGAATGGCGAATCAAGTGATTCACTCAAGGGTATTATGCAACCCAAAACAAATTTCACCAGTTCTACCGTTACATTCCTCGGCATAACAACTCTTCTCGTCACCGCGTCGAAACTTGGCCTTCGCAATTGCGCCGCGCTCTGCGCGCGGTCACGCAAAGTTGCCGCAGCCATTCTTCTCTCCCTGATTTGTTTCGCCCCCGCCTGGGCGCAAGACTCCTCCGCGCAAAATCGCAACGCCTCCCTCTTCGGTCTCCCGTCCCGCCAATATCTTTTCGGAGATTGGGGCGGCGAGCGAACCGCCCTCGCGGAAAAAGGCATCACTTTCGACTTCTTCTACATCACCGACCTCGAAGCCAATCCCACCGGCGGCCTCCAACAAGACCAAGCCGGTTGGCAACGGGTTCGCGGAACCATTGACATTAATTTCGATCGCCTCATCCAATGGAAGGGCCTCAGCTTTCACGCCACCGGACTCTGGCAATCCGGGGCCAACCTCGGGGCCAATATCGGTACACTCGCCAATCCGAGCGATCTCGTCAGCGCCCACACCACACGCCTCGACTCGTTCTGGGTTCAGCAGCTCTTCTTCCACAACAAACTGCGCGTCAGGGCGGGCCAGCTCGCCGGCCTCGACTTCTACGGCAATCAGGATTACGGCGGCTCGTGGTTGATCGAACCCATGGGTTACGCGTTCGGCAACCTCTTCAGCTCGATTTTTGAATCGTTCAATCCCGCGGGTACTCCCGGCGCCGAAGTCCGTTTCGCCCCCAAGCGCAGTTTCTACGTAAAGTCCGCCGTTATGTCCGGCAACCGCGACCCTTACCACCAGGATCCCACCGGCACCAATTTCGAAATCATAAACTCTCCGAATTTTCTTTTTGAAGCAGGTTATCTCCTCCATCCTCCCGACGACGGGTCCTCCGGTTCGGCCGGCTCGCCCGCCACCAAAACCTATCCCGGCAGCTACAAATTCGGCGGCATCTACAACGGCGGAAAATTTCCAGACCCCGCGGGACGCCTCAGCAGCGGCACCTACCTCCTCTACGGCATGGCCAGCCAGGCACTGTTCCGCACCGACGCAGGTTCCAATCGCGGATTCGATGCCACAGTTGGCTTCGACTACAGCCCCGGTGACGTCGCCCGCGAAAACGTTCAGGTGACTGTCGGCGGCCGCTACAACGCTCCATTTCCCGGCCGCGACCACGACCGCGTAGGCGTCGCATTCGTCTACAGCAAGATCAGCGATTCGTTTTCAAATTTTGGACCGCTGCTCGGCGGTGCGCCCCTCGGCTCCGAAAAAGTGGTCGAGCTCAACTATTCCCTGCGAATAACTCCATACTGGTACATTCAACCCGTGTTTCAATACTACGTTGACGTCGGCGCCAACTCTGCTTTGCCCAACGCCGCCGTATTCGGATTCCGCACCAAAGTAAATTTCTAATTGGTGAGAATGCCATGAAGCCCAGATCCGAAGAATTGAAAAACATCGCCGGCCAGCAGTTCGACCTCTGTATTATCGGGGGCGGAGCCACGGGAGCCGCCTGCGCGCTCGACGCCCAGTTGCGCGGAATCCGCACGGTGCTGATCGAAGCGGGCGATTTCGCCGGCGCCACCTCCAGTGCTGCCACCAAGATCATCCATGGCGGCGTCCGTTACCTGGAAGAAGCCATCAAGGGCGCCGACATCCAGGAATATCACGTGCTCGTCCGCGCTTTGCACGAACGCGTGCGCATGCTGGAAAACGCGCCGCACCTTACCCGGGTTCTCGAATTCCTCGTTCCCAGTTATCACTGGATCGACGTCGCCTACCTCGATATCGGCCTGAAAATTTACGACTGGCTCGCCGGCCCGGGCCGCATCTCCCCCAGCAAATTTCTTTCGCTCGAAGAAACTCTGAAGCGCATGCCCAGCCTGAATCAAGAGGGGCTGGTCGGCGGGGTGGCCTATGCCGACGGCCAGTTTGACGACGCGCGCTATAACATGATGCTGGTGCAGAGCTTCACCGTTGCCGGCGGAAACGCCTTGAACCACGCGCGGGTCACGGATTTCCGCCGTGACGCGCAGAAAAAACTCTCCGGCGTTGTCGTCAAGGAGCAGTTTACGGCGCAGACCTTCACCGTGGATGCCAAGGTCGTCGTCAACGCCACAGGCCCAGTCTCCGACCACATCCGCCAGATGGCTACACCCAGCGTGGGCAAGCGCATGCGTCCCAGCAAAGGCTCGCACATTCTTTTGCCGCTGGAAGTTTTCCCCACAAAGGACGCTCTGCTGGTTCCAAAGACAGAAGACGGCCGCGTCCTGTTCGCGGTTCCCTGGAATGACCGGCTCCTGGTCGGAACCACCGACGAGGAAATTTCTCCCGATGCCGAGTTGCTCGTTACCAAGGCCGATATCGAATATATGCTTCGCCAGCTCAACCAGTATCTCGCGCACCCGGTCACTCCAGACGACATCGTTAGCGGATTTGCTGGTGCACGCCCCCTCGTCGGCTCGGAAGGCGACGTCGACACGAAAAAACTCGCCCGCGACGATGTAATCGAAGTCGATCCTTCCAGCGGGCTTATCAGCATCATGGGTGGCAAGTGGACAACTCATCGCGCCATGGCGGAAGATACCATCCACAGTGTCCAGCAATCCTTAGGCGTAACTCCCACGGAGTCCAAGACCCGCAACCACGTTCTCTGCGGCGGCGAAGGATACACGGACGATTTTTCCGCGAAGCTTGCCCATCAGCACGGTCTTTCGGAAGCGACCGCCCGCCACCTGACAGCAAAATTCGGCACCGCCGCGGAAAAAGTTCTCGGGGTCGCCCGCGACAACACCGCGCTGCTGAAACCGATCATCAGCGACTTTCCCGCCATCGGCGCGGAAGTGGTCTACGCCGTCCGCTCGGAAATGGCGGCCACCATCGAAGACGTTGCCGCTCGCCGCATCGGCATGCAGCTTCATTCCTGGCGCGACGCGATCGCAGCCGCCCCCGCCATCGGCTCACTGATGGCCGCCGAGTTGCATTGGGATGATGCCTACCAGAGCGAAGCGGTGCACAGCTACGTCGAAAAAATCAATTATTTCCTGGACTCCGCGGGATTGTCCCGCAGTCATTCCGCGACGCACGCGGGTGCTTCCGGCAGAAACTCAGGCGCCGGTTCCGCGGACTGATCACCCGGAGAACCAGAAACATTTTCAGGAGGAGTACCGTGGCAAATTACATCGGCGCAATCGATCAAGGCACAACCAGCAGTCGGTTCATCGTCTTCGACCGGTCGGGCCGCACCGTCTCGGTCGCCCAGAAGGAACACGAGCAAATTTATCCCCAGCCCGGTTGGGTCGAACACAACGCGGAAGAAATCTGGCAGCGTACCCGCGAAGTGATATTCGAAGCGATGACGAAAGGAAATCTCAAGCCCCAGGACCTGGCCGCGATCGGCATCACCAATCAGCGCGAAACCACCGTCGTCTGGAATCGCAAAACCGGCAAGCCCCTCGCAAACGCCCTCGTCTGGCAAGACACTCGCGTCGCCGATTACGTCACGGAGTTGGCAAAGTCCGGAGGTCAAGACCGTTTTCGCGCCAAGACCGGCCTGCCCCTCACCACATATTTCAGTGGCCTCAAGATTCGCTGGATTCTCGAAAATGTAAAAGGTGTCCGCGAACTCGCCCAGTCCGGCGACGCCATTTTCGGCAACATTGATTCCTTCCTGGTCTGGCACCTCACCGGCGGTCCACAAGGCGGCGTCCACATCACCGATGTCACCAATGCCAGCCGTACGCAACTGATGAATCTCGAGACGCTGTCCTGGGACAAGGAACTTCTCGACGCATTCGGAATCCCGGCCGCCATGCTTCCGGCAATTCGCTCCAGCAGCGAAAATTACGGACTCGCGAAAGAATCGTCCATAAAAGATGTGGCCATCGGCGGAATCCTCGGCGATCAGCAAGCCGCCCTCGTCGGCCAGACTTGTTTCGAAGCCGGCGAAGCCAAAAACACCTACGGCACTGGCTGCTTCCTGCTGATGAACACCGGCACCCGCAAAGTGGACTCCAAGTCCGGCCTGCTCACCACGATGGCCTACAAATTTGGCGATCAGCCCGCGCACTACGCATTGGAAGGAAGCATCGCCATCACCGGAGCTCTGGTCCAATGGGTGCGCGACAATCTTGGCCTCATTGAAAAAAGCTCCGACATCGAAAAACTCGCCCGAACCGTCAACGACAACGGCGGCGTCTATTTCGTTCCCGCGTTCTCCGGACTGTATGCTCCCTACTGGAAAGACAGCGCCCGCGGCGTAATCGCCGGCCTCACCCGCTACGCCAACAAGGGCCACATCGCTCGCGCGGCCCTCGAAGCCACTGCGTTTCAGACCCGTGACGTCCTCGAAGCCATGGAAAAAGATTCAGGCATCAACCTCGACGTTCTCCGCACCGACGGCGGCATGGTGAATGACGAACTCCTGATGCAATTCCAGTCCGACATTCTCGATCGCCCGGTAGTTCGTCCAGTTACAAAAGACGCCACCACCGCACTCGGCGCAGCCTACGCCGCCGGACTGGCTGTCGGCTACTTTAAGGATCTGAAAGATCTTCGGGCGAACTGGGCCGTTGACCACACCTGGAAACCAAATCTGAAAAATGGCAAGCGCGATGAGATGTACACTCTCTGGAAACGCGCGGTCAGCAAGTCTTTCGATTGGGTAGCCTGAGTTCAAGACTGGAGACACTAGATGCTTACGAAATGTTTTGGCGAGTTCATGGGCACGCTCGTTCTAGTCTTGCTCGGCGACGGCGTAGTCGCCGGCGTCCTGCTCAAGCGCTCGAAAGCGGAAGGCGCCGGCTGGATGGTGATCACCAGCGGTTGGGCCTTCGCCGTGATGGCGGGCGTGTTCGTTGCCATCGCGTGCGGCAGCAGTGATGCGCACCTGAATCCTGCTGTTACTCTCGGTTTTGCCGTGTCCTCCGGCCAATTCGCAAAACTCGCCCCCTACATCGTTGCCCAAATGGCCGGCGCCTTCGTAGGCGGCGCTTTAGTCTGGCTCCATTTTCTTCCGCACTGGAAAGAAACGCCGGATCAAGGTTTGAAACTCGCGGTGTTCTGCACCGCTCCCGCAATACGCCGCTTTGGCGCGAACCTGATCAGCGAAATCATCGGCACCTTCGTTCTAGTCTTTGTTGTCGGTGCCATCTTCTCAAAAGCTGTCGCCGCCTCTGGACCCGCCGCGGGACTCGGCCCCTATCTCGTCGGTGCACTCGTCTGGGGCATCGGTCTTTCCCTCGGTGGCACCACCGGGTACGCCATCAATCCCGCGCGCGACCTCGGCCCGCGCATCGCCCACGCGGCTCTTCCCATCGCGGGCAAGGGCCCGTCCGACTGGGGCTACGCCATCGTGCCCGTCCTCGGCCCTCTCCTCGGAGGCGGCCTTGCCGGCATTGTTCTCCGTGCCATCGGCATCTAGCGCGCATCTGCGAAAGGGAATCAGCACCGCCATCCATCATCTCCGTGCCTTCTCGGCTCCTGACTCTGTGACCTCCGTGTGAACTCTTTCTCGTTCTTCCCTCCAATTTGCCCCACTCCGCAATCCTGCTAAACTATCCCTGCATGGCTGCCTCACCCACGCATCGCGTCTCCTCCGGCGAGCGCATCAACTCGGCCGAAACCACCGGCCATCTCCAGAAAACTGTCCGCGAAAAGGGAATTCGCCTCACTCGCCAGCGCCGCGTCATCCTCGAGGTCATGGACACCGCCGAGCAGCACCTCGACGTCGACCAAATCCTCGAGCGCGCCCAGAAAATGGACCCCGCCGTCCACCTCGTCACCGTCTACCGCACCATCGACCTCCTCAAAAAAGAAGGCCTCATCGACGAACTCGATCTCCTCCATCTCCGCGGCGACCGCCACTACTACGAAACCCACGGCCCGCGCGACCACATCCACGTCGCCTGTCTCCGCTGCGGCAAAGTCCGCGAATTCGAATCCCGCCTCTACGAGCAACTCAAGGAACAGATCGCCCGCGACTTCGACATGCAAGTCACCGTCTCCCGCACCGAAGTCGGCGGCATCTGCAACGACTGCTTGGCCGCCTCAAGAAAATAGAGAATACCGGCACACTCTATGCCCACGGACATGAACCTTAGCGATCGAGTTGCGCTGCGAGTCTGGATTCGCAAGCGCGTTAGCCGAGTGGTGTACGTGCCGGATATTTCTGCTCCCAATCCTGAGCTCGAGTTCAACGGTATGCGCTGGGTTGGAATTCGATTGGAGAACTCCGTGCTGCTTGCAACTCCAGTGCAGTCAAAAGCAGGCGCACTGGAGAAGAAAGTGCGATTTATCGCTCGACACACTGCACCCTGTAAATTCATTACTCCCGATTCAAAGGAATTTGAAAAACATGGGTCTGGAATCGCAGTTTAGCGAACCCGGCGCATATGTAGCCATTCACTTTTCGACACGCCCCTCTTTTGCACAGTGGGCACTTGCCTGACAGTCAGTAAAATATCCTTGGCTACCCAACATGCTCATAACTTTTGTTGTGACCTATATCGCGGGCCCCCTGGCTGCATTCTTGCCTGCCCGCTGGCGAAATGCGCTTCCGTTCGCGGGACACGTTCAATGGCCGCGCGCCGCTACCCTCAGCGGCATGTTCCAAATTGTGGCCACGATTCTCGCGCTCGCCCATTGGTACCAATATACGATGTTCCCCATCGTGGATCGCGGGGTGGACTTGGCGGCGAACGGCAAGCTGGGCGGTGGAGTTACCGACCAGCAAATCGCCGGAGCGGCATATATGGTTTTTCTTTTCCACCCGCTTACCTGGGTGCTGGTCTATTTCCTTGTGGAAGGAGCGGTGCGGCTCTGTGGCGCGGCGTTTGCCGAGAATGTGCTGGGCACCCTGCCACTCGGTCTGATCGATCGCACGCTTTCTCTCGCGACGAATCGAACCGGCGCGAAGCAGACGTTTCCGGATCAGCGCAACGCCCAATCCTTTGCGGACGCAGTACGCGAACGGGCTCTACTCTCGCGTCTCAAACAAATCCCAGACGAACTCCATTACGCAACGGACCAGGCGCAGGAACTCCTCGAAATCCAGGCAAGTCGCCGCAAAGAGGATTGGATCGCCCCTAAGGTCGTTCGCGTGGACGACCTATACTATCGCCTGGAAGAGAACTCCATCGATCGCGGCCCCCGCCCGTTTCGCTATCGCTTGCGTCGCCTCGAACGCGGTGTGCCAGGCCGCAATGTGCTCCTTTACAAGACCCACGACGCAGTCGTAAAGCACTAACCTGATCTCCGGATCGCAACAGGACCTCCCACCATGTAGCACAGGTTTCAGCCTGTGCTCTTGGGATACTCTTCTCCGTGTCCTCTGCTTGCCCTGAGTGCAATCGCAAATGGTGGCCCTCTGCGAACTCTGTGTTGAAATCCCCTCTTTCTCTTCTCTGAACACTCCGCGCCTCTGCGTTATATTTCCTCTTTCCTCGCACCCACCCAAATCTCATCGTAAAATATTCCAATAAGGAGACCTGCATCCTGCTATCTATTCTCTGATCGGTGATATCCGCCTCTTCCAATGCTCACCCGCCTCCAAAAAATCCTCGCCTCCGCCGGCATCGCCTCCCGCCGCAAAGCCGAAGAAATCATCACCTCCGGCCGAGTCACTCTCAACGGCCAAATCGTCACCGAACTCGGCACCAAAGCCGATCCCGACACCGACACCATTTGCGTAGACAACAAACCCATCAAACCCGCCGAGCGGCTCCTCTACCTGATGCTCCACAAACCCAAAGGCTACGTAACCACCGTCAGCGATCCCGAAGGCCGCCCCACCGTAATGCAACTCCTCGGCCCGCTCCCCGAACGCGTCTATCCCGTCGGCCGCCTCGACTACGGCAGCGAAGGCCTCCTCCTCCTAACCAACGACGGCGCCCTGGCCCAAAAACTAACCAAAGCCGGCTCCCACGTACCCAAAAAATATCTCGTCAAAATCAGCGGCCGCCCCGACGAAAAATCCCTGGCCCGCCTACGCGCTGGCGTCCACATCACTCTCGACGACGACCGCCGCGTAAAAACCTCTCCCGCCAAAATTCAACTCCACGAAGACGCCCCCAACCCGTGGTACGAAGTCACCTTGATCGAAGGCCGCAACCGCCAAATCCACCGCATGTTCCAATCCGTAGGCTTCCTTGTCGAAAAAATCAAACGCGTCCAACTTGGCCCCGTGGTCCTCGACGTCCCCCCAGGCAAATTTCGCTCCCTAACCATCCGCGAAGTAGCCCAGCTCAAACACCTCGCTCCCGCCCCCGTGCCAACACACAAAAAATCGTCATCCTGAAGCCATCCGATGAGGATGGCTGAAGGACCTCAACGCAATCTTCAGCCACAGCGCCTAATTTGCTGAAGTT
>Ga0210402_10002362_pt1 | contig 18422 bp, 18 predicted proteins | sample IncBWC7MmetaG_FD_161055 | JGI IMG/M metagenome (GOLD analysis project Ga0210402, IMG submission 161055) | Forest soil microbial communities from Barre Woods Harvard Forest LTER site, Petersham, Massachusetts, United States - Inc-BW-C-7-M | ecosystem: Environmental > Terrestrial > Soil >... | reverse complement strand
AATCGATCGTCGAAAACACCATCATAAAGGGATTGGTCCTCCCTCCCCTCCTTCGTGGTGGTCTGAACATCTCCCGACCTGGCTGCAGTAGTCTTCTTGATTGGTAGTCTCTGCCATCGCTAACAAAGTCAAAAGTTATATATATTAATTTCAATTTAATATATCCTGTTGCTCTCGACGAATGTATACAAGTATTGTTTGACAATTAGTACAACAAGGATGTACGGTATAGGGCACCAGATACGTGCCAAAATAAAGAAACAGGGAGAGCATAGGTATACAGGAGAGTCAATATAGGGGAACGACACAGAGCTAAGAATTGGTCCAGGGGAGAAGATTGGATAGGGTGGATTGATGGCGATGGATGAATAATATAGTATGTTGGGGATAACATAGATGAAAGCTGGGAAGAATATGCAGGAGCGGGAATTAATTCCGGAGAAGTCGTGTCGATTTCGCGGAAGCTAGAGTATGAAATGTCCGATGCGTGATGTGTTGTTGGCCAAATACTGCGTCACTTAATATGAAGGTACGGGGTCCCAGAGACCATGTGTAATAGCACCCAACCACTCCATCAAACATGCGTCTCATCGTCATCCAACATCGAGAAAGTCACCCCTTTCCGCCTGGCGTTCGCATACCGTCCTGCCGACTTCTCGGTGTCGTCAAACTCATCCTCCGTGGTGACCTCCGAAACTTCCTCATCATCCACAGCAACCTCGTCACTCAAAAGCGCCTTCTTCATAACCCCAGGAGGCGCAATCATGCTCTCACCACCCGAATACGTGAAGCCCCTGAACTTCTCCTGCACGCTATTCGTCAACGGACTCTCAAGAGGATCCTTCTTCTTCATCGACTTGATCTGAATTCCCAGTGGGCGACCAGCAGAACCCAACGGTCCGTTCCCATTATAGGTCATCGGGGACGAATATAGCACGGGACTTAACGGACCACGCGGACTGAGTTTGGCTTCTCTCGGGTTGTCACTCCCTAGCGGCCCGTTCGGTGTATGGATAAATCCCGATCCGGTAATCGATTGCGACACCCAATCCTCGGAAGGATCTTCCTCATCCAGATCCATACCCGCAAGTCCAATTTCCCGAATATCGGCCGACGTGAACTCGGAATCGAAATTCGCAGTCGACTCGTCAGATTCTACGACAGGTTTGAACGGCGGCGTCACCTGCTTCAGTGACAAAGCGGTCCAGTCAATTGTCTCCAAGAAAACGTGTTCCTTCAGTTCGGCAGCATCCCGCACGGCGCCGAGACGGTGTTTTGGATTCCGGTTGAGAAGCTGAATGTATGCAGAAAAAGAACAAGACGATCATTGGTTAGCGTCATCTCAGTGATTCAGAAAATGCAAAGAAAATTGTCAGAAAGGAAAGGCACTCACCCCTTTGACAAACCGCTTCCCATCCTCGTTGATAACGCCTTTAGGGAACCGAATCTTCCCAAAACAAATATTGTTGTACATCTGTTGGGTATCCTCGGCATAGAAGGGACTCCACCCACAGCACATCTCAAAAAGGAGCACCCCCAGCGACCAGAAGTCTACAACCTTTGAGTATCCATGCTCGTCTAGGAGGATTTCTGGTGCAAGGTACTCGGTCGTGCCACAGAATGTGGTTGTGAGCTCGTCAGAGCGTAGATCCGCCTTGGAGAGCCCGAAATCGCAGAGTGCGACATGTCCTGTGGCATCTAGGAGGATGTTTTCGGGTTTCAAATCCCTGCAAAATTGAATGAGAAAGGAAAGGAAGTTTAATCTGTCGGATGACTTACCGGTAGGCTATATTGTACTTGTGCAGATGTTCTAATGCCAATATCAACTCTGCGATATAGAATCTGGCCCTTTCCTCACTAAACCGCGTCTCTCTCTGTAAATGCCAAAACAGCTCTCCTCCACTCTTGAAATCCGTCACCAGGTACAAATCCGCATCCGTCTGGAAACTGAACTTCAATCCCACCAGGAACGGTGACTCCAAAGAGCGCTGCAAAATCTTGCGCTCCCCGATAGTATGTGCGACCTCCTTCTTGGCCACGATTTCCTTTTTCGACAGCACCTTCATTGCATAGATGCGCTTTGTGTCCTTCTTGCGTACCTGGAACACCTTGCCAAATGTCCCTCGGCCGATGAGTTTGAGAAATTCGAAATCTCGCGGAGTTAGTGCCCGCTTTGTCTGAAATATTCGGAATCAGGACCGGGTACATGTACATAATAACGATCACGTACTTGGTACTGCTCAAATGTTATTTGGACACGCATATCTCCGCTGACAATCTCGTTCTCAAACGGCCGGAGCCTGTGCGATGAAAAATCGGAATTAGGCGGCAGTGGAAGATGCCGGAAAAAACCTTGGGCAAAAAGTACTCACTTGTACCATTGGTCAACGGTGTGGTCATGTACTAGGACGGGTTTGATTTGGACAGTGCCTAAAAAACCCTGGTCTAGGAGGGAACGATCGTACACGTTGAAGGTGATGAGCGACTGCTCAGAAGTGACGTCGCTACAATAATAATCAGCATTACACACAGAGTGCGTAGAATTCGAAGTCTTACAATGATACCTCGTGTTTCCAGACGGGATTGTGGGCGGATAATCGACCAAAGAGACCGTTCGAAAAGCCTCCAACTGCAACAGTGGATCCTATGGAAGACTTGCCCGATGAAACAGATGAAGCGGGGGAGGAGTTTGCACTGCTTTTACCTCTCCTGCTAGCGTCTAAAGCAGCCGCTTTGGATCCAATAGCGCCCAACACAGAAAGAGCGTTCGATGAGCCGTTTCGAGACAGGTTTGTTGCAGTGCCTTTGACCTCCTTGTCTGTCTCGTTGGTTGGATCTCGGCTAACAAATTCATTCTGTTCGAACTGAACAACGACGTATGGACGGGCATGCATCATGCGAACATTGAGGCCGCGTGCCTGTATTAGTTTGACATGAATCTGGCCTTTAGAAGAGCTAGTTTGAGAGGCAGCAGCAGCTGACGGAGCTGACGAGGAGGACGGTGCCGGTGTCGCTAAGGATTTATTTGGAATGGCTGTACGAGTTGTGGATGGAGGCTGTTGCATGTTGAATTCGGGAGCATGAAGAGAGAGGTGTGTTGTTGGCAGAGCAGCAGCAAAGGCGCCGAGTGCGTTTGTCCCTAGGGGCGTGAGATCCGCGGCCACCGCACCGCCGTTCGCCGAAGGTGAGGAGGGCAAATAAGGGGAATGGGTGCTGAGCAGGTGGTGGTGATACGTTGGCGTTTGATGGCCTGAACCAGGTGCCATATGCATGTCAAACGGATCTCGTTCCCGTTCATTAGACACCGGTCTAGGAGTTAATTGGTCCATTGGCGAAGACGGCCAGAGCTTTATCATGGCTCTGGGAATTAGAATAGAAGGGAGATACAAGGATTTGAACGGTGCTGAGAGATGAGATTTTGCAGGAGAGGTGATGAAAGTTGTTATACTGGAGTCTGCACCGGGTGGAGCTTTTGTCATATCAATTCTTCGTCGGAGCCTAACGTGCTTTGCACCCTCCGTGATAGTGGAGCTGTGACCCTGGAAGAAATTACGATTTGCAAACTTTTATCTGCTACTGATAATTATATCGGAAGCCCAAGCGGCGAGGCTAGACAAAGAAGCTACCCTAGTTTTTCGTTCCATCCACCGTGAACGGAGTCCATCTGGGATCCTTTTTGATAGAGAACAGGCTCCTGTCCGGAATCGGACCCGCGGTCTAGTCGTCTACCACTGCCGCTGACTTCCTGCAACCACATCTCCTTCGAGCTAATCCCAAATTCTAGGGAGCATCTGAAAATGTTCTTTTCTTATTGTCTGATTCAGCCTCAGACCTGTTACCTTCATTAGGCACATCGCTTGCATAACCATCAGGACCCTCGGCCAATACCCCCGCTCGTATCTGGAGCCGTTCCCTTCCCCATTTCAAGAGCTTCAAACTACTTCCAATCATTAACCCGACCGCCAGCGTCCGGCTCGTCGCTTTCCACGGCAGTCGGTCTGTATATCCGAAAAAAGTCAGCGTTTCCTCCGGTCCGACAACGCAAAGCGGCCGACTCACATACAGCCGAACACACCCCGGCAGTTCCCACCGCAGCCCCCAGCTCACTGACCTGCCCCCACCCAGCCCTCTCCAACCCTTCTTCAATCCCTACCCAGCCAGACGCAATGACAGCCAGCTTGCTTGCCTCTACCCCAGCACCCTTCACTCCCCCAAGCAGCACTTTGTAATTCTTGGTCTTGTTGTAGAAATACCATCCTTGCACAGTTGTGGGTGGTCGATGTACGTTTTCCGCCAGGAAACGGAGGGATGTCGTCTGTGATCCCCGCACAAGGCCAATGGCTGCGCCAACAATGATGGCAGCCCCGGGAACGAGGTAAAACCGTCGGGGTATATTTAGGTGTATGTCATTCGCCGGGGTAACCGTCCGGCCATTTTGTCCGTCGGGTGGAGGGCTTTGCATCTCCAACAGAGATTTTCATGCATGGAGAAAAGACTTCGGTTGAAGTTAAACCTAACCCTAGAGTGGGATAACAGGTCATGTGACCGACCTCTCTGAGACAGGAGCTAGTTAGGTTATGTTCAATTATTCAAGGGACCCTTCTTTTAACTTGCTTGCGACCGGCGCTTGACCGGTGTTTTTGTGCGGAATTCGCTGCTCAAGCTAGAGGTCCGAGGAACCGGAGGAAAGTGACCAGGTAACAGTTGCCGGACCACCGTGACCTTTCGATAAGCAGGCTCAAATTTAGGCTTAGGTTTGCGGCGCTTTATGTAAGCCTGGACGGTACCATGGTATTCTTATTCTTATCGTGGCGACTTCCCTGTCAAAACACTGCGTAAAGTGGGGTATCAAAAGCAAGATGTCTGGCAACAATGACTTGCTTCATATATCCCCTTTATTACACGCATTGATATTTGCAAATAGTCCTACCGGCTTTTACTCGAACCAAAATCCCTCGAAAAATGTAAGCGGTTTATCCATAGCCCAAATTCTTATTTTTTGTTGTATCTAGGAAATATCTTCTGAATGAACATGATTTACCCTAAAAATCCACATTACCTGGTTAGCTTCGAGCACGGACACGAATCAATATACGAAATCTGCCTCGGCTCGAGAAGCGTCCTACTCACATGGCATTTTGGCTGAGCGGTCTAACAGACGCTTCTCGTAATGGTTATGGAATCTCAGCCGAATCGGTTGGTGCTCAAGTTAAACTTGGAGTAACTGTGGCGCTGAACAGTCGAAAGACTGTTCAATGTGCCTTTGGGTCAGTCAGTGAATTGCGAAAGCTGGCATCCGTTACGCTTCTCGAGGGTCGTACTGCGCCTTGGAATCTTGGATACAGTCAATAATCCAACATGGATGTCACCATCATCGCAGTATACAGCTATTGCGAATTATGAGCCTTTACATAACGTTGAGGAAATCACAGTATAAGTGTACTTGCCAGTGGTTGGTAGCTACATTATTACGGAGAGTCTGGAGAGATTATGTGATTGGCACAAGAGCATTCCAAACCAAGGGAACAGCGTCTTCGTTAGCATCTAACCAACAAACGTTGATAGGCAGAACCAGGTGCATCGGCCAATGACATTCGCTTCAAAGACTGCAGCGCGAGCAGGGTCTTCGAATTTACTGAGGTCATTCTCATCATATGCCAAAACCGGGGTGAGCTGGACAGAGCTGTCTAGAAGACTAGAAGACTATAGATAGCGGTCATAATGGGAACTATACAGTACCATCAAACGGGAGATAGGAGCTGTATACGTCCCAGCACACACAGCACCCGGCGGTCAAAGGGCTCGATACGTACACATGTCACCTTGAAAGGCTCGGAAATCTGCACCCTTCAATATTCGCGGAGTTGAAAATTATTGACTTACGTTTTACAATGACCCTCGCAGGTCTTTGTGAATAAATTGCTACTCATTTGTCGACGGAAAATACTTGAAAACAATACAACACCATATCGATCATACCGTCTTCTTACTCACGTCTAGCCAACCTAACTAGTATATGATGAGCGTCAAAATGTGGCTTTGGTTCTGGCTGTTGCCCAGGGACTTCCCGCTGCATAAAAATCCATCGGGTAAACGCCACTAGCCGCATTCGCTTCACCCTTTCCATCTTTAGATTTGTCCATCCAACTGACAGCTTTGCCGACAGCCACGGCTGCCTCGTATGGACTGAGGAGGGGGCGATCGAAGGCGTAGCCCCAGTCAATTGATAGCCGTGGACATGATGTTTGGATGAAGGTAGATATGTGGGGATTGAATAGGGCAAGTTTTGCTGGAGACAGCTCGGACAGAAGAATTGGAATGTATGGGATAGGTGTGTGTGATGCATCCAGTTGGTTGGTGATTGCCTGAGAATATTGTGATTAGTTCGATCCAACAGCAGAGAGATAAGCATTCTCCCACTTGGAGTTGTTTGAAACTCCCTTGCCTCCCCAAAGTGCCGAGGATAACTCCCCACAGTGGGGCTGTATCACCGGAGGCATTAATTTTCCGACCAGCAGCACTGCTCCCTAGAAGAGCGGAAGAATCACGAGATAACACGGCTATGCTTTTCCGAGCGGTTTGCACAGCATGGTCTCGAACCGTTTGCATTTCTCTATGATCGTATCGTTCCCTTGTCAATTTCTTCGAATAGGGATCATATCGAAAGGCTGGAACCGATGGATTGGCTATCATTATGGACTCCAGGTGGAAGCGACCGTCACCCAGATAACTGTAAGAATAAATCAGTCTTCGAATGCTCATCAACGCAAGAGGAAAAATGCGCACACCAACGCATCAACGTTGTCAAGCCGAGGAGCCGTGCATCCTAGAATCTCACCAGGTGACAGGGGCTTAGATCGCGGAATGGTAGCTTCGTATTTGCCAGTCCACACTTTGGGTTGTTGGGGTATCATCAGCGTGTGGTTGTTTGTGTTGGACGGCCATCCTTCAGAGATTGCTTGTAAATGACCGGAAGGTGGGTCAGCGAACTCAGCCGTAAGATCCTCTTTAAGTCGCTGCAATGCAGCTACAAACTGGATTGTAGATACAAGCGCCAATCGGACAGGTTCGTAGAATCGCGAGGTGGAATTGGTGGATGGTCTGTGCGCCTCCGTGTCTATAATATTGGTAGTAGACGTGGAGGCACCCTCTATTCGAAGATGTCGGGTTGGATTTATTTGACTGCCAACTGGAATTTGGCTATCCGATTCCTCGGAATCCAAGAGGCTCTCGTGAAATTGCTGTCGATCGTTGGGAAAATTTAGGCGAATTGTTTGAGAAAGATGGGAGGAATCTATTGCTATCTCAACAAAAACGTAAAGTGTTTTGATCATCGTCTGATCCATCGGGACTAAGACTTGTCGTTAACGGACAGTGGTCATGCTAAATTCTGAAGCGTACGCACCAAGACAACTATGACCATAGTGGACAAGCATATCACAATCCAATGCCACTGCAGAATAATCATCAATACAGCATGCACCGTAGGTGACATCGCCCATTATAACAGTCAGCGCAGTTGTGAATCTGGTCAATGAAACCTAAGCTCAATAAGCCAGCTTGAAATAGCAAGGATTATCACCTGCGCACCGCTCGATGATATCTACTATGGTGCATGCAAACATCTGCAAGCCCTCTGGCATTTGCAAGGCCACCATTGTGGCGTTGTTCCTCCGAACATGGTGTATGGTTTTGTGGATTTCAAATGAATAATTCGAAGGGAGCTGCTTGATAGCATTGTTAAGTTTGTCATCAAGGAGAATATCTAACGGGATTTGGTTTGTGATCGCCGACGATACGCCTGGCTTGGAAGGTGTGGCCGATTTATTACCAACAAACCGTTTTCGCGGCTTGGTCGCATTTGTAGATCTTTTTGGTTTGGGTTCCTCAGCCATTGTGGGTAGGAGCCTAGGAGGACTTGGACAAGCTTATTTTAGCTTTTGGTACACGTGCCATGGTGCCCACATAAATAGTAAATGGTCGCGTCACTCTTCCTGTACTAGCTTTCCTCTCCATATACCGACCTACAAGGCTGAGCAGAGCTACCTGATACAGTCTTTGAACAGAAACCCGCCTGGAGAGCCTTGCCTGTCCACTGGTGTCAGCGATCATTATGATTGCTCACAAAAATGGCGAGCGAGGGCAATGCGTAATGCGAGCATCATGCGGAACGAAGGGATGGTTCGGGAAACCGCTTCCCTGTCCTTACGATGGGCCCCCCTTAGAGGTAAATTGCTTCGCCAATGCATATTCGATGTCTAAAGACATCTGACCACCTTCCGATGCAGCCTGAGAGCGATGGGGCTCACAACTTACTAGCTGATGTTTGTGGCACAGAATATGCCCAGGGACCTGTCTGCTGCACATTAGACCAGGTCAAGACCTTACGGGAGAACTTTCAATCAGCGGAGAACCTCATTTCATCATGTCCCGCATGCCGAAACAACTTCCGTTCGTTCTTTTGCGCCTTTACCTGCTCTCCTGATCAGGCAAGGTTCTTGAACGTCACCTCCACTCAAGTATCGCGAACCGGGGAGATTGCTGTGAAATCTGTGGACTTCCACGTAGGAGAGCAATTCGGGAAGGGATTCTTTGACAGTTGTAAGGATGTGCAAATCGGCGCAACGAATGGTTATGCGATGGACCTACTTGGCGGAGGGGCCAAGAATTACTCGTCATTCTTGATGTATATGGGTGATGAAAAAGACATAGGGAGTCCCTTCCAGATAAATTTCCCGTTGACGACACCACCAGGATCGACACCCCTTGATCCAACTCCCAGAAATTGTGCAGACAATGACTTAGCCAGTCGGTGTACTTGCATTGATTGTCCTGACATTTGTCCAACCTTGCCATATGTGCCTCCCCCAAACGGAGGACCTTCATGTCCCTGCCTCACCTTCATTCTTGTGAGTGTATATCTTTTGGCGGTGGTTGGATTCCTTGTTGGATATATAGTGCAAACGACGATTCGGAGACGTAGGGAACAGAAATACGAGCGGGTGGCTCTGTCTGCCGAAACCGCTTCATTGTCGCCGAGATCGCACACTCGTGGTCTTGTGGGCGCTGCATCTCTTGCCCAATACCTTGACGAGGACTCACTCGGCGCACAATCTGAGTCGCGGCACCTGGGTCGCGGAGCATCCCTTCTTGATCCCATAGAAACAATACAACCCCGACAATACCCCCTTAACACACTCCTCCGCCGCACCTTCTATCGGTTGGGCTTGTTTACTGCCTCGTCACCATGGTTAACATTTGCGTCTGTCTTTTTCATCGTCGGCCTGTTAAATATTGGGTGGAAGAAATTTGAAATCGAGACAGACCCCGTCAGGTTGTGGGTCTCCCCGACGTCAGAAAGCAAACAACAGAAGGAGTTCTTTGATGAGAACTTCGGGCCTTTCTATCGCACGGAACAAATATTCGTAACATCTACCCCAGTCACGACTGAATTCTTTGCCAATGGGTCATCCGCGACCCCTTCACTAGCTAATGAAGAACGTGTCTTGTCGTGGGATCACCTAAAGTATTGGTTCAATGTCCGAGCCGAAATCCGCTCCCTTCGGTCTTCACCCAACGGATATAGTTTATCAGATGTCTGTTTCAAACCTGCTGGACCACAAGGTGCATGTGTCGTGCAGTCAATCGCTGCATGGTTTGGTAATAATCTGGACGACTATAACGAGGACACATGGCCGATGCACCTTCAGGAGTGCGCACAGTTCCCGGTAGAGTGTCTTCCGGATTTCCAGCAACCGCTTCGCCACAGTACGTGCTCGGAGGCGTACCTGAGGAAGAAGATGGCACCAAGCAGTATTTGGATGCCAAGGCGCTGGTGGTGACTTACGTGGTGGCTGATTCCCTGGATGTGGATGTTCAAGCGAAGGCAATAGAATGGGAAGAGACCCTCAGGGCATACCTGCTGGATTTGAGCCAGACACCATCTTCTGAAAGGGGTCTTCAAATTACTTTCTCAACTGGTGTCTCGCTCGAGGAGGAGATCAACAAGAGCACGAACACAGATGTAAAAATTGTTGTCCTCTCCTATCTTGCTATGTTCTTCTATGTTGCTCTGACGTTGGGAAGCAGTTCCGCTGGTCGCGAGGAGGATGGTGTATTATCATCCCTTGCCCGATGGGCACGCAATTTCCCCCTGCCGTTCACTCGCTCCAACGTGTCCCCTTCATCGCTCTCAATCGACTCCAGAACTCTTCCTCACATCTTCCCCCGCCTACCTAGAAGTCTTTTCACTGGCTCGAAATTTACTCTTGGGTTATTTGGCATCTCACTCGTTATTCTCTCTGTGTCATCATCTGTTGGATTTTTCTCTATGGTTGGAGTCAAAGTGACACTCATCATTGCCGAGGTGATCCCATTCCTCGTCCTTGCTGTAGGAGTCGACAATGTTTTCATCCTCGTCCATGAACTTGATCGACAAAACCTTCTCCATGGTCCAAACGCTGCGGCACCGACTTCACACGGCATCGGTTTCACATCCCCCATGTCGCCCACAAATTCCCACCGTTCGCCATTTGACTCATCGCATGATGACGTAGATGCGACTTCTATGCCTTTGTATCTGTCCGCTGAAGAGCGTATAGCGAGAACACTGGCGAAGATGGGTCCGTCCATCTTGCTGAGTTCCATAACTGAGACGGTAGCCTTTGCCCTTGGAGCACTGGTTCCCATGCCGGCTGTTCGCAATTTTGCGTTGTACGCGGCTGGGAGTGTGTTGTTGAATGCCATTCTCCAAGTGACCGTTTTCATCAGCGCGCTCCTGCTTGACTTAAAACGCCTTGAAGTAAGTGCTTCTTTCATATTTTGAAAAAGTGTCCCTTTGCTGATGACGACAGGCAAGTCGCGTCGATTGCGCCCCTTGCATACGAATGCCATCCCGAATCTCTCTCATGGATGCTCCTTCCAGTGGTAGCGGTTTAGGCAGGATTGCTCGTTTTATTCGTCGCCATTACGCGCCGTTCTTGCTTAAGCCTGTAGTCAAGGGCATCGTACTGGTCATTTTTGGAGGATTATTTGTCGCTTCTATGATATCTATTCAATACATTGAGCTCGGGTTCGGTGAGTTTCAAGTCTCCGGAGAACTTCCCTTTACTCATTCATTCATTCATCCAGATCAGAGGTTGGCTTTGCCATCCGACTCTTACCTCGTCTCATACTTCAACAATCTTGATGCCTATCTTGATATCGGACCCCCTGTATACTTCGTCTCTCACGGTGTTAATGTCACTCAACGAAGGGGTCAACAACTATTGTGCGGACGATTCACTACATGTGAAGACTACTCAGTCGCCAATGTACTGGAGGCTGAGCGCAAGAGACCGGAGGCATCGTACATTTCCGAGCCAAGCGCCTCATGGATTGACGATTTCTTTAACTGGCTCGATCCAGGCAAAGAAGGATGTTGCCGTGTGCGTAAAGCAGATCCGTCTTTCTTCTGCTCTCCTCGCGATTCTGAACGACGGTGTCAACCTTGTTACCTTGGAAAAGAGCCTGCGTGGAATATCACGATGGACGGGCTCCCGGAGGATGCAGAATTTATGCGGTACTTGAAACAGTGGTTGATATCCCCTACCAGTGAGGAGTGTCCGTTAGCGGGCAAAGCATCTTTTGGTACGGCCTTATCTATCGCCTCAGATGGCGACGACGTGGTAGCCTCGCACTTTCGAACTTTTCATTCTCCGCTAAAGACTCAGGCAGACTTTATCAACGCCTTCGCCGCTGCCCATCGTGTTGCCAATGATATCTCACAAGAAACGGGCGTAAAGGTTTTCCCGTATTCACTTTTCTACGTTTTCTTCGATCAATACGCCCACATCATCGCAATCACTCAAGAAATTCTTGGGATCGGCCTGGCTTCCGTCCTGATCGTCACAGCGCTTATGCTCGGATCATGGCGAACGGGCACGATCGTGACTGGAGTGGTAGCATTGACTGTTCTTACAGTCATGGGCGTCATGGCTGTTTGGGGGATCAACTTGAACGCAATTAGTCTTGTTAACCTCGTCATCTCCCTTGGTATAGCTGTCGAGTTCTGTGCGCATGTCGCCCGAGCCTTTATGAGCGCGGGTTCCGGACTACCGGTGGACCATCCTGCTGGCCAAAAGGAACGTGATGAGAGAATGTGGACTGCTCTGGTTGATGTCGGTCCTTCGGTAAGTCCACGGATTTCTTGTTCCTTTGGATATACCTCTCATTGTGCAATCTTCCCCAGGTGTTATCTGGTATCACATTCACCAAGTTGATTGGCATGTCAGTGCTAGCCCTTACTCGCTCAAAATTACTCGAGGTAAGTTTGATCCGTTATTCGACCGTGCGCTAACCCATCCCTCTTCATAGATTTACTACTTCCGAATGTGGCTCACCCTGATTATATCGGGTGCCTTGCATGGATTGGTTCTGCTGCCCGTTATTCTCAGTGTGGCAGGAGGTTCGGGCTTCCCGCAGCAAGAAGCCGACGAAGAATGGATGTCGAACGCAATTAGAAACGATTATGAATATGCGTGAGTTGCTCAGCGTCCGTCTCTCCCCTTGTACAGTCGCTGAGATTATGCCCAGGCCTTTCCTCGCTGATGATGATTCATTGGCAAGTGATTAGATTTGTTTTGATGATACCCTATCATGTATCGAACTTCTTGACTGTACAGTATATATGCTACTTATTTTGAACAGCTCATACATCAACTGTTGGGAAATATAATACAATAAAGAAAGCAGACCTTCTCCGATTAAGCAAGCCTGAACGATGGACCAGATAATTCGGTCGAGGATGTTCCTCATTGTATATGTATGTGACATTTGAACAACGGTAGAATTATGATTAAGGGCAGGAAGCAGACAAAAACGAACCAAGAAATCACTGCTATGCATCTTTATCCCTTGGCGACCTTGATCTGCTGTCCCTGATATCGTCCCGACTATAGCTTCTCCTCCCCCGACTAAGAGACCTAGACCTACTTCTGCTCCGACTGTACCTCGAATACGAAGAATACGACATTGAACGCGAGCGAGAACGCGAAATAGACCTTGTACGAGAACGACTCGAGCGCACCGAGTAACTCCTCGACCTCGACCGCCGTACTCGACCATAACCACCCCGCTGGTAACTCGGAGATCGCCTCCTCGGACCCAACCGATCTGGTCCTCGACGAATAGGTGATCGCGAGCGGGATCGAGAGCGCGAGCGCGCTGGGCGGTAAACATCCCGCCCTGGGGGTCCCCGACGACCAAATGGTCTCCCACGGAAAGAATCGCGATGCGGAGCATATCCCTCGCCTCTCCTGCGATATCCGGGACCCGGGGGTGAGCGTGAACGGGAGCGGGAGCGTGTGGGAGATCTGGGTCTGTCACGACCATTGCGGGGCGGACGGGGACGGGAGCGTGAGCGGGAACGAACTGGGAGGTCGGAGAGCTCGACTTTTAGGATGGCGCCATCGATTTGGCCACCGTCCATGTGTGATGCGGCTTTGTGAGCTGATGGGGGATCAGCATATTCCAAAGCGGCTTTTCCTCTGTTTTGACCCGCTGGACGTAGGGCGGTATGAGTATTGTGTAAAGACGAGAGGAGAAAATGACTGTAACTTACATTTTCCGAACAATGGCAAGTCAATTTTTGTGATTTGACCATAGAAGCCAAAGATAATCTTGAGGTGGGATTCGACGACGTTCCGAGTCAAGTTTGTGACGATGACCACCTTGGCATTAGGCTTTTCTATATCGGGGCCGTTATCCATTTCGATGTCCCCATCGTGCAAGGGGCGAGGCGATGTTGATCGTCCTCTCTTTGACATTTTATAGGACAGACTTCGGAAGTGCAAAGATCGTGACTAGATATTTCTGGCATACGTCACAAATGTGACATTTTCAACCAGTAGTCAAATTCAAGTTAATGGTACTGAATACCCAGACCACGAAGGTGGGACTCCGTCAATAATGGCGACCAGTCAAGATGCTCAGACTACCCCAGTGAATGTATGATCATATCCTTCGTACTCCAGTACTGAAACATCTTCGCGAATATCCCCCAAGGTCACTGGGGGCAGCGACTTCTACAATTGCACGGATCCCAAAGAATTTGCGTCAACAACAGTATGGGGGTGATTGGTCGTCGAGGTAAGAGTCTTGATGCAAAACATATAAGAATTTCGCCGGGGGACAATTCACAGAGTCTGGAGTGGACATAGAACACACCCTGTGAACCACATCGGGAATCTAGACGTTAAATGTTGGTTTTTGGATCTGTCAACCGGAGACACCACAATCTACTCCTCCGCTCCATCCTGTGCATATTTATCGCGAATGTCTTTCCATTGTTTCTGAAGGTATCAAGTCAGTTATCAGTTAGGTCGAGGTTGATGGTAAAGGGCGCACTCCTTGGTTCCAACGATCATAGAACGAAGTGACGCCCAAATCAAATCCGATCCCGAAGGCAAATGCCCCAGCGAATACCGAGGTTACGAATACGCCTGTGAGAAAAAAAGAGTGAACAGAGTCCGTGTCAAGCTTTGGACTGTAAGGCTTACTGTTGCGCTTGAAGAATGTGTTGTATAATGCATTGGCAAACTGTTGGGATTAGTTTGTTATATCTCCACATACGCATTTTCGACTCACCACCATGGTTGACCGATTTTGTGAGGAGGCTCCCGAGGACCCGATCCGTGGTTTTCCGGATGTGGCGATCGGAGTTTGAAGCACCTGCATATTTTCTCAAAGCATTCTAGCATACTAGATGCTCGCCCTAAGGGCATGGCGCCCCCCTCTCGTTGTGACAGCGAGGGCACCCCTTCTAGCCGCCAGTTACTCCAAACAAAATCAAAATGACACAGTCTTGGATCTGGTCAACGATCTCACAGAGTCTGACCGCAAGTACCCCACCCCTCCTCGAGCCGGACCCGAAGGATACGCGCCAGGCGCGAACCCCTTCGTACCAGGAACCATGGAAAGATTCATCAAACTAAAGTCCAAATACCGGCTTCACTGCCACTCTACCCTCAACAACACCATCACCACCTTCACCAAACCAGACGGGAGCACCGTCGCGTGGTTCTCTGGGGGGTCGTGTGGGTTCAAGAAGGGGCAGCGCGCGAGTTACGAGGCCGGGTACCAGTGTGCCGTGCGGATGTTTAAGAAGATCGAGGAGTTTGCGGTGGGGGAGTCTATAGAGCTGGAGTTGTTTTTTAAGGGATTTGGACAGGGGAGGGAGGCACTGCATAGGGCGTTGATGACGAGTGAGGGGGAGAAGATTAGGCCGTTGGTTGGCTCGATTACAGATAGGACTGCTATCAAAATTGGAGGCACTAGGGCACCCAAGACTAGACGACTATAATTGTGGGTATTTCTTGTTGTTCTACGTTGTGGCGAAATTTGATTTGAGATTCCAGATACCCTCCTTAGGGCCTTCGGATTCGCTATACGAGGAACGCGATGCACTTCTACCAGTATTTCAGTGCCTCTCCAGAGGTTTACTACTGGATCACCAACGTTTTCTTTCCCATAATGAATTGTAAATGCATCACATTCTTGGACATCCAATGTATCTACACCTATAGTTACAATATATACGTGTCAGTACAATAAATCCCCGCCTGGTCTGCTAATGGACGATCAAAAATGAGGATCTGTCATGAATTCATTGTACTCCGGCCGCTCTAATGAATTCAGCGCAACTTGCTTGTCTATTTCGATATCCTCTATCAGAGCCTCTGGAGTGTTACATTCAGATACAAAAGGATTAATGCAAAGAAATTGAACCTCACCCCGGGAAATGTAGTCTAGTTCGGGGCGAATATAGCCGAGGACCAAAGCTTTCATCTCGTATCCGTAGAAATCAGCTGGGAATTCGTGCATGATGTGTATTTCCTGCACATGTATAAGCACATTGATAAATGATATAGAAGAACACGCACCGCCGTCAATTTTTCGTTCTTGTAAAACGGATTCCATCCCAAGCTCATCACCATTGGTAGTACACGCATGTCATCTTCGCATAACAAAGACTTCCCATCTTTTGGAGGTAACACCTGCGCATATCCATAATAAACGCCGGTCTTCGCTACGGAGGTTATAGGCGTTATTGATGCGTCGGGTAGATTCGCTACATTCATGATGTCAAAGAAGTGCCAGCAGAGGGAAATGAATTGCGAACCGGTTGGACAACCAAGATCTTTGCTCCCTCTCCCGAAACCTTTCTGCACGGGCCCAGATAACAGTATGGGAAAAGGGGGTTCGGGGCAGTCGGGCCCAACAATTAACGGGCGCATGCTACGGACCTTCTCGGGTCGGGATGGCGCTTCTGGTTGTGGGGCGACTTCTGCAGGGATTCCAGGCATAGTGGACGTCTGAATACAAATCAGGAGGAGCCGCAGCTTGTTGAGGTAGAAACTGGTAGAAACGGAAAGAAAATCTGATTCATGTCAATTGTTTACGTGACACTTTGGCAACAGGGACTGATCTGACACGGTGGGCCAATGAACCCGGCTATTACTACATCTTGCTGACATGATACAATTGAAAACACAAGGCGAACAGGGCTGACTTGCTTGGCCATCATTCCAGATGAGCTCGCAACTGCGCTGCAGGTGGAATATTGAATATTAAATATCAAGTATTTTGAATATTTGAATATTTCAAATTTTGATGCTGGAAATTTGTGCATGCTTGCCATCTTTGGAAGTTTGCTCCCATTGTGAAGTGAGTGACTCCAAAGTGCATCGACCATGTCTACGTACGGAACGTATCAAGCACAAAGCAGTTCGACCTCTTTCTTATACTCCGGCCATTACCCTACGCAATACAACCAAAATTCAGCTCAATCTCAACCACCAAGCTCCCCGCAATACTTCCCACCATTTCAGCAGACCCACTCCAAATTTTCTCCTTCCCCGGACCGCCCACCTTCACCCCCCGATCTGACCTCTGTCACCCCGAATGTAGCATCTCAGACTATCCAAAGGCTCTTGTCTTCTGAGCTTCGAGATGCTGGCTTCGACGCTGCTCAACCACTTGCGTTACAGAGACTTGAGCGCGAAGTAATTGTTTGTCAGTATAATTGATGCCGTAGTACATCTCTTATATTCCTTTTTGACGCCCTTTTGTTCCCAGTTGTCGAACAGCTTTATGAACGCGCCCACGAATATGCAAATCTTGCAAACAGATCAGGACCTCTTGTCACAGATTTGCAACTAGCATGCGAGGATTTTAAACTCCCCAAAGCCCTGCGTTCAACAGGAACGAAGAACACAGGGAAGAATAAGAAAAGTCAGTCAGAAATATTCTTCACCTGATACAACCTAATCGACTCAAAACAGCAGCTGTCCCGACTCTCATACCACCCCCTTCCCGCGCACCTTCGCCCGAACAGCTACCATCCGACGATGAGGGCGTCCCCCCACTCATACCCATCACGCTCCGTAGTTTACCATCCTACTTTCCCCATCTACCACCAAAGCACACTTATTTGAGGACTCCAGTGAGTTGACAGTCCATCCTCATTCCTTTCATGAATTGAGCCATCATACCCTCCACCCTCAACACACACAATAGGCCTCTCCCCCAAAGAAAGCTGCCCTACCATCCCTGGAGAAGAAACTCAAAACGGCTGGACTAGTACAAGAGTCGTTGAGGAACCTCCTGTTAGCTACAGAAGACAGCTCAGGACAAGAGGATGGTGAATTGCTCGGTCATATCGTGAATTGGGAAACGGGTGTTCACCCAAGAAAGAGATGGAAGATTGGCTCATAGCGTACTCAGATCTATGTTCTTTTAAGCATATCATTTGAGAAAAGCCTGAACTAATGCAATATTTAACACAAATTCATTCGCTCTCCTCTTCTTCAGCTCGTGCTGATGCCATGACAGAAAGCGCGGTAGATGCTTCTCCTTCTGCTGCCTCCGCTGATACTACTAACATGTTCATGTCTTTCCCACCTCCGCTTCCTTCAACTCCCAATGAAATGTCAGCCTTTTCCTCTCCCTCCGTCAACACAACACCCCTGACTGAAGAATCCTCCAATACATTTACCCCATTCCTGGGCTCATCCAAGGGATTCTTCGAAGCAAATCGTGCAGATCGTCTCCTCGCCACCCTTACGACCGGTTCAATAGCAGCTTCTGGCTTCTTCGGACGTCCCTTGGTCTTCGTAGGGATCGGGGCCGCCTCAGCGGCAGCAGCACTCGCCTGGCTTTCGTCCATGGGCCGTTGTTCCTTGTCTTCGGCAGGAGTAGGTTTCGCCTTCCTGGGTCGGCCCCTGGGTTTCGGCATCGGCGCGGGAACACTAAGGGATTCTTCAGTTGCACGAGGTTCCTCTACGTTATCCGTGGGCTCCTTGGCTTTGGCTTTTCCCTTGTTAGTTTCTTTGGGATTGACGGCTATAGCTGGAAGGGGTTCCTTAATAAATGTTGTAGTGGTC
>Ga0210402_10002361_pt1 | contig 18424 bp, 17 predicted proteins | sample IncBWC7MmetaG_FD_161055 | JGI IMG/M metagenome (GOLD analysis project Ga0210402, IMG submission 161055) | Forest soil microbial communities from Barre Woods Harvard Forest LTER site, Petersham, Massachusetts, United States - Inc-BW-C-7-M | ecosystem: Environmental > Terrestrial > Soil >... | reverse complement strand
CCAGCACCCACAGAATCGAGACCGCCTGCCGGGCCAGTGCCAGCCAGACCATGGCGAGGGCCCACACCACGGCCGCCAGGCGCGCGTAAGAGAGCCGCTGGTTGCGTTGTTCGCGCTGGGCGATTTCGGCGCGGCGTTCCTGCAGCAACTGGGAGTAGAGCTTGCGGGGGTCTGGACTCATCGGCTTCCCTCATTGTCGCGCGTCGCGGCGCGGAGGGCGGGAGAGTTCGCGCCAAAATCGCGGTTGGCCTTGCCCAGCCTGGTCCGCCAGGGCGGCCCGGCTACAGGATTGTACGCGTCGGCGAGCCCGGTTCCTACGGCTTCAACCAGCGGTCCACCTTCTGCATCAGGTCGTCTTCGTGGGCCACATAGGTACCGACATGGTAGTCGACAATCCTGCCCTGCGTATCGATGAACGCGTTGCGCGGGACTCCCTCGCCCGAAAAGAACTGGGATCTTTTGAGCGCGGCCAGCCGGGAATCCTGCACGGTGAGTGCGATCACCTGCAACTGGCCCGGATAACGGTCCACGAGTTCCGGAATGGATTTGTCCTACCATATGAGAGCGTGAAGACCGCACTCTGTTCTCTGACGTTCCCCTCCAGCCTGGCCGCTCAGCAGGTGCTGGCCGACCGTGGGTTGCCTCCGGACAAACTCGTTTCCCAATCCATCGAACTGGCCGGCAAGGGATTTCTGGGCGGGCCGTTTCGTGTATGCCGGGAGGTGTTGTTTTGCCTGCCCGCCACCGATCGTCCGCAAGCGGCATGCCCGTTGGATACCACCCGGTCGCCGGCCGCGGCTCCGTCAAATTCCGGCGACCGCTGGCGCCCGTTCCACCAGACGGCCATGCCGAAAGGATTCGCCGAGGCGGCGGCCGAGCAGATGCCGATCAGCGTGCAGGTTTCGGCTCACCGGCTGGACCGGCGGGCGGACTGACCATGCTGCTCCGAATCACTGCGTCGCGTCACTCGGCCTTCTACAGCCCGCTGCTGAGCTGCGTCGAATTCCTCCGGCGGGACGGCCACGATGCCGTGTACAACGTTCTCCGGCCCGGGCAAAAGAGCCACCTCCTGCTCGGTAACGGCGAGGTGGACGTCATGCAATCGGCAGTGTCCTCGAACTGGAAATTGATGGATCGCGGGATTACGCCGCTGCCGGTTCATTTCGCCCAGATCAACCGGCGCGACGGGTTCTTTCTGGTGGGCCGCGAACCGGACGCCGCATTCGATTTTCGCAAGCTGGAAGGCGTCACGCTGCTGGCCGACCACGGGCTGCAGCCGCTGGTGATGCTGAAATACGCCGTCCGGCACAACGGCGCCGATTGGAGCCGAATCCGGGTGGTGGATGGCGGATCGCCGTTGGAGATGGCTGCCCTCTTCAGAGCTGGCACCGGTGATTACGTGCACCTGCAAGGCCCGACTATGAGTGAGATTGTAGCTTCGGTTGGGGCCGCCGTGCCGCCGGTGGCGTTCAGCAGCCTCTGCTGCGCGCGGCGGTTCCAGGAGACCCCGGCCTACCGGCTGTTTCTGCAGGCCTACGGCCTGGCGCGGGAGTGGGTGCGGACGGCCTCGCCCGAAGCCGTTGCAGCGGCGGAGGCGGCGTTCTTTCCGCAAGTGCCCGCCGCGGCGCTGGCGGACGCCGTCCGGCGGTATCAAGCTCTGGGATGCTGGGATGGCGGCATTGAGATCCCGCGGGACCTCTACGAACAGGCTCTGAACGTGTTCGAATCCGAGGGCGAACTGGGCACTCGGCATCGGTTTGAAGAGGTGGTGGGGGGCTCACTCTAGCGTTTTTCCAAGGTCTCCCGAGGTCCCGCTTGATGCGACGCCAGAGACCTCGAAGCCGGCGGGCGGTGAACCGTATTGTCGCCTCTAACGCCAACCGTTTGCGGCACCGTTTGCGGCAACCGTTGCGGCAACCGTTGCGGCAACCGTTTGCGTGGCGGTCCCCGGCGTCGTCATCGTAGGATACGGACAGGTGGCGGTACAATAGGCGGCGGGAAGGATGGTACTGTGTCAGACCTCACGATTAAGCCGACGGCGAAATTCCTCAAGGCAGGAACAGTGGTATCGGTGCTGGTGGTTCTGGCGCTGGAGATAGAATGCCTCACGTCCTGGAAGGAAGAGGTTGACAAGGTTGGGGCATGGCTGATGATCCTGCCTGCGCTGCTGCTGTTGTGGCCTGCGGCGCGTGCGATGCGCCGTCAGTTGACCACCATCACCCTCACCGCCGACCGCCTGCGCTTGGAAACCGGAGCGATCTCCAAGACTACGCGGACCGTACAGCTTTCCAAACTGCAGGACGTGCGGGTGGATCAGGGTCTCATGCAGCGCATCTTCGGTGTGGGCGATCTCTCCATCGAGACCGCCGGGCAAAGCAGCCGTGAGAGCATCCACAACGTGGATAATCCGCACGCGCTGGCGGACGAGATCATGAACCGTGCTCAGAAAGGGGCAACATCAGGGTGAGCGAGAAGCTGAAGGGCAGGAACGCGGTCATCACGGGCGCGAGCAAGGGCTTGGGCAGGGCCATGGCCTTGGCGTTGGCAGCGGACGGGGCAGGCGTCGCGCTGGTTTCCAGGAACCGCGAACAACTGGAAGGCGTGGCGGCTCAGATTGCGGCGGCTGGCGGCGTGGCCGGCGTTTTTCAGGCTGATGTGACCAACGAAGAGCAGGTGCGCGGCGTGGAACGGGAGATTGTGGCGCGTTTCGGCAAGGTGAACATCCTGATCAACAACGCCGGCATCAACGTGCGCAAGCCGGTGACGGATTTCACGCTGGAAGAATGGCGGTCGGTGGTGGACACCAGCCTGACTGCGGCGTTTCTGATGTGCCGCTCGTTCGTCCCGCATATGACCGGCCAAGGCTACGGCCGGATCGTGAACATGACCTCGATCATGAGCTGGGTTTCGCTGCCGGGCCGCGCGGCCTATTCGGCCGGCAAGGCGGGGTTGCTCGGCATGACGCGCGCCCTGGCGCTGGAACTGGCGCCGGAGGGCATCACGGCCAACGGCATCAGCCCTGGCCCGTTCGCCACCGAGATGAACCGTCCGCTGATGGAGAATGCCGAGTTGAACGCGCAGTTCCTCGCCGGCGTACCGCTGGGGCGCTGGGGCAAGGTAGAGGAAATCGGGCAACTGGCGGTGTATTTGTGCTCGGACGATGCGGGGTTCATCACGGGAACGGACATTCTCATCGATGGAGGCTGGTGCGCGCGTTGAAAACAAGCGGTCAGCTATCAGCTATCAGCGCTCAGCTTGAACCATCGCGGCGCGCGCCCGGAGGCGTTGCCTTAGCTGATAGCTGACGGCTGATTGCTGATAGCTATTCTCACCCTTCCGAGCGCTTCCGTATCTTGATGTCCAGCCGTTTGATTTTCTGGTTTAGAGTGGACAGCGGCACATGCAGGCTCTCGGCGGCGTCGGTCTGGCTCCAGGTGCACTGCTCCAGACGCTTGAGGATCACGCCCCGTTCGAAATCGTTGACGATTTCAAAGAGCGAGGCGTCGGCCGGCAGCGGCACACCCTCGCCGCGGTGCAGGCGGATGCCATTGGCCTGCAGAATGGTTTCGGGCAGCACGTCCACCGGGACCGAGGATTCCGCCGCAAGGACCACGGCCCGTTCCACCACGTTCTCCAGTTCGCGGACGTTGCCGGGCCAGGAATGCTCCATCAGCACCTGCATCGCCTCGGGCTGAAAATGCAGGATGGATTTGCCGGACGTGTCCAGATACTTGCTGTTCTCGCGGCAATAGTAGGTGAAAAAGTGCTCCGCCAGCAGCGGAATGTCTTCCTTGCGGTCGCGCAGGGATGGCAGGGCCACGTTGATCACGTTGAGCCGGTAATAGAGGTCCTCGCGGAATTTGCCCTCTTTCACCAGCAGCGCCAGATCGGCATTGGTGGCCGCCAGGATGCGGACATCCACCTTGACTGGATCGGTGGCGCCCAGCGCGGTGAATTCCTTCTCCTGAATCACGCGCAGCAGCTTGATCTGCGTTTCCGGGCCCAGGGTGCCGATTTCATCGAAGAATATGGTCCCGCGGTCGGCGACTTCGAAATAGCCCTTCTTGGTATGGATGGCGCTGGTGAAGGCGCCCTTCACGTGGCCGAAGAGGGTGGATTCCAGCAACTCCGGGGGCAGCGATCCGCTGTTGACCGCCACGAACATATGGTCGGCGCGGGGCGAGTTGGAGTGGATGGCCTTGGCGACCAGTTCCTTGCCGGTGCCGGTCTCACCGGTGATGAGAATGGTGGAGCGGCTGGAGGCGACCTGGCCCACCAGATCCAGCATCTTCACCATGCGCTCGCTCTTGCCGATGATGTTGGGGAAGCTGTAGCGCTGCTTCAGGGCGCGTTTGAGATGGGTGTTTTCGTATTCCAGGCGCCGCCGCGCGATCATGCGGTCGATCTCGATAATGAGCTTGTCGTTCTCCCAGGGCTTGGAAAAGTAATCGTTGGCGCCCAGCTTCAGTGCCTGGACCGCGGCCTCCACCGAACCGTAGGCCGTGATCATGAAGATGGGGGTCTCTTTGTCGCGCTGACGGACTTCCTCGATCACTTCCATGCCGGATTTGTCGGGCATCATGAGGTCTAGCAGCACCAGGTCGTAGGCGCCGGCCTCCATCTTCTGGAGGCCCTCGGTAGCGTTCTGCGCCAATTCGACGGCATAGCCTTCGGACAGCAGCAGCAGCTCAAGGCTCTCGCGGATATCCGCCTCGTCGTCGACTACCAGCACATTGCCTTTGGTTGGGATGGCCGTGGATTGGGAAGCGGGCGTGATCATTAAGCGGCACTCACTATAATTGGGCGCGCTTTGTGGGGCAGATTGTCAATCTGCGGCGGATTGTTAATCCGCCTGGCCGGCAGCACGCATGACCCCGACAGGCGGATTGCCAATCCGCCGCAGGTTACCAACCTGCCCCACATATTTCCCAAAACATTAAGCACGCTACCATTATCAGGCGGCACTCACCGGTTTCCTCGCCGGGACCGGGACCGCGAGCGGCAGTTCCACGTGGAAGGTGGCGCCGCCCGACCGGCGGTTGGAAACTTCGATGGAGCCTCCATGCTCTTGAATGATACCGTAGGTCACCGATAGACCGAGACCGGTGCCTTTGCGCGCGGCTTTGGTAGTGAAGAAGGGATCGTAGATGCGATGCACGTGCTCCGGGGCGATGCCGGTTCCGGTATCGGCCACTTCGACCTTGGCGCGGGCGCCATCGGCCCAGGAACGGACCTCCAGAGTGCCGCCGGAGGTCATGGCGTCGCGCGCGTTCAGGAACAGGTTCAGGAAGACTTGTTGGAGTTTGCCGGTGTTGCCATGCACGCCGGGCAGGCCGGGATCGAGATCGGTCTTCACCTGGATTCCGGACTTCTGCAACTGGTGCTCCAGCAGGGACAACGTCTCCTGGATCACGCGGTTTACGCTGACATCGCCGTACGATGTAGTGGACGTCCGGGAGAAGTTGAGCAGCGAGTTGACGATCTCACTGGCGCGGAAGGTCTGCTTGGCGATCTTATCGAGGATCAGCGATTTCTGCGAGTCGTCGGCCACCTGCTTGGCCAACATTTGCGCATACGTGGAAATCACCGCCAGCGGGGTATTGACTTCGTGCGCCACGCCGGCGGCCAAGAGGCCGATGCTGCTCAGCTTGTCGGCCTGCACCAGCCGCTGTTCCAGTTCGGCGCGGTCGGTGACATCGTCGAAAATGATCAGCCGGCCGATCTGCCGCTGGTCTTTGGAAACCAGCGGGGCGATGGCGATGTTCAGCGTGGCATCCTTTAGCCGGCCGGACAACACGTGGTCCTGGTCGCTCCGGTTGCCGTCCCCTTGGCCGTTCAGGTTCCCGTTGCCGTTTCCGTTGCTATTGCCGCTTCCAGAGCCGTTTCCACTGCCGGTTCCAGAGCCGGTTCCAGAGCCAGGGGCTGCGGGCCTCAGAACGAACTTGTCCAGATGATGGATTCCGGTTTCGCCGCGCACCCGGTCAAACTGGGCGGACAACGCGGCGGGGAACAACTCTGACAGCCGCTTTCCCACGGCGTGTTCGCGGGTGATGCCGCTCAGTTGTTCAATCTGGGTGTTCCAGCTCTCCACGCGGTCTTCCAGGTCGGCGGCCAGGATGCCGACGTTGATGGATTCCACGATGTTCTCGCTGAATTCCTTGAGCCGCTCATATTCTTCCACCTTGCGCTGAAGCGATTGATAGAGCGACGCATTCTCGATGGCGATGGCCACGTAGCCGGCCAGAGTGAGCAGCAATTCCACATCGATGCTGGAAAGATATTCGCCGTCCGCCGTCCGGCTCACACCGAGGTAAGCGATGGTGCGCCCGCGGACCTTGCAGGGCAGGTAGTAGGTGAGATCCAGATCGGCGATGGTTTTGCGCACGGACGCGGGCCAGGATCGCGAAACCGCGTCCAACTGGTAGCGCGTGCGCTCGAAGAAGAGGTAGGGTTCGGGCAGTTCCCAGTTGAGGAAACTGAGGTCCAGCTCGCAACATTCCACTCCCGCCAGCCGGGAATTGGGGCCCATGGCTTTCTTTAGCTGGAACGTGGGGGGCTTCAATTCGAGCGCTGATGGCTTCAATTGGAACGGCGCGGGCTTCAACGGGAACGTGGCGGCGCCGGCCTTTTCCGCGGCGCACTTCGCGGCGTCTTCCACGGCGTCTTCTATAGCGAGGAAGAAGATCAGGTGCTTGATGTTCAGGGTTTCGCGAAGCCGTTCGCCCACCGACGCCAGCATGGTGTCCAGGTCGGTTTCAGAGCTCAGCTCGCGCGCGAATTCCACCAGGGTGCGGCGATAGTCGTAGCGGTCGCGGTAGAAGTACCGGTCCAGCCGTTCCTGCATCCAGTCGCGAATGGGCTGGAATAGAAACGCCGTGATCAGCATCACGGTCATCAACCCGGTACTGCCCAGACCCGTGAAATATCGCTGCACCTGATTGCCCAACGAAAACACCAGGGCGTAAAAGGCGGCCACCACGCACAGGGTAGCCAGAGTGTAGGCATAGCCGCGCCGGAAAATGATATCCACATCCATCAGCCGGTAACGCACAATGGCGTACGCCAGGGTGAGTGGGATCAGCACCACCGGCAGCACCGACATTTTCAGGTATGGATGCGGAATCATTCCCACCGAATAAGGCAGCACGTAGAACAGAGCGTAGGGCAGGATGCCGCAGAAGGCGCCATTGCGCAGCCACTTGAGCTGCTGGCGCACAATCGGATCTTCGGTTCTGCCGTATTCCATACTGAGGGCCACGCCGCCGATGATGTAAGGCAAAGTGGAAAACAGGACCCAGAATCGGTCCAGCAGCCAGCTCAACTCCAGCAGCGGGACGCCGATGGTGATGGTGCTCGAAGAGAAAGCGATGTAGGCCGCGAACACCATTACCCCGGGCACGTAGAGCAGGGCTTTCGGCGTCCGCCCCAGCAACCATTTGCGCGGTTCGGGGAAGGTGAGACAGAAGTGCAGGAACACGCTGGGCGCCAGCAGGCCGGCCGCCACGTTCCCGTAATAGATCACCATGTCGAACGAGTCGAGCCGGCCGGTGTAGTGGAAGCAGAAGAAGATGAACGAAGACAGGCAGAAGATGTAGAAGTGCTGCGCTTTATGGGCGCTGCCGCGGCGGAAATAGACGAACAGCCCGATCGCCAGGTAGGCCAGCCCCACCAGATATTCGTAGCCCAGCGCACGCGACGCCTCGCCGACCACCACGGTGGTGGGGACGGACACGCCGCCGTGGTTTACCAGGTACTGTGCCTGCCTCCAGGGGCCCACTCGCACCAGGATCTGCATCACCGTTGAGGCGCGGTCCACAGGTACGTTGTCGATGCTCTCCAGGCGGTCCCCCGGATGCACCCCGGCATTGGCCCCGCCGCTTTGGGGACGGACATATAACGCCGCCACTCCGCCCGCCCGGTCCACCCAAATGACGCCGTCTTCGGGGAGGTGGAAACGGCTCTGCTGCTCGAAGTTGATGAACGCGGACACACCTGCGGCGACGGTCAAAATAGTCAATATTGCAGTGGACAATTGGAACTTGAGTTCCTGAAACATAATGACCGCCGTCGGCCCCAGTCGCGAGACAATAATCCGGGTTCAGAACAGCACGTTGAGGGCCGCGTGAGATCCACGATTCGGTATCCAGAATAGCAAGATTATCTGCAACTTACAGGGCCGCCCGGCAGCGCCATCCGGTTTTTGGGAGAAATACACTATGCGGAAGTGTATCGGCGAGGAAGGGATGCCTGTGGCCGGATGCCGGTGGCCGGATGCCGGTAGCCGGTGGCCGGTTAAAAGCAACGCTCCCGGCATTCTGTTCACTGGCCACCGGCATCCGAGCGAAGCGAGCATCCGCATCTTCCGCTTCTCACGCCAGCACCGTTCTTGCTTCAGGGACGTTTAGCACACTACTGATACACTACCGACTAGTACATTACCCGAGAGAGATTCGCTTTGCCGGTTGAAATGATGGGAATCCCACAGTTGGCCCGGCCGGACCGTGATGGTTTGGATTTTAGATGCTGTACACTTATGGTCAGAGTATCATCGGCGCCCGGGGGCGCGTAATCAAGAACGTGGCCGCGTTGATCCAGGCTTCGATCATGTCGAACGGACAGGGTCAAACGTACAGGGGGCCTGCGTGAGTCAGGTCCAGGAAAGTTTTCCAGAGGTACATGATGAGAACGGTGATATCGTCCGCGCTAGGGGCGGCTCTCTGCGTCCTGGGATGCCTTGCCCAGGAACCTCCCAGGCCGAAGCCCGCGGAGACTGCCGGGCACCCGGGGTCCACTGCCGCCAAGTCTACTCCGGCACTGGAATCTCAACCACCTGTTGTGGCGCCGCCCACCGTGGCGGTAGATCCCAAGGCGGAAGCGGATCCGTCCAAAATGGCGGTCGATCCGACCAAGATGGCTGCGCCTGCCGTGAACGGCGGCGCCAAACCGGCCAACGCCGCGCCCGTGGATGCAAAGAGCTACGTGCTCGGGCCCGAGGACATGATTTTTATCACGGTCTGGCGAAGCGCGGAGTTCTCGGGCCAGCACATGATCCGGCCCGACGGCAAGATCACGATTAACCTGGTGGGCGAGGTGCAGGCGGCGGGAATCACGCCGGAGGCGCTGGGGTCATCCATCAGGGAAAGGCTCCGGAGGGTCCTGGTCGATCCGGACGTCAGCGTCTCGGTAACCCAAGTCAACAGCAAGAGGTATTTCATCGAGGGCGAAGTTCTAAAACCCGGAGAATACAAGCTGGTGGTGCCGACCAGGATTCTGGAGGCGCTGGTCAACGCGGGCGGTTTTAAAGATTTCGCCAAGCAGACAGATATACGAGTCATGCGCGGCGGGGCAGTGTTGCATTTCAATTACAAGAGCGCCATAAAGGGTAAGACCAGCGCCAAGACTGCGGATCAGAATGTATACCTCGAACCCGGCGACATAATCATCGTAAAATGACCGTGTTTTTGTAGGTTTTTGGGGTTTTTTGTAAGTTTTTGTAAGCAGGGATACCATTCTTTCGAGTGAGGACCGACAGTAGTAACTAAGAGGATTTTCGAGTATATGGCAACCGCGCAAAACTTCGTGAGTGTTTCTCGCCGCCCGCCGGACGTAGAGGACTACATCGACATGTTCCGGCGCTACCGGTCGTGGCTGATCGGGCCGATGTTCGCAGGCTTGGCGATCTCCGTGGTAGTCGCGTTTCTGTATCCCAATACGTACGTGTCCTCGGCTGTATTGCGCGTCACGCCGCAGCAAATCTCAGACCGCCTGGTGCCCACCGTGGTCAATATGCAGATGCAACAGCGGCTGCAGCAGTTGCAGCAGGAAATCCTCAGCCGCGGCAGCCTGGCCGAGTTGATTGCGCGGCCGGCGCTCGACCTGTACAAGGCGGAACGGGCGCGCCTTCCGATGGAAGACATCGTCACGGATATGCGCAACAAGGCGATTCGGATCCAGCCAGTGGAAGTGAACGCGGGGCCGGGCCGCGTCACGTCCGCATTTACCATTTCCTTCTCGTACCCGGATCGTTTCAAGGCGCAGGCAGTGGTGCGCGAACTGGTCACCAAGTTTACCGAGCAAAATGTCACCGTGCAGCACAACCAGGCCACCGCCACCAGCGAGTTTCTGAATTACGAATTGAAAGGCGCTCGGGAGAAGATGGACAAACTGGAAGCGGATATCACCAAATTCAAAGGCGAGAATCTGGGGCGCCTGCCGGAACAGTTTCAATCCAACGTGGCGCAATTGCAGTCTTTGCAGATGCAGCTTTCCAACGCCAACGAATCTCTCAGCCGCAATCAGCAGCAGAAGCTGCAGATCGAAACCCAACTTCAGAATTACAACACCCAGTTGAACTATTACACCGCTCTTGCCGACGACACCGTCACAGTTACCGGGCCGGCCCAGGTAAGGAACGAGAGACTCAACAATCTCAACCTCAAGATCATGGATGTGCAATCGCGCGTGGCCGCCATGGCGGAGATGTGGACCAAGGACCACCCCGATCTGAAGGCGGCGCAAGCGCAATTGGCGTCTCTGGAAAAACAGAAGTCCGATGCGGAGCGGGAAGACCTGGCGAATCAAACGGCCGCCGCCACGTCTCAACCCACCGTCAAGAGGATCCCGAACCTCCAGAATATGAAAATGATCCAGGATTTGCAGGGCTCGATTGCCGTCCTGAAGACCGAGATGCAGACGATCAACCTGCAAATGGACGATAAGATGAAGTCGGCCGCGGAGTTGAACCGGCAGATCTCCGGCTACCAGTCGCGCATCGAAAGCAGCCCGCAGTTAGAGCAGCAATATGCGGGGTTGATGCGCGATTACGGCATGGCGAAAACGACTTACGAAGAAATGTCGAAGCGCAGCGAGCAGTCCGAGACCGCCAAAGACCTGGAAGAGCACAAGGCCGGCGAGAACCTGGAAGTTCTCGACGCCGCCTCGGACCCGATGACTCCGTCGGAGCCCAACCGGCCGTACTGGGCGGCCGTCGGTACGGGCGCGGGGCTGATGCTCGGAATCGTGCTGGCCGCGGCCAAAGAAATGAAAAACACGTCCTTGAAGAACCTGAAGGACGTACGGGCTTATACCAATCTGGCGGTGTTGAGCAGCATCCCATTGCTGGAAAACGCTCTACTGGTGAGGCGGAAGCGGCGGTTGCAATGGCTGGCGTGGTCCAGTGCGATCGTCATAGGCTCTATCGCCATGAGCGGGTCGGCTTACTATTACTATTTCGGCCACAGTACGTAAGGCCCGCTTGCTGACGCGCGCGGCTCGGAGGGGCTTCGGAGCTGCGCGGGAAGCGGTTCAGAGCCGTGACCGTGAGGGGAGCGGTGGCTTCAGAAACCAGTGGTCAAACTAGTGGGCAAACCAGGGGGCGAACCCAGGGAGCAGTGGAGAAACAATGAGTCGAGTTCATGACGCTTTACGCCGCGCAGAGGGTACCGTGCCGCCGGAGGAGGAACCTCAGGTTCCGGTTAGCATACCGCCTTTGAGTCCGGAGGTCCGGTTCAGGGATTCGCAGGCGTTTAGCACTGGTCCCGGCGCTGCGAACGGAGTGCCGCTCCGGCTCAACATTCACCCGGCTATGCTGAGCGAGGTGGTGATGGTGCCGTTTTCACCGGCGCCCGAATCCCATCTGCTGGATCTGAACAACTCCCACGAAACACCGGCGGAGGAGTTCCGCACGCTGCGCACCCGGCTCAACCATCTGCAGACGCTGCAGCCGCTCCACACGGTCATCGTAACCAGCCCCTCGCCCGCGGAGGGGAAGACGTTCACCGCGGTCAACCTCGCCCTGGCCCATGCCCACCTCGCCGAGAGCTCGGTGCTGCTGGGCGATTTCGACCTTCGACGGCCCATTATTCACAACCTGTTTCAGATCGACCGGGCTCCCGGGCTTTCGGACTTTCTGACGGGCCAGTGCACGTTTCCTCAGGCGCTGCGCCGCCTGGAGGGCATGAACTTGTACGTGCTACCGGCTGGCACGCCGGTGAAGAATCCCCTGGAACTGTTGAACATGCGGCAGGCGAAACTGTTGTTCGAGGATCTGCCCAGGAGTTTCAACTGGGCCATCTTCGACACCCCGCCGCTGCTGTTCTCGGCGGATGCCAACTTGCTGTCCACGGCGGCTGACGGCACGATCCTGGTGGTCAAAATCGGCTCCACCACCTTTGATAACGTGACTCGCGCCATGCAATCGTTGTGCGAGAACAACGTGCTGGGGATCGTGGCCAACGGGGCCCGGGCCTCGGAGCTTTACAGCAAGTACACGTATTATTATTCGAAGGCGGAATAGGCGTAGAAGCTATCAGCTATCAGCTTTCAGCTAAACCAGCACGGCGCGTGCGCCAGGTTCAAGCTGATCGCTGAAAGCTGATGGCTCGAAGCTACTCCGCTTTCACCCACACCCTGGCGGCCACCGGGCGATCCAGCCGGACCGCGCGGCCATCGGCGGCCATATCGATGGATCCGCCGGTCGACAGCACTTGTAGCCTGACCCCGGGACGGATGCCCTGGCTATCCAGATACTCCAGCAACTTGCGGTCGCGTTCGAAAACACTGACCACCGACAGGCATTCGCCGGCCGAAGCTTCCTCAAGCAGTTTCAGCCCCTGCTGCCGGCGCAGGCGGGGCGAGTCCATGCCTACGACATTGCCGTGCGGACACACACTGCCGGTGCCTAGCTTCTCGGCCAGCTTGCGCTCGAAATCGGCCGATACCGCGTGCTCCAGTTGCTCCGCCTCGTCGTGAACCTTGTACCACTCCAGGCCGAAAATCTCCGTCAACATTCGTTCAATCAGGTGATGCCGGTTGATGAGGCGGTTGGCGATCTTGCGCCCGGCCGGGGTGAGGGTAATCTGCCCTTCGGGCCCTACATGGATCAAGCCATCGCGCCGCAGGCGTTTGATCGCCATGGTGACGGCGGGAGCTGAAACGTGCAGCCAACGGGCCAAAGTGACCGCCTTTACGGTTTCCTCCTCGGACTGGGCTTCAGCGATGGCCTTGAGGTAGTTCTCTTTGGAGATGGTGATTCGCACGTTGGTTGGTGCCGGCGCTACTGGCCGGGATACTGCGGTTCTTCGAACGTCTTTCCGTCGAACCAGAAGGTGCGTTCGTCGATCGTGACGGCTTCTCCGGCCATCCCCTCACCGGACAGGCGCACACGAAAGGCGCCGGTCTTGAGCTGTGCCAGGTGGACGCGCGCGACTGTCGGGAGCGTACCCGGCGCCAGTTTGCGCGCGTTGGGCAGGGAGGTCTGCCCCAGGTCGCGTGCCGCCTCGAAGCTGCCGTTAGCCGCCGCATAACCGGTGAGTTCGCTCCAGGCCAGCGTGACCTTGCGGTAAGCGCGGTCCACGCGAAAGCGGACGTCGTAGTTTCCGCGGGCCGCGGCAATGCGCTTCTGCATGCCGGGGTCGCTTCGAATGCGCTCCTCGACATACTTGAGATCCATTTGCGGATGATACAAAGTCGGCGTTCCGGCGGCGTTGGTGAAGGCGTCGTTTCGATTTTGTGCGGTATCGTGGATTTCCGCGTCGAGCTCCACTTCCTCGGAAAACGCTCCGCATATTCCCGGCGCCGCGGCCGCCTGCTGCAGTTTCGCCATCAGAGACTTCGCCGACGGGAGATTTAGCGTGGTCACCGTGAGCTGACGCGCGCCATGCAGAGCGGATGTGGATAGGGCAATCTTCGTCAGCGGCTCGGCTGAAACGAAGAGGCCGCTGTGCCGCCAGGTCTCGAGCGAACGGAACGCCGGCTGGGCGGCCACGATTGCGGCAAGATCCCGGCGGGAAGTATAAATCTCGCTTCCGACCGTCCGCAGTCCGGGCTCTTCCCGAAACACCAGCGGCAAAGCGGCATTCAACCGCCCGGCGATGTCGAGCATCCAACTCTTCGCCAGGCTCGCCGAAGCGGCATCCGAGGGCTTCTTCAAGGTTACCCGGGTGCGATCTTCGGGTGATTCGAACACCGCCCACATCTCGTGCCAGACTTCGAAGTGCTGGTTCGGGGCAATCTCCGGGAAGGCAATCTGCCGCTTGCGCCCAACCTGTTCATCGTAGAAGCCGTCCAGGCGATCCAGCGCGGCGGCGTACGTCATCGGAGTGACGAAGGTGGTAGTAATCAGAACTTCAGGCCCGCTGGCCGGTGGCGTTTGCGCCACTCCCGGAATTACGCAGCCGGCCAGAGCCAGAGACAGCGGCATTGCTCGTTTGAGACCACGCATTCGAGCCCTCACTTTCGGGCGCTCACTTTCGGGCCACCAGCTTTTGCGCCACCATGACGCGCGAGGGGTAAAAAGTCTGGTGGACCACTTGATCCCGAAGAATCTTAAACCGTACCGACTCGATCAACTCCGGCACCCGCCGCTCCACCTGGCGGCCCCAGAACGCGGGCGCCACTTTTCCCAGGACCTTGTAGATCGCGTTGAACATGGCCGTATTTTGCCCGATCAGCACCAGCGTCAGGTTGCCATGGTCGCGCAGGACACGGCGGAACTCTCCCAAGGTGGTCACAATGTCCTCGGCCGAAAGCAGCTCCAGAAGATAACAGCAGAAAACCGCGTCGAAGGACTCGGCGCGGAACGGCATGTGCCGGGCGTCCACCGCCTGGCAGTGGGTTTGCGCGTGCGGAAATTTCCGCCGCGCGACCCTCTGAGTCCGCGCCGCCATGTTGGACGAAAGATCCACGCCGATGGTAGTGCCGTTCCCGTTGGCGCGGACCAGTCTGCGGAACATCTCGCCCGATCCGGTGGCCACTTCCAGCACTTTCATGCCGTCGCGAATGTCCGACGCCCCCAGAGCCCATCGGTGAGCCCGGGAGTGAAACAGCATGGTGGAGACTGGATACACGCCCGCCAGCCGGTCGTAGACGCGCTGGGTACGCTGGGCCAGCGTTGCCGGCAGCCCGTTGACAGGCCAGACGCCGCCGGATTCTTCCACTTGGTTCAAGGTCTCTCCTCGTGAAGCCGGGCTTGTGACACCGGGCTCATGACACAGCCGCCAGTGCGCTTTGCAGTTCCGGCAATTCAATCTGTATGCGGGTGCCGTTACCCGGCTGACTGTCGATCCACATGCGGTACTCGTTCCCAAACAGCACCTGCAGGCGCTCGTGTACGTTGCTGACGCCGATGCCCTGATGGAGCAGCGTAGCCAGTTTGGTCTCCGGTATGCCGACCCCGTCATCCTCCACCAGCAAATGCAGCCTGGGCCCGGCGCGGCTGGTCCGTATGCGGATAATGCCTCCCTCCACCTTGCTGCTCAAACCGTGCTTGATCGAATTTTCTACCAGCGGCTGCAACAGCATGCTTGGCACGAGCATGTCCAGTGTATCTTCGGCGACGTCCTTTTCGAAGCGCAGTTTGTCGCCGAAGCGGACCACCTCAATGGCCAGGTAATCCTCGATGAAACTCAGTTCGTCGCGGAGGGTGCTGAAGTTTTCGTGTTTACGCAGCAGCCGGCGGAGCACCTTGGAAAGCCGCACCACCATCACCCGCGCCTGGTTGGGATCGGTGCGGATTAACGAAGAAACCGAGTTCAGCGTGTTGAACAGAAAGTGCGGATTGATCTGGCTGGTCAGCGCCGCCAGGCGGGCTTCCACCAGCAGCCGCGCCTGTTCTTCCAGTTTCTTCTCGTTGCGCGTGTTGTTCCAGATTTTCAGCGGGATGGCGACGGCGAACAGCGTGGTGGCATAAATCGCGATTACCATCGGCACCTGGGGATGCGGCCCGGCAGGCTGAAGGTAGAAAACCTCCTTTCGGGAGTTGAATAATTCACCCATGGTCGTCCGCAGGAATTCGGCAACCAGCACCACCGCGATGAAGACCAGGTGAAAGGAAGTTGTACGATAGTCGCGCTCCCGGAAGAAGCGGTAGATGCTCAGGTCGGGGGCAGGCGAAAACCTCCAGATCTCCTCGGAATCCGGGGCAAAGTCGCGCAGCAATCCGCCCAGCACGCCGACGCCCGCCAGCAGCGGCATGGTCAGGTGTTCGTGGCCGAACATGGCAGGCACGGATATTAGCACTCCGGAGCACAGGCCGGTTACGTACCCGCCCAGAATTCCCGCGAGCAGGCTGCCTTCCAGACCCAGGTCAGCCGCGGGGTAGTCTCCGGTGAACACCCGGATGGCCACGCCGGCGCCGAAAGCGCTGGACAGCCAGAACGAAAGCGCGGCCCGCTGGTGGAGCGTTCGCGTCTCCCGCATCAGCATGGATTTGAAGCTGTTCGATCTTGCCAGCAGGCTCGCGATCGAGGCCATGGCGGCAAGCTTCACCAGCAGCGGAAAGTAGCTGTCGAGCATTTGGTGCTGGAAGCCATTATAATAGAAGCACTAAGGTTCCTAATAGTTGAGCATGAACAACGCCCCCGCGCTGCAGCTTGTCAAGGTGGCTGAAGCGGACTTTCCAAGCGAATTCGGCTACTTCCGGATCTACGGTTTTCAGGCCCGCTCCGCCATGCGGGTGGAGGAGGCCGTGGCGCTGAAAATGGGAGATTTGGCCGGTACTCCGCCGCTGGTCCGGATCCACTCCCAGTGTCTGACCGGCGACGTTTTCCACAGCCTGCGCTGCGATTGCCGGGCGCAACTGGAGTTGGCGCTGAACATGATCGCCAAGGAAGGCCGCGGTTTGTTGATCTACGAACATCAGGAGGGGCGTGGAATCGGCCTGCTGAACAAACTGCGCGCCTACGAACTGCAGGATCACGGCGCCGATACCGTCGAAGCCAATGAGCGCCTGGGTTTCGATTCCGATCTGCGCCACTACGAGATTCCCGGCGCCGTTCTCCAGTATTTTAGACTGCAGGCGATCCGCCTGATGTCCAACAATCCTGAAAAGGTGGAAGCCGTGGAAAACGCCGGCGTCAAGGTTGTGGAACGCGTCCCGTGTCTGGCCGACGTGCTGGAAACCCGCGAAGTCTACCTCCGCACCAAGCGTGAGAAGATGGGCCACCTGCTGGAAGATTTTTAGCGTTGTGGGGCAGGTTGCTAACCAAGGTTGCTGACCAGGTTGCTAACCTGCGGCGGATTGGCAATCCGCCTCCTCCGGGCCGGATTGTTAATTCGCCTTTTCCTCTTCGATGCGTGTGAGGCGTCGGTCATGAATCTCGGCGATGCGCGCCAGGGCGCGAATGTTCTCGGCGTCCACCTGCACGTCGTGAGTCAGTAGTTCGATAGTCTGGGTGAGCGCTTCGTGCCGCCCGGTAAGGCGTTCCAGGCGTTCGTCGATGGTCATGGCCGGTGACGCTTCTTCATCTTACCGCACCCGGAGAAGCCGGACTTTGACTGCCGTTGGCCCGCCTTTTTGAGGGATATTGTAAACATTGAAGACCCGAATATCTTGATATCGGCTATAATCAAGACGACGCTCGAAAGGGGCGCCGCTTATGATCTGGATAGTACTTCTGATGGCGCAGGCCGCCGTTCCGTCGCAGACCGACCGGGGCCAGGCGGTCTTCATGGATTCTCAAAAAGGCTGTGTTACCTGTCACGCGTTGAAAGGCCAGGGCACGGCGGTCGGGCCGGACCTTACGGGGATCGGCCGGCTGGCTCCAGCGGCGATTGCGATGGGGGTGCGCTCCACCGCCACTCAATACGTGCAGAATGTGACGCTGAAATCCGGGCAGTTTTTCCCGGCGATGCCCGGCAAGAAGGACGAAAAGGGACTTTCGCTTTATGACCTTTCCAAAATGCCTCCGGAACTGCAGGTGGTACCGCAGTCCGACATCGCGTCCATGTCCGGCAGTGATAAATGGAGGCACCCGCCGGCTTCCGGCAAACTGACGGACCAGGAAATCGCCGATGTGATCGCGTACGTCCGCTACGCGGCTACCGGGACGAAGAAGGCAGTGGACCCGGGGGAAGTAAAGTAAAATAGGTAAGAAACACAGGCAAGAATGCCCGTGTTACCGCAAACGCCCGATCTCGTAAACGAAGATGGTGTGGTCCATGCTGCCGGCTTTGACATGGGCCACCTCCACTGGTACCCATCCGCGGACCGGAAATTCGTTCGAGACCACGCGCGACCCCGGTTTCAGGTGCTTTTCCAGATTGGGCTTCAGCCGTTCGTTGGAAAGTGTAGTGAAGAACATGGTCACCACGTTGGCTGGGCTTACGTCCACCCGCAACGCGCTGCCCTCCACCATGCGGACGCGGTCCGCCAGGCCCAGTGACGCAATGCGCTGCTGAGTCTTGCGGCACAGATCCGGCAGCAGTTCCACTCCAACACCCGTGGCGCCGAATTTTTGTGCCGCCATGATGATCACGCGTCCATCGCCGCTGCCCAGATCGTAGACCACGTCACCCGGCTTCACGCGGCCCGCCTGCAGCATTCTCTCGACGACGGCTTCGGGAGTGGGAATATAAGGGGCAAGGTTCTCGGCTCCCCCAAACTGTTGGGTAAAACCGGGAATCGCGGCGGACACGAAGCAGAGGA
>Ga0210402_10002360_pt1 | contig 18424 bp, 17 predicted proteins | sample IncBWC7MmetaG_FD_161055 | JGI IMG/M metagenome (GOLD analysis project Ga0210402, IMG submission 161055) | Forest soil microbial communities from Barre Woods Harvard Forest LTER site, Petersham, Massachusetts, United States - Inc-BW-C-7-M | ecosystem: Environmental > Terrestrial > Soil >... | reverse complement strand
GGAGTGTAAAAGGGGGGGGGGGGTTTGGGGGTGGGGGGGGTGGGGGGTGTGCTGGGTTACAAGGTTGCTGGGTTGCTGGGTTGCTTGGTTTGCCGGTTGCGCGGTCTCGGGGTTGCGCGGTCTCGCGGTCTGAGCTTGGCGGAACGTACGGCTGGCAACTGGGAGTCTCGGCAAGCAGGAAACCGAGCAACCCAGCAACCCAGCAACCCGCCCAACCGCGAAAACCCGCAACCGCGAGACCGCGCAACCGCGATACAATAACCTCCGCTTCGGCACTATCCCTGCAGATGCGTGAGAGACATCGTCGGACCTTTATTCATTCTGGAGCATCCATGGCCGCGCGGGCGTTGACGGCAGCACTCATTACCATCCTGGTTTCCGGCATCGCTGCGTACGCTGCCCCGGCTGATTTCGACTTCGGAGCGACGGTGCTTTGCTATCACATCGTCGAGTCGCCTCAGGACCCGCGCATGGAGATCTCTCGCGAGACATTCCGCCAGCAGATGCGCTATCTGGCGATGACCGGCTACAACGTCATTCCGCTTCGCGAGCTCTATGAGTACGTGGCCGGAAAGCGGGCCTCACTGCCGCGGAATGCCATCGTCGTCACGATCGACGACGGCTGGCGCAGCACGTATACCGAGGTCTTTCCGGAGATGAAGCGCTACGGTTTTCCGTTCACCGTTTTCATTTATCCGCAGATTGTTGGTCAGACTTCCCACGCCTTGAACTGGAAACAGATCAAAGAGATGTCGGACGCCGGCGTCGACTTCGAGAGCCACTCGCTGTCGCATCCCTTCCTGACGCGGCGGCGGCATGCGGAGCTCGACCAGCATGCCTACACCGGCTGGCTGGAGCGGGAGCTGATCGACAGCAAGCGGTTGATCGAGCACGCCACCGGGAAACCGGTGCTCTTTTTTGCCTATCCGTTCGGCGACTACGACCACTTTCTCGTCGACAGCGTCGGCCGAGCGGGCTATGACGCCGCCCTGACCTGCGAGGCCGGCAAAGTGCGCCGCGGCAGCAATCCGCTCAGGATGCACCGTATGGTGGTCGAGAAAAAGATGGATTTCGTCTCCTTCCGCCACTACCTGGGCGCCGGCTCGATGCGACTCGACGAGATGACCCCGCAGCCCGGCGTCATCTTCGATCCCGGACAAACCCTGACGGTCTCGGCAAAGATCCCCGATCACGGCAAAATCGATCCGAAGTCGGTCGGCATGGCACTCCTGAGTGTCCCGGGCGCCCTCCCCTTCTCCTATGACCCCAGCACCGGCGCGATCTCCGTCGCCGCGGTCAAAGAGGCGCTAAAGGGAACCTACCAGCGAGCCCTGGTCTGGGCCACCGACGCCAAGTCCGGCAAACGGATCGAGGCCAGCTGGATGTTCAAGCTCCCCGAGCCGCGCCTCCCCGTGTTGCCTGCCGTAATCACCGATCCCCTGCACATCGCCCCTGCCGACGCCACCCCGCAGACGCAGTCAGGCACCGCTGCTGTCGCCGCGCCGGGTGGGAGTGGGTCGGGAACGCCGTCGCGTGGTCAATTGCCGCGGGCGCCGAAGCTGCGGTAAGGCCTCCAAAAGGCTTTCACCACAGAGGCACTGAGGACACAGAGGGGGGTTTTAGAAGCGCCGGCTGATGCCCGCCCCTACGAATACGTTCGGCGGCGTTGTGCCGTGCGCCCCCCATCCTGCCGAAATATCGAGCTGCGTGTTGCGGCCGACGATCCAGGCGGCGCCGGCGTCGACGATCAGCGAGACCGTGCCTCCCTTTTCCTCGGGGGACTGCACGGCGCCGTCGACGAAGACGTTGGCGCGATCGGAGATGTTGTACTGCACGGTGAGGGCGGCAAGCCCGGACGTGAAGCGGCCGTTGCCGTCGTCCTGTGAGGCGATGCCGATGTTCGGGTTCAGGGCCCACTTCTCGCCGAGGTTGATGTCGGCGGCCAGGCGAACATCGCCGTTCGTAGTGTGGGAGCGCTGGGCACCGGTGCCCGACGGAACGAAGACCCGGGCGATCACGCCGAGCGACGGGGCATCTGCGAAGTGGTACTTCGCGCCGAGCGAGAGCGGCGCGAATCCATTCGCGCCCTCGGCGTGGATGTAGCCATTGCCTTCGACGCGCAGCTCGAGCTCTTTGCTGACGCCGTAGCGGAGGAGGAGCGGCGTGGAGAGCGATCGTCCGTCCGAGCCGTGATCGCGCTCGAGGCCGGCCTCGATCTGGAAGATGCCGCGTCCTACGGCGGCGCTGCCGTCAGCGATTCCGGGGCGGTCGGGGTTGATGAGATCGGCGTCCTGCGCGAAACCTGCCGAGGCGGCGAAGAACAGAACGAGGACCGCGATGTGCTTCATACAGACAAGAGTAGCGCAGGACCGCTCTGCTACCATGCGCCGCCATGGCGCTCACGTCGAAGCAACGCCAATACCTCAAAGGACTGGCCCATGCTCTCGAGCCGATCGTCCGTGTCGGCCGCGCCGGTGCCAGCCCCTCGGTGGTCGAAGAGACGAAGCGCTCTCTGGCCGCGCACGAGCTGATCAAGGTCCGCATCGAGTCCGACGATTCGGCGCAGCGCAAAGCCCTGGCCGAGGACCTGGCGCGGGAGTGCAGCGCGGACGTCGCCGGAAATATCGGGAAGCTGGCCATTCTCTATCGCCCAAGGGATGAGGATCCCGAGATCGAGCTGCCGTAGGCGGTTGCGCGGTCTCGCGGTTGCGGGGTCTCGCGGTGTTGGGTTGCAAGGTTACTGGGTTGCTGTGTAGAGATTCAAAGCAACGCAGCAGCTCAGCAACCTTTCAATTCCAGCAACCGCACACCGCGAGACCCCGTAACCGCGAAACCGCGAGACCCGTAAAACACGAAAGGCAGCCTCATCGGCTGCCCTTCGCATTTACAGCTTTCGAGTAAGACTACGGAAGCATCAGCTTGATCGTCACACGGCGATTACGCAGACGGCCTTCCGCGGTGTTGTCGGTGCTGGCCGGCTCGCGTGCATCGCGGCCTTCGACCGTGATGCGCGACGGGTCGATGCCGTGGCGGCTCACGAGGTAGTCGCGCACCGCTTCGGCGCGGCGGCGATCGAGATCTTGACTCGGGCCGGTGTTCTCTTTGTCGTCGTTGTAACCGATGACGATGGCCGTTGAGGTCGGCTCCTGCTTCATGCGAAGAGCGACGTCATCCAGGATGGCCTTGGCGATGTTCGTGAGGCGCGCCGAACCGGATTCGAAATGGATCTCGTCGGTGCGGAGCTCGGTCGGAACGTGCGGCGGCGTCACCGGAGGCGGCTCCGGCGGAGCAACCGGCGTCGGCGGCGGTGGGGGCGGCGGCTCCGGCGTCGGAGGGGGCGGCGGAGGCGGCGGTGGAGCAACAGCCGCGAGATGGAGAGGCGCGTAGGTGACGCCGACGAGGGCCGAGAGGCCGCAGTTATCGAGCTCCGTGATGGCACACTCGGTGTGATCGCGGCTGTACTTCGCCGCATTCCAGCGCACGCCGCCGTTGAGCGACCAGCCGCTGTCACCGATCCAGTGGCGCAAGCCGGTGACGAGGATGATGGGCGATTGAGGCTTCATATCGCCGCCGGTATACATCGTCGTGCTGGCCTCGGAGATCCAGTTGGTCGTCCGCCAGAAGTGGAGCGGATGATTCCAGCCGAACTCGAGTTGAAACTCATTCGGGAGCGACACGGAATCGGGAGAGAGTATCGGGAAGTCCGAATTCTTGGCGCTACGACTACCAGCGATGGTGTACGACCCGCCGAGCGTTAGCTGGCCGGCCGTGTAGTGCAGTCCTGCGCCGAAGTTCGTCGCTCCGGAGGAGATGCCGTTGTTTTTGCTACCGGTCGGAAGATCGGCGAACAGCGAGACCGCAAACTTGGATGTGGCTGTCGGCGCCCCGAAACTGAACTTCGTTGCCAGGTGAAGAGGGGCCAGTCCGCTGTCAGAGAATTTCCCCTGGTAGTAGAAGCCGTTGATGAAACCGTTGCGGTCACCGCCGTTGCCTTTGATGACGTCATAGGGGAGCGAACCCGAGATCTCCCAGTTGTCGGTCAGACCGTACCCCACCGACCCGCTGAGCCGATTGAGGTCGTAGCCCATGTTCTTGTGGGCGCGGGCCGACGGGATGATGAAGGGCGCGGGAGCGGCATCAAGACCCCAGTTCTGGTAGTACACACCGAACGACCAGTCGCCCCGCCGCAGCGTGTCGGCGGTGATGACATTGAACAGCCCGGTCGCGCCGGACGACGTCGGCGCCACCAGCGCTGCCTGGTCCGCCGTCGAGATCGACGACAGCGAGGTCGCGGTCATCCCGGTGTCGGTTTGTGCAAGAAGCGACGGCACGACGAGGAAGCAAAGCAACGGAATCAGGGATCGAAGTCTCAGATGCAACAAGTAACACCTCCTAAAGTTCGCACGGTCCGACCGCGATGTACTGTTCGGCGCGGTTTACAAAACGTGTGCCAAAGCCATACAAATGCAAACGATAAAGGCTTCAACGTCTTGAGCTTACCATACCTCTGAGTGACGCAACATCAGACCTTGCGCGAGCCTTTTGGTACGATGCCGCCATGCGTATCCAGCCGATCGCTGTTACTTTCGCGGTAATTCTTGCAGCGGCCACCGTTCTTGCCCAGGAGCCGCCACCTCCGCCTCCCGCTCCTGCAACTCCTGTGCAGCCCGCTCCCGCGCCGGAAACACCACCGCCGGCGACGCAAGCTCCCGCTCCAACGCCGCCACCTCAGGAGACGCCGGCTCCTGTGCCGCCTACGACAGCCCAACCGACGCCTCCCCTCTCCACCGTCGCCGCCAGCGGATATGACCGCCGCGACGTACTGCCGAACATCTATCTCGCCGATGGCCGGGCCAGCATCCGCCTGCGGAAGCTGATCAAGAACGTGCTGTTCGAAAGCCAGATCGACTACAAGTTCGTCAACGGCGACATCAGCACCTTCCTTCGCTACAAGTACTACGCGCAAGACTTTACCTACAAGATCGGCGTCTTCGACTCGATCTCGTTCGGCGCCATCGGCAGCCATCAGGACGAATTCGAGCGCACGCGCGGCGGCCTGCTGCTGTTCGAGTTTCCTCGCGACTACAACCGCCGCTATTTCACCCTGCTGCAGGACGACCGACTCACCTTCGGCGACGTGACGCGCGTCGACAACCGCAAGAACAACATCTACACGAAGCTCGGCTACCAGTACGGCACCGAGTTCGACGAAACACTGAACTCGATCGTCGGTGAGTCGCGCGGACGGCTGGTGCCGGTCCTCACCGTCTTCCGCGACCTCGGGCCTCAGAAGTTCAGCTTCGCCGCCGCGCTGACGCAGGCGGGGAAGGTCTCGACGGGCGACTACAAGTACACAAAGCTGGAGGCCGAGGGCATCAGACGTTGGGATGTTTCGCCGTCGTCATTCGTCGTCACACGCGCGCACATCGGGACCTTCCTGGCCAAGCAGTTTCTCTGCAAGGACACTCCCGACGTTCCGCCGGTGGAGTGCTATTCGATCCCCGGCTACGAGATGTTCACCCTCGGCGGGAGTGAAGCGCTGCGATCACTCTCCACCACCAACAGCGTCTCCGACGGGACGAATGAGTTCCACATGACGAACGAGTATTTCGTTCCCGTCTTCCGCAACCGCGACTTCCGCTACCGGGAGGTGCACTTCAATACCGCCTACGCGATCGCCTACACGGGCTTCGGCAATGCCGCCTTCGCGTATCAGGATGTTCTGAAGACGAGGGACTTCGCGGTCGATGCAGGCCTCGGCACGGAGATGCAACTCACGGTTCGCGACTACGAGGTCCTCTTCAGCGTCCTCTTCTCCCACACGATCCGCGCGCCGGCTGAGCGAAAGAGCAATAAGGTTCAGTTCACGCTTCACACGATACGGTAACGCGGTTGCGCGGTCTCGCGGTTGCGGGGTCTCGCGGTGGGGTTTCTGGGTTGCAATGTTTCTCGGTTGCAGGGTCAGGACGAGAAGCTGGGCGGTAGGCAACTCAGCAACCAAGCAACCTTGCAACTCCACCACCGCGAGACCGCGCAACCGCGAGACCCCGCAACCCCGGCATTCAGGCCGCGATCGAGGGCATCGCCACGACCACCGGCTCGCCGGATCCCGAACCGTGCTCGTGATGCATCTCCACGTGCCAGATCAGCAAAAGCAGCAGCCCGATCAGGGCGACCATGGCCAGGAGAGCGCTGATTCTTCGAAGCACGATCATGATCAGAGGCAATGCGTGTGCCCGCCATCTTACGACGAGGGAGCCGAGGGACGGGAGTCGGGAGTCGGAGAAGAAAGAATCACCCGATCTCCGACCCACGACTCCCGACCCGCGAATCCCTAGAAATCTGCGCGCAGAACGATGGAGCGAAGATGGTGGCCGAGCCTTGGGCAACCAGCGCAGCCGGCCGTGCCGGCCTCGCCCGAGCTATCATCCGCCGCGCATGAAAGCGATCCTGATCCGCGAGCACGGCGGCGTCGACAAGCTGCAGGCGGCCGATGTCCCCGACCCCACCGCCCGCCCCGGCGAAGCGGTCGTCCGCGTCCACGCCGTCGCCCTCAACCATCTCGACATCTGGCTGCGCCGCGGCGTGCCCGGGCACAAGTTCCCACTGCCGATGATTCCTGGATCCGAGGTGGCGGGGGTGATCGAGTCGGTCGACGATCCGCGCTGGAAGGCCGGCGACGAAGTGATCGTCGCTCCCGGCTACTCCTGCGGACTCTGCGAAGCCTGCCTCTCCGGCAACGATCCGCTCTGCCGCCAGTTCGGCATCTTCGGCGAGACCGTCAGCGGCGGTGCCGCCGAAAAAATCGCTGTCCCGGTGCGCAATCTGATCGGCAAACCGGCCGGGCTCTCCTTTCCCGAGGCCGCCGCGATTCCGTTGGATATGGTCACGGCGTGGCACATGCTGGTAGCCCGCGCGCAACTGCGGCCGAGTGAAACGGTCCTGGTTCAAGCCGGCGGCTCCGGTGTCGGCAGCGCCGCCATCCAGATCGCGAAATTGTGGGGTGCCACTGTCTACGCCACCGCCGGCAACGACGAGAAGGCCTCGCGCGCAACGTCCCTCGGCGCGGACGAGACGATCGTCCATACGCGGGTCGATTTTCTCGACGACGTGCGCCGTCTCACCGGCAAGCGCGGCGTCGATGTCGTCGTCGAGCACGTCGGCGGCGAGACGTTCGAGCGCTCCCTGCGCGCCCTCGCCAAGGGGGGCCGTCTCGTCACCTGCGGCTCGACCTCGGGCGGCGAAGCGGCGATCAACCTCCGTCTCATCTTCTTCAAGCTCCTCTCCATCCTAGGCTCGACGATGGGAAGCCTGGCCGAACTGCACGAGATCATGAAGTTCGTCGAAGCCGGCCGCCTGCGTCCTGTCATCGACCGCGTATTGCCGCTGGCCGAGGTTGCCGAAGGACACCGCATTCTCGAAGCGCGCGAGGCGTTTGGGAAGATTGTGTTTGAGGTGGGGTAGCGCGGTTACGTGATGGGGGTTGTCGGTTATCGGTTATCGGTGATCGGTGATCCGGCTTCTCGACAACCGACAACCGATAACCCAGACCACCACACCTCGTAACCGCGCCATAATCACCAACGTGCCCCGCATCCACCTCCTCCCCTCCGATCTGATCAACCAGATCGCTGCCGGTGAGGTCGTGGAGCGTCCGGCTTCGGTGGTCAAAGAGCTCGTCGAGAATGCCATCGACGCCGGGGCCACGGTGATCGATGTCCTTCTCGAAAACGGCGGCAAGAAGCTGATCGAGGTGCGCGACAACGGTCACGGGATGGCGCACGATGACGCCCTTCTCGCGCTCGAGCGCCACGCCACGTCGAAGATCGCCGGCTTCGACGATCTGGCCCAGGTGCGAACGCTCGGCTTTCGCGGCGAAGCGCTGCCGTCGATCGCCAGCGTCTCGCGCTTCACGCTGACGACGTGCGACGGCGCCGCCGATGCCGCCATCGAGATCGAATGCGATCCGCTCACGGGGTCGCGTGCGTCGCGCCCGGCCGCGCGCGACCGCGGCACGACCATCGTCGTGCGCGAGCTCTTCGAGAACGTTCCCGCGCGGCGCAAGTTCCTCAAGTCCGCCGACGCCGAGTTCCGGTCGATTGTGACCATCGTCTCCTCGTACGCGCTCCCTCTCCCCTCGCGGGCCTTTCGCGTCGAGCACAACGGCCGCACCGTCGTCGACCTCCCTCCGGCGCAGACGATGCGCGACCGCGTCGCGCAGATCATCGGCAACGATGCCGCGCCGTTTCTGGAAGAAGTCGACATCACCATCGACCGCGTCCGCGCTTCCGGCTTCGTCACGCGCGGTCTTCGTTTCGGCAGCCGCCGCAATCAGTTCTTCTTCGTCAACGGCCGGCTGGTGAAAGACCGCGTGCTGACGCATGCGGCAAACCGAGGAGCGGAGGCCTTCGACTTCGACGGCCATCCGGCCATCGTGCTGTTCGTCGACATCGAGCCGGACCTCGTCGATGTCAACGTTCATCCCGCAAAGACCGAAGTGCGCTTCCGCGACTCGAGCGCCGTCCATGTTGCCGTCGAACAGGGCATCAAGCGCGCACTCGGCGGCGCCGAAGAAGGCGCGGAACTGCTCCAATCGGCCGCACCGGCTCCGCCTCCGGCTCTCTTTTCACCGCAACGGTTCGACGATGCACCGCGTGGCTATCTCCCCGAGTTCACCCCGCTCTTTCAGCGCCAGAGCGTCGTACAGCCGCCGTTGCGCGAACAGACTGCGACGATCGAGGCGACGCTGCTCGCAGACGGGCCGCGGCTCGGCGATTTGCAGGGGCGCGTCATCGGCCAGTACCGGATGAGCTACATCGTCATCGATACGCCGACCGGCCTGCGCCTCATCGATCAGCACGTCGCTCACGAGCGCGTGCTCTACGACCGCTACTTCGACCGCGCCGCCGAAGAAACGCCGGTCACGCAACAACTCCTGACGCCGATTCTCTACGAGAGCGGCGCCGCCGAAAGCGCAGTCCTGGAATCGCATCTCGCCGAGCTGCGCGTGGTCGGATTCGACATCGAGCGCTTCTCCGGCAACGTCTTCGCCATCGCCGCCGTCCCGCCGGAACTGGTGAAGAGCGACGTCGAGGCCTTCCTTCACAAGCTCGTCGACGCTTCGCTCGACGAACGCTCGCACCTTCTCCACGTCCGCGAAAAAGTCTGCGCCTCCCTCGCCTGCCAGGCCGCCATCAAAGTCCACCGCCCCCTCAACGGCGAAGAGATGGCCCGCCTCACCGCCGAGCTGCTCGACTCCTCGAACCCCTTCGCCTGCCCCCACGGCCGTCCGATCATCGTCGACATCCGACACCTGGACATCGAAAAGCACTTCCACAGGAAGTAGAACTGCGCTTCGTCCGCGATGACCCTTTATCCGCAGATGACGCAGATGTTCGCAGATTCCTTTGCAATTCGAAGCCGCCGAGGGATCCTCGGCGGATGCGCATTGCCTCTCGACTGCTCGGAAAACGCGGGGAGCGGCGCGCGGCCTGGTTCTACCGGCTGCGCGGATACCGCATCGTGGAACGCAATCTCCGCATGCGCGGCGGCGAGATCGATCTCGTCGTTCGGCGCGGAGGCATGCTCGTCTTCGTCGAGGTGAAGACGCGGCAGAGCATCGCCGCCGGCTACGGGGTCGACGCCGTCGATCGCCGCAAGAAACTGCAGATCATCAGCCTCACCTCGGCATACCTGGCCCGTCATCCACACGACGGCGAGGTCCGCCACGACATCCTCTCTCTCTTCTGGACCGGATGGCGTTTCGTCGTCAGTCACTACCCTGATGCGTTCCGCCCGATCTCGGATCGGATCCGGCCGTGGAGGTGGACGATTTGAGAGGCGGTAGTTGACCCTTCCTGCGCGCCTCCACGCCTGCTTTGCCGAGCCGCAGGCACAGATTGCGAAGCTGGGAAACGCGATGAATGCGCAGCGTAACCGCAGCGGGTGACATGTCAACTTTCATCGCGCAGCCTCTTGATGTCGTCTTGATCGATGCCGCTCATGCGCCCTGACTTCAGCTCGATCAAGCCTTCACGGGAAACAACGCTGATCGAGCCGAATTCGGAGTCGACTCTGATGCGACTATGCCAAACGTTCTCGAACGCGGATGTCACCAGCAGGAGATCGAGCATGAGCGTATCCCCGGCGGGATCAATCTTGGTGACGCGACGAATCTCCATTTTCCCTCGGTCAAAGTGCATCGGCTTCGCGCGGATGCGGAAGCCGAGAGGCTCTACGGCAGGATAGACCCGTTCTTCGTCCTCCGGCCTGATCAACAGGTCAATGTCCACAGTTGCGCGAGGAAGACTGTGAATGGCCATGGCCATCCCACCGCATACCGCGTAGTCGATGCCATGCTCCGCGAGCGCGGAGATCACGGCTTCGAATTCGACGGCGAGATCAATCATGGTGTTACCCCACCAACACCTCGCGCAACGCCTGCGCCGCGTGCTCGATCGCTTCGTTCAGTTTGTCGGGGTCCTTCCCGCCAGCCTGGGCGAGATCCGGCTTCCCCCCACCCTTGCCGCCGACGATCGGGGCTAGCTTGTTGATCAGGGTGTTGGCGTTCACGCGGTCGAGGAGGTCCTTCGTGACTGCGGTCAGGAGCGTGACCTTGCCATCGGTCACCGAGCCGAGGACCACTACGCCGGACTTGAGCTTCGAGCGGAAGGTGTCGGCGAGATTGCGGAGATCTCCGCCGCTGACGTCGTCAATGCGGCGAGCCACAAGCTTCACGCCGTCGATGTCGACCGTGTCTTCCGCCAGTGTCCGAACAACACCGTCGGAGCTGTCTTGAGCGCCAGACCCAGATCCAGAGACGGCCACTTTCAGCTTGAGCTGCTTGAGCTCTTTCTCCAGCGCCTTCTGCCGTTCCTGCATCGTGCGCAACTGCGCGGGCACGTCTTCCAGGCGGACATTGAGCTGCTGCTGCACTTCGTGCGCGGCATCTTCGATCGTCTGGAAGTACGCCAGCGCACCGCGGCCGGTGAGCGCCTCCATGCGGCGCACCCCAGCAGCCAGCGACCGGTCGCTGGTGATCTTGAACAGGCCGATGTCGCCGGTGCGGTTGACGTGGCAGCCGCCGCAGAATTCGCGCGAGAAATCGCCGGCGGTGACGATGCGCACGTTCTCGCCGTATTTCTCGCCGAACATGGCCACCGCCCCGGTCTTCCTCGCCTCGGCGATCGGCATGACCGTCTTCGTGACCTCGAGGTTCTCGCGGATCTTGTCGTTGACGATTTCCTCGACACGCCGCAACTGCTCCTCAGATGGCGCCTGGTGGTAGGTGTAGTCGAAACGCAACCGATCCGGCGCGACGAGTGAGCCGGCCTGCTGGACGGTCTCTCCGAGGACATCCTTCAGCGCCTTGTGAAGTAGATGCGTTGCGGTGTGGTTGGCGGTCGTATCGAGACGCGTCGGCACCGGAACCGAGGCGCGGACATTCATGTTGATGCTCAGGTGTCCTTCGTCGACGCGGACTCGGGAGACGATCAGATCGCCGACAGGCTTCTGCGTGTCGAGCACCGAGGCCCGGCCGCCATCCCACTCCAGCGTGCCGGCGTCGCCGATCTGGCCACCCGATTCGGCGTAGAACGGCGTCGGAGAAAGGACGACTTCTCCCTCCGCGCCATGATGGATGGCGTCCTGCTCCTTGCCAGCGATGACGATCGCTTTCACGGTCGAAGGAACGTCGGCAATCCGGTCGTAGCCGACGAATTCTACCGGCCCCGTTTTCTCGGCAACCTTGGCGAATGTGGCGGCATCGGTCGACGATTGGAACTTCGATGATGCTTTGGCCTTTGCCTTGGCGCCGGCCATCATCGTCTCAAAGCCTTCGTGGTCGAGCGTGACTCCTTCTTCCTCGGCCAACTCGCCGATCAGATCGACCGGGATGCCGAAGGTGTCGTAGAGGCGGAAGAGCTCCTCCCCGCCGAGGATGCGCTCGCCGCGCGCGCGAATGGCGTCGAGCACCGCGCCGACGCGCTCTATGCCGGAGCTGAGCGTGCGCGAGAAACGCTCCTCCTCGGCCCTGAGCGTTTGCAGCACGGCCTCACGGCGTGCACCGAGGTCCGGATAGGCTGAGCCCATCGACTCGATGACCGCATCGACCAGATTCGAAAGGACGACCGCCTTCGGCAGTTTGCGTCCGAAGCGGATGGCCCGCCGGATGATGCGGCGCAACACATAGCCGCGGCTTTCGTTCGCCGGGATCACGCCGTCAGTGATGAGAAATGACGACGCGCGGGCGTGATCGCAGAGAACGCGGACGGCGGTGTCGAGCTCGTCGTCCATGTTGCCGCTGTACCGGTATCCACTCTCGTCCGCGATCGTGCGCATGATCGGCGCGAACAGATCGATGTCGTAATTCGTCGAGCCCTTCTGCAAGACGCTGGCGAGCCGCTCCAGCCCCATGCCGGTATCGACCGACGGTGCGGGGAGCGGGATGAGCACGCCGCCGGCGCCGCGGTCGTACTGCATGAAGACCAGGTTCCAGATCTCCATCGTGTCGTCGCCTTCGCCGTTGACGAGCGCGGCCACGTTCTTCGACATGTCCTCGCCGCGGAAGTAGTGCATCTCCGAGCAGGGGCCGCACGGACCGGTGTCGCCCATCGACCAGAAGTTGTCCTTCTTGCCGAAGCGCAGCACGCGGTCGGGCGACGCGCCGGCCTTCACCCACAACGCCGCCGCTTCGTCGTCGGCCGGAACACCTTCGCCCCCCTCGAAGACGGTGAACCAGAGACGGTCGACTTCGAGGCCCCAGACGTCGACGATCAACTCCCAGGCGAACTTGATCGCATCTTCCTTGAAGTAATCGCCGAAGGAGAAGTTGCCGAGCATCTCGAAGAAGGTGTGATGCCGGGCCGTGCGGCCGACGTTCTCGAGATCGTTGTGCTTACCGCCGGCCCGGACGCATTTCTGCGAGGTCGTGGCACGGTTGTAGTCGCGCGGCTCACGGCCGAGGAAGACGTCTTTGAACTGGTTCATCCCGGCGTTGGTGAAGAGCAGCGTCGGATCGCCCGCCGGAACGAGGGAGGAGCTGGGCACGCGGCGGTGCCGGTTCTTCTCGAAGTACTCGAGAAACTGTTCGCGAATCTGATTGGTAGTCGGCAACGAAGGACTCTCCTGAAAGCGCGAGATCGTAACAGCGGCGGTGGGGAGTGTCATCCCGGGGTGGTTGCTGGGTTACTGGGTTGCGCGGTCTCGCGGTTGCGGGGTCTCGCGGTTGTGGCTTGCAAAAGATGCTTTGCTCACCTGCCTCCACCGCGCGACCCCGAAACCGCGAGACCGCGCGACCCAGGCCTCAGCAACCCTCAGATCCGATACCTCTCCCGCAACGTCCGCAGATGATGCAGCTCGTGGCCGGCCATGTGGAACGCCAGACCGCGCACCGAGGCCTCGTAGCCGTTGACGACTCCCCGCCTCTGCCACTCTTCGGTGGTCAGCGACTCGAAGAGAGCGAGCGTGGCGGCGCGCACGGCGCGATATTCGGCGATGAGGCGGACGAGCGGACGCGACTCGAAGTCGGTCGCGGCGACGTAGTCGTTCTCGTCGAATCCCGGCAACGGACGGGTGTCGCCGCGGGCAACGCAGAGCGCGCGGTAGGCGAAGATGCGCTCGTCGTCGATGAGGTGGCCTATCACTTCCCTCACGGTCCACTTGCCGGGTGCATAGCGATGGGCGCGGATGGCCGCTTCGTCCAGCGATTCGAGCAGCGCGGCGACGTCCTTCCCTTGAGCGGCGAGCGCTCCGGCGGCATCGTCGCCGGCGACGTAATCGATATCGGTTTTGGCATAGGAGGCAAATTCCTCATCCGAGGGGCGCCCACTGATCATCACGGCTCCTATATGCCATCAATTCGCGGACAACATCCACAGCGACGCTGCTGTCGTACCCCTGCCGGAACAGATAGGCCACCAGCTTCTCGCGGATCGAGGCATCGTCGTCGCGGCGGAGGAGGACGGCCAGCCGTTTTCGCGCGGAGACGAGGGCGGCGGCGCGCTCGTCATGATCGGGGACGCTCTCGTCCAACGCGTGCGCGATCGTGTCGCTCTCGACGCCGGCGGCCACCAGCTCGCGCTTGATGCGCAAAAGTCCGATGCCCTTGCGGACGCGCGTGCGCACGTACGCCGTGGCGAAGCGGCCATCATCGAGCCACCGTTCGCGGCGCAGGCGCTCGATCGTCGTCTCGATGACGTCGCGCGCGAACTCCTTCATCTCCAGCTTCCGCCGCAGCTCCCCCTCGCTGTTGAAGCGATGGTTGAGGATACGCATCGCGGCGACGTTGCAACGCTCGAGATCATCCGGCACGAGGGGATTCTAGTCGTCTCGCGGTTGCGCGGTCTCGCGGTTGTGAAGTGACAAATCTGCTTGCTGCATGCCTTCACCGCGCGACCCCGTTACCGCGAGACCGCGCAACCGCGCCTCACACCGTATTCGAGAAATCGAACGGCGACTCGTCCGCGAACGGATCGGCGTCCGTGGGCCCCGTCAGCTTCGCATCCATCTCTTCGCGGGCCATGTCGGACGTCGACTGGATCCCCGACAGCTTCAGACGGAACTCGTCCGGATTCGAGGCGCGGCGGAGCGCTTCGTCGAGTGTGATCAGCCCGTTCTTGTAGAGGACATACAGCGATTGATCGAACGTCTGCATGGCGTACTGCGACGTCCCCTGGCTGATGGCGTCCTTGATCAGCTTCGTCTTTTCCTTGTTCTCGATGCAGTCCCGGATGTACGCCGTCGAGATCATGACCTCGGCGGCCGGAACGCGGCCGAGTCCGTCCGCCCGCGGCAGCAGGCGGAGGGAGACCACGGCCTTGAGCACCGCCGCGAGCTGCAGGCGGATCTGTTTCTGCTGGTGCGGCGGAAAGACCGAGATGATGCGGTTGACGGTCTCGGTGGCATCCATCGTGTGCAGAGTCGAGAGCACCAGGTGACCGGTCTCGGCGGCGGTAAGCGCCGTCTCGATGGTCTCGTAGTCGCGCATTTCGCCGACCAGGATGACGTCCGGGTCCTGGCGCAAGGCCGAGCGCAGCGCCTGCGAGAACGACTTCGTATCGACCTCGATCTCGCGCTGGTTGACGATCGACTTCTTGTCGCGATGAAGAAACTCGATCGGGTCCTCGACCGTCATGATGTGCTCGGTGCGGTGGGCGTTGATGTAATCGATCATCGCCGCAAGCGTGGTCGACTTACCGGAGCCGGTAGTTCCCGTGCAGAGGATCAGGCCGCGCCGCTCCTCGCATATTTTCTCGAGCACAACCGGCAGCATCAGCTCGCGGATGGAGAGAATCTTGACCGGGATGACGCGGAGGACCATGCCCACAGTGCCGCGCTGTTGGAAGATGTTGCAGCGAAAGCGGCCCAGGCCCGGCACCGAGTAGGCGATGTCGATCTCGTAGTTGTTCTTGAACTTCTCCTTCTGGCGGGAGGACATGATCGAGAAGGCCATGGCGATCGTATCTTCCTGCATGAGGCGCTTGAGCTCGACCAGCGGCACCAGCTCCCCATCGACGCGAATCACCGGGTGCGAGCCGACTTTGATGTGAAGGTCCGACGCGCGGCGCTCGGCGGCAATTTTCAGAAGGTCGTTGATGTGCACGGGGTCACCTCGATGTTGAGCCGCGCATTTTACGCCATCCCTGAATACAATCGCGCGCTCATGACCCTCACCCGCCACGACGATCTCTCTCTTCGCTACGTCCTCAACGTCCCCAGCGGCAAACCGGACAGCGCCGAGATGCCGCTGGTGCTCCTGATGCACGGACGCGGGGCGGATGCGAATGACCTTGCCGACATCGCGCCGATGGTCGACGGCGGATACCGCTTCGTCTTCCCAAACGCGGCCAAGGCGTTCGAGCCGATGCCGGGCTACGCCGTCGGCTTCTCCTGGTTCGACGGCTGGCCGCCCGAGGGCGACTCCATCGTGCAATCGCGTACGAAACTGCTCGCGCTCATCGACGAGTTGGTCGCGCGCTATCCAACGCCCGAGGGGAAGATCGTCGTCGCCGGATTCTCGCAGGGAGGGATGATGGCCATCGACATCGGCTTTCGCACGGCGCAGAAAGTGGCCGGCATCATCGTCATGAGCGGGGCGATCTACGAGGCGGATCAACTGCCGCTGCGCAAGCTGCCGATGCTCATCATCCACGGCACGCAGGACGACATGATCCCCGTCCTCAATGCGCGCCGAACCAGACACGTACTCGAGGAGCACGGCGTCTCGCCGGAGTATCACGAATTCGCGATGGGACACCATGTGACGCCGGAGTCGTTGGAGGTGGTGAGCGCGTTTCTCGATCGGGTGTTGGGTTAGTCGATCCACAACGCGCGCAGTTCGATCGCAACCGCTTCGAACGGTTCGGCGCAAACGACGTCATCACCTGCGAAGTTTCCGGCAACGACCCAGCGATCATTTTCGAGCCGCAGAACCTCGAGTGTCCGATCGACCGGATCGACCAGCCACACGTGCTGGACCCCATGTTCTTTGTAGATCGGGAGTTTCTTCACCCGGTCGATGCGCGCGGTGCTCGGCGATTGCACTTCGCACAACCAATCGGGAGCGACGTCGAATGCGGCTGCATCGGGGTAGACCGGCATTCGCTCGCGCCGCCAACCGGCGAGATCGGGAACGATCGCGTTGCCGCCGAGGTGAAGCTCCGGTTCATCGATGATCCACCACCCGCCCGGTCCTCCGTCGCCGCTGTCGAATGAGTGACCGAGCGCCGCGCCAAGAACGCTGCTCGCGCGCGCATGTCTCGAGGCGGGACGCGGCGAGGTGTACAGCTCTCCGTCGATCAACTCGGCGACGAGGTGATCAGGGACCTTCAGCAGATCCTCGTACGTGGCACGGCGGAGTGCCGGTTCCGTCATTCGCGGAAATGATAACTCGGCCATCCGTTCCTCCCCGGACAATACCTCGTTATCATGCGCCCCATGAATGACGACTTCGCCGCCCTCTATCCGCAGCATTTCGAGACCGTCAAAGCACGGCACGACCGCGCGCTCGCCGAGGCCGGCTACGACCACATCATCATCTTTGGTGGCGAGATTCACATTCAGTTTCTCGACGACACCTATTACCCGTTCAAGGTCAACCCGCACTTCAAGTCGTGGGTGCCGGTCGTCGACAACCCGCATTGCTTCATCGTCTACACGCCGGGGCAGACGCCGCGGCTGGTCTACTACCAGCCGGTCGACTACTGGTACAAACCGGCCGGGGCGCCGAGCGGATACTGGGTCGATCACTTCGACGTTCGCGTCATCGGCACCGCCGAAGCGGCCAGAGAACATTTCCCGAAGAGCGGCCGCACGGCGTTCGTCGGCGAATCGAATGAACTGCACAGCGGCGAGGCCAATCCCGAGGCGCTTCTCAACGCGCTGCATTTCGAGCGTTCGTGGAAGACTGATTACGAACTCGCCTGCCTCACCGAGGCCAACGTTCGCGGCGTGCGCGGACACCGCGCCGCCGCGCGCAGCTTCCGCGACGGCAAGTCGGAGTTCGAGATTCACATCGACTACCTGCTGCAGTCGAGCCAGGCGGAGGAAGAGCTGCCGTACGGCAACATCATCGCCCTCAACAACAACGCCTCGGTGCTGCACTATCTGAATCACGAGCGCGAGCAGCCGGGCGATCTTCGCTATTCATTCCTCATCGACGCCGGCGCACAGTGCAACGGCTACGCCTCGGACATCACCCGAACCTACGCGCGCGAGGAGCGGGGCGAATTCGCGCGGTTGATCGAGGCGATGGACGCGATGCAGCAACGGCTCTGCGCGATGGCTAAGCCTGGCATCAACTACATCGACATCCACATGGCCGCGCACGCCGGGGTGGCGGCGATCCTTCACGACTTCGGCTTCGTGCGCGAGCTCGATGCCGATGGCATCGTCGAGAAGCGCATCAGCTCGACGTTTTTTCCGCACGGCGTCGGCCACTTCCTCGGCTTGCAGGTTCACGACGTGGCCGGCTTCCATGGGAACCGCGCCGGCTGCCTCATCGCCAAGCCCGAGGGACATCCCTATCTTCGCCTGACACGCATCATCGACCCGCGCATGGTCTTCACCATCGAGCCGGGTCTCTACTTCATCGAGTCGCTGCTGACCGATCTGCAGAAGAGCGAGAACGCGAAGTACGTGAACTGGACGAAGGTCGACGACTTCCGCAAGTTCGGCGGCATCCGGATCGAGGACGATGTCGTCGTCACGGATGATGGGCACGTCAACCTGACGCGCCAGGCGTTCGCGGGCTAACCCTTAGGGTTAGCTGGGCTTCACGGTCTCGCTGGAGTGTATTCACGGACTCCCTGGAGTGTATTCACGGACTCCGGGAGTGTATTCACGGACTCCGGTGTCGGCGGCCACTCTAAAATCCCCCCATCCGGACAGTTAAAAATCCCCCCTTTTGGAGCAACGACGAGGGAGG
>Ga0210402_10002359_pt1 | contig 18425 bp, 14 predicted proteins | sample IncBWC7MmetaG_FD_161055 | JGI IMG/M metagenome (GOLD analysis project Ga0210402, IMG submission 161055) | Forest soil microbial communities from Barre Woods Harvard Forest LTER site, Petersham, Massachusetts, United States - Inc-BW-C-7-M | ecosystem: Environmental > Terrestrial > Soil >... | reverse complement strand
GCGTTTTATCTTTTTCGAGCCCGCTTCGCGGGCACCTTCAGCCTCCTTTAGGAGGCGGCCGAAGTAGCTACAAAATAATAACCAAGGCCGGACTTGTGACCCAGCCTCTTTCTAATTATAGGACCGGTCTCTTAATAATGCTTCCTCATTCATATCCCCAAGAGAGAAAAACACGAGGGTAAGGTTAATTATGAATAAATAACTCTACCCAAGTGCTCGGAGAGTAAAAGATAATAAATTACCTCTCACTCTCCGCATCCAGGGACTCCAACCTACAAGCCAAACTAAAATGTTATCGCAGAAAATGCCAGCCCGTAGGGTGTCAGCCTAGTCGGCTTAAGCATTCGGATCTTGAAATCCCGCCTTCTGATATCCACTTTAGTACACTCATAGGCCAGTGCCTTAAAACTGATACAAAATGTGTGCCGACTTACCATCTAACTGTTAAGAATAAGAATGCTAATTATGAAAGGCTCAAACCATGTTTATTTAAAAGCGCCGACGTGGGGGGGGGGAACGTAAAACTCTTCGTGCTTTAGTTTTAAGAATAGAAGGCATGAAATAAGAGCTTATTCGATTGTATAAATTAATAGAATGTCCTACATATTTATGTTTGTTATCTAAGCTTTCTCACAAATGCAAGTTAATATAATTTGTAAACAAAAACTTAAACATATAAAAATAATTTTAACTTTTTATCGGGATAGACCATTAAAAGGGTGTTTCAAGCGTCATCGCGCGCCTAAATAAATTACGAGTGGCGGACTTCTTTTTTTTTATTATTAATAAAAAACTTGTAGCATTAAATTTTGATTTACCGTATTAATACGGTAACACTTTATTTTTGGTTTCCTGCTGGTTTTCTAATCTTTTGAATTGTTACTATTCTCCCGCTTTTCGTATACCCGCTACTAAGTTCCGAAAGTCTGGAGCTATAAAGTATCAAAAGCTCTAAAAAGGTTCCAGCAAATAGTGAAAAGAAAGTATGATGTTTCCACCATACCCGGCCATGCCTTTTTAATATGTTAAATATGATTAATTTTGATAATATCGGGCGTCGCAAGTTAATAGCACAAACTTTGCTTCGCACAAGGTTTGGTTTGTGTTATTAACGTATAAAAATGAATTTTTATTTGACGGCAGCGAAAAAAGATCTTTTCCTAGGGTATTAATAGGGTGGCCTCGTAAATTGAGGCCTCTTTAGAGTAAATTTTCATTTACCTCTAAAATAATCGTACGATCACTTTTTAAATATATAGCTAAACTATTTAATGAAAAGAATTAGAAATTTTTTCTAGAATCATCTTTAAACTAATAAAGTCAAGTATACCTTCGAGTCGTTGTTAATTGCTCAATTTAGATAAGAGCTTATTCGATTATATAAATTAATAGAATGTCCCAGTAGGGTAGGGGTCCCCCACAGGTCCCAGCCGCCCACGGCGGCGGCCGGGACTACATATTTATGTTCGTTATCTAAGCTTTCTCATAGATAGTTTATCCGGGCCCCATCCTCGCCCAGCTATAATGGCTAACAACCATTAATAAAGCCTCTCTTTTAAACCTAGCCAAGGTGCCAAGGGAGTAATTAAAAAAAAGCTATATCCTATTTTTATTCATACCTCCTTTAATTTCTCTTATTTTATTTAAACCCTCTTGAGTAGCATGAGCATTAGTACTCATTAACTCAACAATTTTACAAAAATCTTTAAAATTTTAAAATTTAACACCTCGGATAGGATATTTTTGGAATAGAGGTACAAGTTTATCTTTAATTAGTATAAATTTTGTAAGCACAAATTCAGAACCAATTGCACGTTCTTTTATTAAACCCCCACCTAAAAAATTAATAAAACTTTTTAACAATTCAAGATCACGAGTTTGTTGACTTATTATAAATACGACTCTAACTTGATATCCTATCTTGTGTGAAGAAGATTTTGTAACTTCTACTGAAAAACAACCCTCCCCACTTGTAAAACCTGCGAATCAATAGGGATTGAGGGTTTCTGGTAAAACTACTGCAGGTCTTTCCACTGGAACAACATTTGGAAAAGAGATTTTTAAATCCTCAGAAAGACCTTGATTTAAAAACGTTTTAATTCCAATAAGTTTATGAATACCTTCAATATTTTTATGCTCTTTTTTACTAATCAACTCAATAGCTAATTTAGTTAATAAAAAATCTGCCTTTTTTTTGTTATAAAAGGAAACAAATCAAAATGAGGGATAATTACTTTTTGAAAATCTTCAACAGAACCTACTTGATATAATACAGAGCTTTTTTTTTGAGTAATACCGCCAACTTTGAAAAATTGTTTTATATCCAATAAGATTTGAATATCTTTTATGTGCAAATCTATAAAAAAATAAGGAATTACTTCTCAACCTACTTTTAATTTATTATTTTTTCGAACCCTAAAACCAATGCAGCACTCTGCGTCACAAAACCCAGTAACCCAATTAGGATTTAACTCACTAAATCCGGAGTTACCTTCTTTTTTTGCTAACGTAGTAAACTGTTGTTTAGCCACCCTTAGTATAATATCTCTATTATTAAAAGGATCTTTTACTAAAACCTTAACATAATTATGTTTAGGTTTTTTTCCTTGTCATTATAGTTATTATTGTTACTTATTGAATGCGCCCCTCACCTACCCGCGCTTTCATATGACTAACGACCAGAAATTATAGTCTCTAACCTGCATAACAAAAAAAAATTAACCGGTCCCTCGCCTCCCTAATTACTACTCAATTTAGTTATCTTATATTGCTTTTTGATTAAAATTGTGGATTCGCCTTCTTTTTTAAAAGCCTTACTGATAGCTGCCTGAGACACCCCTATAGCTCGCGCTGCTTCGCAGATTGAAATGTAAATAGTAGTTTCATTATTTTTAGTATCTAACACTTCTATAGGAACACTTGGAACTCCGGCTCCTTCTGGTCTGACACGGCCCTTATTACTTTTATGGAGCCGTTTTAAGTGTTCTTGTTGTTCTTTACTTGAATTATGAAGGTTTAAGTACTCTAAACGTTTAGCTTTTCGTTCTAGGGTTCAATTTTTAGTTTTACTCTCTGGTAAATGTTTGTAACCTAATAATGAACCGGCAGTTTTCAATAGATTATAGTCCGGTTTTAATAAATCTAAGTAATGTTGCTCTCTTGAAATAACTTCAGATAGATCACAATGCTCCAGGATTTCTAAGCTAAAGTTGGAATAACCATATTTAATAAGGGATCTATAGATAAGAGATTTATTATTTTTAATTTCTCTTTCTAAGAAATTTATGTTAAAATACTCTCTGAATCTTTTAGCAAGATTTACACTGCTACCTATATAGCTTTTGTTATTAGTTAGATTTATTCAGCGATAAACTCCCGCTTTTCCTTTATTTTGCTTGATAATTAGGAACTTTTGTAAATCTGCATTAGAATAGATTTTTATTGGAACAACAGGGCTGTTTGTAGAATAAGTTCGACATAATGCTACACACGCGAAGCGAGAGCAATGAAAATGGAAATGTAAAGGAAATATTGAACAAAAAATTGAGTTATCAAAAAAAAGTAACTGGTGCAAATTTCTTCTTGTCTTTTTAAAAAAAGGATTCAATGTAGGATTTAATGGTTTTAAATGGTCTCAATTGAAAATTTTTCTATTATTCATTCCAGCTTGAATTTCTGTGTCCGGCTGCTTACTGAACAGTGAAAGTCAATTATTATCTTCACTTACCCTATCAGTATATAATACTAATTGTGGTTTCATATTTAACATATTTAAGCTTTTATTGACCATAAAAAAAAGTAGGGTAGGTCTAGATTCCTCACGGAACCCACCTCCCTCCGAACCGGACGTGATGGTCTCCCATCATCTTAGACGGCTCTCCATTCCAGCCTGAACTGGCCGGAACCCACCTCAAATTCTTTAATCAACATCAATTGCATAGATGGTATTTCTACTGTTATGTATCTTTGACGATAGTTATTCTAAACGCTATTTCCACCTTTCTTTCTTTTACTTGTCTTCTCGATATAGATTTGCTTTTCCTGCTCAGTTCAAGAATCATTGTGTAGTCCTGTGTGATGAGCCTTACAGAGCGGGATTTGCTTTCTATTAATAGCCGCCATCTGACGTGTAAAGAAATCTAAGTTACTCTTACGGTCCTTTAGGTCTCTAATTTTTCTCACGTGATGCATCTCGATGTTTGCTTGGTCACCACATATTAAGCAAACCTTGTTTAAGTTGGTTTTAGTGAATTTAGAGTTTCAAACCTTCTCAATAGAGATTAGAGGGTCGGATACGGGTGTTCCGGTCTTAGCTAGGTTCCAGGCGTAAGATCTTTGGGGTTTATGATAGCTACCTTTTTTTCGTCATCTTTACCACGGTTAACCACGTATGCTAGGTTGAAACCAAATTTATCAAAAGTTTTTTTCAGTGTTCTAAGCTTGAACTTCCTAGCTAGTGTTAGTGCACAAGATTCCTTTATAAGTCATACGACTCAAAGAACGTTGCTTTTGTTGTTAACGAAATCGTAGAAGTTGTAGAGACCTCTTATCACCGAGTTATAGTATCTAATGATGTCAGGATGATCTAGATTAATCAGATTACCTAAGAATCTACCTCTGTAGATCTTTTCACTATGGTTGGTGTGGGAAGTCCTTAATCTAATTATTCTTCTAGAGATTAATCTATTTAGCACTTTTTGTAGGTCCATGTTGAATCTGATACGGATTTTCTTTCTGCGTGTGATTTGTCTGTTATTCGATGTTATGGTCTCTAACGGCTTTTTGGCTTTTAGCATGTGTGGAGCCATTATGTTATAACCTAAGAATTTTACAGGTTTTGTGGAATATTTGGTTATACCAGTTTTTTCCGGATTGAATTTAAGTAGTAATTCTTCTTCAACGAATTTTTGAATTCTCTCGAGTATCTCTCTGGCTACTTGGTAACTTCCTTCTATTCCAAGTACAAAATCATCCGCGTATCTTACGTATTGTATTCTAGTGAAGCTATCGTCTAGGGGTCTGCTTGGAGTTGCTATTAATTGATTTAGTAATAATCTGTATTCCTTGTATCTGGTCTTGTCGTACCCTTTTTTTCTCCAATACTTGGTCTTATTTTGTATGCTGGTGTATTCGGGGGAATTTTTTCTATGGGATCCTTTCTCGAATACCAATTTCAGTCCTTCCACGAAGACGTCTAGCGAATGTAGATAGACGTTACATAATAAGGGGCTCAAAATTGATCCTTGTGGGGTACCGACTTCAGGGTTGACCATAGGTTTATTCAACTCAACATATCCTGCTTTTAGACTAGATTTAATCAATGCCAGTGTCTTCTCGCATTTGATATGAGCTTTAAGTTGCTCCATAAGCTTGACATGGTTTACGGTATCAAATGCTTTAGAAAAGTCAGCCTCGATTATATAGTGTGAGCTTTGGAAGTTGGAATCTAAATATTTAATAGCAGTTCTGACGCTTTTATTCGGTCGAAAGCCATGGGAGCTTTCCTTGAATATTGTTTCAAAGTATGGCTCCAATATCAACTGCATGGCTTTCTGGACCAATTTTTCTCTAGGTGAGGCTACTCCTAGAGGTCGCGTTTCTTTCTTGCCCGGTTTCGGGATCTGTACTCTACGGGCTGGGCTAAATTTAAAGGTCCCTGCTTTCAACTTTTTCTGAACTCTGATCAAGTAGTCCTTGGTAATTCCATCTAAGGTTGTACCGTCGGGCCCTGGTGTCATATTACCTGGATTACTTTTTATAAGTTCGTAAGCTGTTATGAGATTCTTTAAATTGCTTATGTTTTTGATATTGATTTCGGTCTTTGGGTGGTCTTGCAGTTTACTCGTATCGCTGCCACGCGACACTGAAAAGCCGGCTTTTGATACGTGCGTGCCTGCAAGTCAAGCTGAAACTGGTGGACTTCTGAGGATTGCTCCCCGTAATATTCCACCTCCGTCACCGCTGTTAACTAGCCTATTACCTCTCCCCCCTCTGCTGTTAACTAGCCCACTACCCCTTCCCCCTCAGAGGACAGTGTTGTTAGGAACTCCGATGGAGCTTATACTAGGACTACTTCAATAGAAGTGGGCACTATGATAAGCCCCATTGGAAACTCCCACATTTACTTCGATGAAGGAAATGTCAGGAGCTTCCTGGGAGTTCCCGTAGGTGATCCCGAAGTCCCCCAAATGAGCAGTCTGTCTTAGGTCCCTTGCGTAAATTTTTATTCCACTCTGTGTGGCGATCCGACTGCTTTTATTCGGCAGCACCAAAACTAATGATAAAATTGGTGTAAGCAGCGTTATAGCCCTATTCTCTGGTTCGACTACGGTCCTATTATGACAATCATTACGTTTCAAGTTTGTTATCCTAGACGTTAGACAGAGTAGGTCAGCCGTAGCTCCTTGAGCCCCAGAGCGAGCTCGTTCTACAGCCTTTTCCAACAGCTTAACCGTTTGAGTTTCCTCGTAGGGTTTGGCCCCACCGGTTTGTTGGCCCTTTATACACCTGCCAGTATGTGTAACTATTCATCATAGCTCTCTCCTTATGGGATACATCGGCGCACTCATTAGTATAGCGTTAGGTAGGGTGTTCTATGGACCCTCCTTCAAAAGCCGTACGGGACACTCGCGCGTCATACGGCTCCACTTCCTTAATTCCTTATGAAACGTTCGGTTAGGTCTCTAGGGCTTATGTCTCTTCTATGTCATGCATTGTGATGTTCGTGACATAGTGGTATTTGTTTTCTCTTTAGTGCCGATTCTAGAGCCAGAACTCCTGATATCCTTTTGGTTCGCCCGGCTGTGATGACCGTGAAGCTACCGTCCCCTTTTGTGGTTCTCTTGAAGAGTTGTCTTATGTGGTGTATTTCGATGTCCCTGTTCTCACATCCCTTGACGGCGCAAGTTCCTTGGTTTACTAGGGAGTTCGTTACTCTTACTATGATTTTGTCGAGGTCCTTGAATGGGTTGGGTCTGACATTTATTAGGAACTCTCTCTTGGTATTATAGACTTGCATATTATTCAAGAACGAGATTCTACCCCCTTTGTGGTTAGGGCAGCTTATAGGTTCGCCATAGGTTTTCATGAAGGTGCTCTGGGTCATTTTGTGTTTGGCCTTTAGAGTGGCCATCAGGGAGAATCTAATTTGGTACATGATTAGATCTTTTATCTTGCCTAGGTTGTCCGCACACCGGTAGTAGGATAATAGACCGTGTGCTACACTACTATAGTATTTAATTATGTCTCCATCCTGAGCAGGTAATAATTCCTTCTTCGTGTTATAGCTCCCATCTTTGGCTTTGATTATCCCCGCGGTGGCCAGTTTGTTTTTGATCCTTTCCATGTCCGCCTTTATTTGAGGGGGAAGTGACAGACTTTTCCCCGTCATCTCCATTTTTTCCATCAATGCTTTAGAACCAAGACTTGCCATTTTTGCTGACTCTTCCTCTTTCCATTCTTCTTGCTTGTCGGCCAAGATTTTTCAAACGGCGATGTATCTCGTTGTGGATGATTCTTTGACCGGAGGGAATTCTCTAACTATTTCGTCAAGTTGTATTTTTGTTATTTCGAATCAGTCTGGGAATTTTTGTATTTTGATATCTTTATCGTATAGGTGCTTATGTTTCACGGGGATCTGTATACTGTTTCAGTTGGGTTCCCTTAGATCTAAAGCCTTACCCCATTTTTGGTGAATTCTTTTCCACAATTCCTTTTTGGTTATTACCCTTTCCTTTTCGACAGGTCTGTCAAGGTCTTTGGGTTCTTTATTGTTGGTTTGGAGGTTATTGGTTGATTGGTTGGATCAGGCTTTTAGTTCCCCGATGAGTTTGTTGAATTCGGGGAATTCATCATGTGTGGTCATTCGACTAAGTTCCTGGGCCAGTCGCCTTTGTATCCCCCTTGCATTGGTGGCTTTCAGGGCCTCCGACATTCCCAGGGTTTCGAGATCGACGGTCAATCTCTTGCTTTGATCAGCAAGTTCGGACTTGCGGGTCAGATTTTTTTTTATCATTTTCATGAGTTCTGCTTGTAGTATTTTCTTACGTTTTAGTTCAGCGTGCTCAATTTTTCTGACTGTTCTCAACTTGAGTCTTCTGAACCGTTCAACATGTGCCGACCTTTTATAGGCTACTTGGTTCGTTGGAACACAATGTATGAGCATACCGAGGTAGTGTGCTTTGTCCGAGAAAACATGTGTAATTCGCGTTTTCTCCTCGTTGACAGAGAGGTGTAGTTCCGATTTAAGGAAGGTTTTGACTTCCGTCAGTATCTGTAACGCAACGCTCTTTTGACCTCTTACCCCTATTATGAAATCATCTGCGTATCTGACATATTTGACTCTGCAATATTTGTCGTCAAATATCGTGGGGGTTAGTCCTTTCTTTCTGGCGATCAGAACTTTGCGTTTCTTAAGTTGGTTTTGTTGCTTAGGGGATCTCCCCTCCCTCTCCTCCTTGGTTAGTGTTACTTCCTTAAGATATTCAAGGTTTCTCGTGGCACCCTCCCCTTTGTGATATTTATTTATTAGGAATTCGACTTTGTCATCTAGCTTGGAGAAGTATATATTACTTAATAGTGGGCTAAGTATGTTGCCCTGTGGTACTCCTTCCGATAGATCAATAAGGGAACTTCCCTTCAATATTTTCGCGTTGAACATCTTGTTGATGAGTATCATGAGCCCTTGGTCTGCGATATCTTCACTCAAAATGTTTATAAGTTTATTCCTGTTGATGGTGTCGAATGCTTTCTTTAGGTCGAATTCCACATATCAAGGTATGGCTTTTCATGTTGTTTTTATTTGTTCCAGGGCTGTGTGGCAGCTTCTATTAGGTCGGAAGCCGTGAGACATATCCGAGAATCTTTTTAGCTTCTCCTCGTATATGAAGTTCAGTACGAGTTCGCAAGCCTTTTGGATGATTTTATCTCGGGGGCTACTAATTGTTAGGGGTCTAGTTCCTCCTTTGGGTTTGGGGATCTCCACCCTTCTCCCTTCGCTGAAACGATATTCCCCTGTCTTAATGGTTCCGCTAGCCTCGATAAATCATTTCGCATTGATTCCGTCTAGAGTTTCCTTGTTAGCGCCGGCGGTCATGTTACCAGGGTTACTTTTTATGCATTCGTAAGCATAGGTAAGCATGTCGACGTCCGCGATAATGTTGATTAGTTTTCTGAATTTACCGTCCGTTTTCTTAAGGTTGCGTAAAGAGTCGAAGACTCCTGGTAGTCCGCTTTCCGCAGTCCCACCTAACGCGTTTGGGGAAGTCGTAGGAGATTTCGGGATGTCCTTTTCCTTCACGCTACTATTATTTAATAGCTTCTCGTTGGATAGCTTTGGGCTTATCTTTACGACGGTCGAGGTTGTACCTTTTCCCTTCCTCTCCTTCCTTGTTCCGTTGCCAGAACTTAGGGTAGTAGAATAGTATCGGCTTGCGAATATTTGAGGTAGACCCAGCTTGAGTAAACTGTGTTTACCACCATCATATATGTGTGTTCCGGTTGTGTAAGAGGATCCTTTCGAGTCTCATGCATCTTTACTTGGAGTACGTTTCCGGTATATAGATGGGACGACGAAGTCGCCGCGCAGACAAGGCACTAACTGTTTGAATGGTCATATCTCAATTAATCTTTTCACGAACTTGGAGCTTCCATAAGAGGAGTCTTGCTCCTCTCACGTCAAGTCGTTGTACAGGAATCCTCTTCCTTGTGCCATACTTATCCCCTTTCCCCGCACATGAGCTGTTATTATACTGTTGTAGTGAACTAGAGTAAAAACACTCGGCAGAGGCAAGGTTTTGCATGCAAAGTAGTTATCTACCCCTTTCCCGAACCGTACGTGATAGTTTCCCATCATACGGCTCTCCAGAAAATACTAATTTAATGCTTAAGGTAATTCCTTATACTTAATTATATAATCCTATTAATTAGTTATGTTTTGTAGGCAAAGCCTACTCCTGCCTTTTGTGTATCAGCAAGACGGTGCTGAATTACTGTAAGGAGAACTAATTAGTCTTTATCTCCCTTCCTAGCCCGAGCTCTATTCATTCCGCCTTTAATCTTAAGAATTTTATCTAAACCTTCCTGAGTTGTGTGAGCCTTTTCTTTTATGAGAAAAGCTACTTGTTTAAAGTCGTCATAATCTTTGGCTTTTGTTCCTAATAAAGGTGCGCTCTCCAATAAAGGAATAACTTTAGTTAATATATCTTTGACACTTTCTACTTTAAAAGCACCAATTTTTTTATTAGATGCTCAAACCTTACCACAGCCAAAGAATTTAACCAAAATTTGTAAGAGTTCTTTATCTTTCATGTCTTGAGAAACTTGGAATATAAGACTAACTTGATAGCCCACTTTATAGCCAGCCGATTTTCGAATATGTACAAAAAAGCACCCTTCCGCGTCTATAAAACCTGCTAACCAGCAGGGATCATATATCGCTTTTTCTCCTAAAGATGATACTTCCCAGATAGGTCTAGTCATAATCGGCAGAGCAGGAAATTCTTTTTTTAGTTTATCAGAAAGACCATTACCGTTCATACAACTTTTTATAGATACTATTTTATTTAACCCCTCTACTGATAAGTGTTCTTTACCCTCCACTAACTCGAATGCTCTTTTAAATAATAAATAGTCAGCCCCGCGCCCGCTTTCGCGTTAATAAAGGATACTTATCTAAAAGAGCAATTAACACTTTTAGACCTTCTAGATTAGAAATAAAATATCTAACCTCTCCCTCTACTGTTTTATCAATTCGTCCTACTCCGGATAATTCAGCTTGTATTAATTTAATTAAAAATAACTCTCTATAGTGTAAAATTAAACTAAATTTCAGACTAACTGAATAACCTATTTTGTGATTAGGACTATTGCTTACAGATATGTGGAAGCACCCCTTCACCGTCTATAAATCCTGCTATGTAAGATTTAATATTAAAAGGAGGAATAGCGTCTTTTGGGTGGCTAACTTTTATTGACTCTGGCCCTACCCTAAGAGTTCCTCCCTTCGCCTGGTCCACGTAAAATCTTTTAATTTCCACCACGAACACTTCATAGTGTCGCCCTCTGCCTATTTTTTTATTACGTAATAAATTTGGTGATAGTAGGAGTGACGTCGGGTGAGTATTCATAGCGCCAGATATATTCCTTTCTTTTGACGCGGATCGTCTAGAATTAGATGCATTTACTATTGACCTCCTTTCTCGATAGTTAGATCGAGAAAGGTGGGGAACCACCGCGGGTGCAAAGCGCTCAGATGTATAAAGGTTATTTCCCTCTCTGTTATTTTGGCAACTTGCAGCTGAAGCGGTAAAAATATCGTTATTTTTAAGAGGCGCTGGCGCAGAAAGGTTTATTATATCTGTACCAGTTGCTTCTAAGCTAGGGGGTCCCCCCCACGCCGTCTTAGGACTGAAGCCAAAAAAGGCGAAGTTTATTCCATATTTCTTAAACACTTTTTTTTGCGAATAAAGTGAATATTTAGAGGCTAAGAGTTTAGCACAAGAAGAGCTGAAGACCTTATATAAATAAGAGGCTAATTTTCGTTTATTTTTAGTAAAGCTATAGTATTGCATAATGCTATGATATCATGATTGATAAAGAGAAAAAATCAGATCTTTATTGTAAGAAGTTCAAACTAATTTAGGTACAGGTTTTTTATCCTTTAGGAAACCTGCAAGAGTCAATTTTTTTTGAAGATGATTTATAGGAGCTTTTAATTCTATATTTGCAGAGTGTCCGTTTATAGCATTATGTTTAAGGCTTGAAATAGATATTCGTACACCTAAGAAAATTATATCTTTCTTATATGATGATGTATTAATAATTTCGAACACTTCATTTGACAACTCAATAAACAAATTTTGTTTAAAGAAATTTCGGATCAGATTTACTACAGATACACAATCTGAATAAGATCCTTTTACAGCTAAAATTAAGCATTCTCCCTCTCTTACATAAGATACTTTAACTGCACTATCCTCTAGCATAGGACGTCTAGGACTGATGCCAACACCTTGTGTTGGCCCTAGAGGGAAAAATAAGGTCCTTCCCTTATTATTATAATTAGTATTAGTAAATTTATCAGCCCTGAGACGGGAGGCCAAAGAGTAAACATAATTATCTACACCCCCTTCAGATAAAAATATGTCAATTAGTATTGGGTATAATAAGGATCTGAAACTCCTAGATAATCCTAGACCAAAATAATTGAAATGACCTGCATTTAAAGCCTTTCTTATTAGATCTGTAAATCTTCTATCAGTTATCTTGCGTTCTACGCTAGACATTAATACATTCAAATTTATATGTTCAAAGGGAGGAGTCTTCGAAAGATCACTCTTAATAATCCAAGATGCACCTTTTAATATTTCTTTTACCTTAGCAAGCTTCACCTCACGTGAACAAGATGACCCTACTCCCTTCAGAAAATGCAGGGTAGCCCTACTGCCACTGTTACTGTTAAATGAAGGCTCATATATAGCTTCTAATATTCTGACTATAGCTTTAATTACTAAAATATCTTTAATAACAGAGAAATCATTTAGTCGCGCACCAGTCAACGGGGGAGTCGCTACCGGCTTGCATTCTTTTTTTAAACTTAAGTTAGTGAAATTATAATTTCCCTCTTTCATTTTAATTATAATGTCCAAAATGTCCCTAGTCTGGATTCCCCTTACTTGAAGATTAGGTAACCCTAAAAGTGTACATCCGAATACCTCTTTATCTTTTAATAAAAATATATCTTTACCTGTTAATATAAGCTTACCTGATTTATTATCTAACAACATTTCTCTAGCTAGTAGATAAAGATTTTGATCATATAGCATGTTGTAAATTTTCCTATTAAGTATAAAATTAGTTTGTGATTTATTTTTATTTTTACAATAAGCATTAAGTTTATCTACTTTACTTTGGCTGTTAAATTTAATTATACTGGCATTGCCTGCAACCTTGGTATAAGTAGATACGTATTTTCCTGGTGCCCTTCCAAAGAATTTATCCCTCTTTATTACTTGTCGGTGCGACACTCGCCGGAGAACAGAACAATAAAATAAGGGATAAATTAACAACGCACTACTAGGGTATTTTCGTTCCGAATCGCTGGCTTTTGAACCTTCCCTTAAATCGCCGCCTATTCGTCGTAACACCCCTAACCCGTGCGCGGGGGATAAAAATTTTTTGGATAATTCTTTCCCTCCTTCTTTCATATCATTATTTGATACGATACTCAGAAGGAATATTGTCTTTGTACCACGACACCTCCTTAACCCTATTCTTCTCAGAACGTAGGTCATCCTGAAGTTCCCATAACCATAAATTAAGCAGCAAGCTATCCCTTTATCCCCTCCACCCTTCGGAGAAACATACGAAGATGGTATGATAAGATTCAGCCTTACCTCTCTTGCGAAGCGATTACACCTGACTTCAAGCCGGAGCGTAGTAAAGCTTATATAAAGGGAAGAATTTGTGCTTATTGGTTTAACAATCCCTAAAATATCCGTAGGTAATCCTTTCCATACCTTATGAGTGTAAATTACACCCCGGTTAATACGTCCTTTAGTTAGAATCCAATTATCTAATTCTAACTCGCATTTGTATCTTATCTGTTGCTTAGCTGGTACAATTATAATCATCCTAATTCTTATTACCGGGTGCAATTTTGCAACTAATGATAACGGTAAGCTCTCCAATAGATAAGCACATTGGAAAGCCAAGTGGAGGGTGGCCCCTGGTGCTAAATTTATCGAGAGTTCCGAGTTTTCTGCATTGTTGCGATTATCTATTATTATATTAAATTCTAAATAAACATTATTAATGTAGGGCACGAAGTAAGCACTTTCTACAATAAGACTTAATTTTATTCAATCTATCTTTAAAAAATAATCTTCCTGCGGAGAAGTCGGGTTATTTAAAATTAACCGAGAACTTCGGTTACGCGTCGTTGTAGAAAAAAACCGTTTTCCATTCATTCCCTGAGGTGAACTTGAATTATATCTCTGCTTATTCATCGTATTTTTGATTTGAGTTAATTTTGCTAATCCTTCTGTGGTTAAATGTCTTTTGGATTTTACTATTTCTGCCGCTTCACAAAAAGCCTCGAAATCCAATGACTTAACTCCCAGTATAGAATGTTTTTTAAAAAAAGGAATAATTTTGCTGTCTATGTCTTTAAACGATCCTACCATATATAAGGAAACCTCTTTTTTTGAAAAACACTTACCACACCCTAAATAATTTTCAATTCGGCGAAGTAAGTTTAGGTCCCTGCTATGTTGACTTATTTGAAATCTTAATCGCACTTTATTATACCCACTCTCTTTGGTAATACTTATATAGAAACAACCCTCACCTGATGCAAACCCGGCTATCCAGAAAGGGTCTTCTATTTCTTGATCTAATGTAGGTAATGGGCGGGTTTCGGAGGCATAACCTGCAAAAGCTTCCTTTAATTTTAAAGATAGCAGCTCTCTGTTCATAGAGGATTTTAGTCCTACTATTTGGCTAATACCCTCCTTAGTTAAATGTTTTTTCTCTGCTACTATGGAGTACGCTTGTTTAAATAACTGGTAATCTATTTGTTTTTGACTTAATAATTTATATTTATCAAAGTGAGCTAGTATAAGACCTAAATCTTTTATTCCGGTAATTTGAAACTGAGCTCTCTCTGGCCGAACCGCCGTTTTATCCCTTCCTTCATTAGATCAGGTTCAGATGAACCCTATCCCCTTAAGCTCCTCTCGCATCTTTTCTAATAAAGGGAGATCTCGAATATGAAGACCTATACTCAACGTAAGATTTACGCTATATCCTACCTTGATATCCTTCCTTTCTACAATTCTTATTATAAAACTTCCCTCACCGTCTACAAACCCGGTGAAAAATTGAGGTGATATTTCATTTCACCCCTCGTGATTATTTAATCTCGGAGTAGTAGAAAAATTACGAAGTTTTAAACTGTTCTGGTTAAGCGGTTGAAGAAAGCTTTGGGGGCGTTTAGGGGTTAATTCTTTCCCTATATTAGAATATTGGGTTTTTAATATAGTTAATAAATTTGCTGCCTGCCTGGCGTTGGCTAGGCTTAGTTGATGATTAGTAGTTTTATTGTAATTATTTTTTGTACCCGGTAAGTTTAACTTAAGATAACCTTTAATAGCCCGATCCCTAGCAAGACTATGCCCGATAATAGAGGCACCTGGTATGTAGATTTCAAGCAGTTTAGCCTTTACCATAGATAGCGCGGCTCGGAAATTTTGCTTAGTATCTAGGTTAACTAAGGATTCCCTTTGCGAAGATGCTGTGTTGGGGATATACCTTTCGGTATTCCTTAACTTCGTTGCCGAGATTACACAGGCTACACGAAGATAATTTATAACATTTAGGGTAATTACTTTTCCCTCTGGATAGGGGTGCTCCGATGGGGCGGCCACCTGCCCACCCCTACCACTAATATCCAAAGCCGAGCCGGCTTTGGACCAAGAAACTCCATTATTTTTAAGTGCAACCTCCTTTCCCGGATATCCATACCCTGGCAACAATACCGTAGGGGGCGCAACCCCTGCGACACACCACACCGTATTAGTTTTATATAAATAAGGTTTTATTACTACCACACCGGGTAAATCTATTTTAATTTTTTCTTGTACGCGGCCGACATTACAAGCTGTAGATATAAATCGTTTACCTTTAGGTAAATCTGTTAAATTTATTCTTCCCCTGTTCATATCTGCTTTTATTCGCTTGACCTGCTCTAGTCCTTCTTTAGTTAAATGTTGTTTTTTTTTCATCATTTCGGCGGCTTTACATCAATCCGCAAAATCTAAAGCCTTTACCCCGATGATTGGATATTTTTGGAAAAAGGGGATTACCTTTATAACAATATCCTTAAACTTTGTTACTTCTAAAAATGCTAGTACTCCATTGTTTGGTGTTACAATGCGACCACAACCCAAGTAGTGAGTCAAATTTTTCATTAATTCTTTATCCCTGACGGCTTGAGCTAATGAAAATTCTAAATGAGTAGTTAATCCTAAAGAGCAGGTCTTACAAACTTTAATCTTTATATGGAAGCAACCTTCAGCAGAAGTGAATCCAGCCAATCAATTACCCCCTTTAACTTCTTGAGGAACCACCTCTGGTCGAATCAATGGAACTACATCTGGAAAGAATGATTTTAGATTAGGTGAAAGACCATTATTCATAGCTGCTCGTATCGACAATATTTTTTGAAGACCTGCTGGAGTTAAATGCTCTTTACGTTGTATTAGTTGAAATGCTTGCATTAATAATTTATAATCAGAATATTTTTTAGTCATTAAAGGATATCTCTCTAAATGATCAATTAGAACTGAAAAATATTTTACCGCTTGAACTTTGTAAATTACTGCCTGGGGTCCTAGTACTGAAGTTTGACCAACTCCAAAGTAGCTTTTTATCTTTTCCAAGACTCTTAAGTCTTTTTTATGTAAACTTATAGTAAAAAACAGTCTCACTTCTCATCCTAATTTATATTTTTTACTTGGGGTAACGGATAAATGGAAACAACCCTCACCGTCAATAAAACCTGTAACTCACCAAGGGTCGAGTTTATTAAATGCTAAATTATTTAATTTATTTGCCTCTTGGTGTATTCATTTAACATTATCGACGACGCTTTTTTGAAATAGGGGTCGCTTGCGGGGGTGTTGGTTTAACATAAAAGTTCCCTGCGGTGCTCCGCTAACTATTGTTGGCCTTCCTGGATTTATATTAGTTATTTGCCTGCTCTGTATAGGAACATTGAAACTACCAAATCTAGAAGACGAGGTTATAATAGCTCTAGATAAGAAGTTTATAGCTCATGCTGCATAAGTATTAGTAAATGTTATTTTTAGGTTCGGGTTTGCCCCTCCCCTTATCTTCGTTGCCTCGATAAGGAAGTAATCTATATAGATTGTTATGGCACACCATCAGCGCACTAATTGATTATCTACAATAAATTGGCTCCCTGGAGAGCTTAATTCCAGTCTGATGTGAAATGGGTACATAGCTCTATTCGTTCTCCGAGGTATGCACCTTTTCCCAAACCACACGTGATAATTTCTCATCATATGGCTTTCCGAGTGTTTTACTGATAGAGATATTGTTTAGGAGGATTTTTTCCGTTTGTGTAGGGGTTTTCCGTTCTTTCTTCTTTCCCGTGTTGATTCCTTATGTCTCTCCATGTGACAGGGTCTGCAGAGAGGGATTTGTTTTCTCCGTTTTGCGGCCATCATCTTATCGATTTCTGACAGCTTGGGATTTAGGTCGGCGAGTTTTCGTACGTGGTGCATTTCCACCTGAACGTCGGATCCGCACCTGCTACATGTTAGTCCGTCCAAGCTGGCTTTGGAGATTCCGGCTGCGTACAGTGATTTCAAATCGGTTTTTACTTTATTTATCTTAAAGTCCCATACATTTTGGGTGTATTTCGGTTTAAAGAAAGCTATCCTATCCCTTCCTTTCAGGTCGTTGCCATATTTCTTTAGGACTCCCAAGGATGATCCCAGTCTGAATTTTGCGGCTAACAGTTGGGTGCAAGACGATTTTAGTATTCATTCCAGGGACGCTGCAAGCCGGCCATGATTGTTGACGAAGCTATAGTAATTTAGGTATCCCCTTAGGACACTGTTATATAGTGTTATTATTGCGTCCTTTTCTTGGTGATACCATATCAACTTTGGTACGCTCCGGGCTTTCTCTCTAATTCAGAATCCGGCTTCCTCTAGTTTTTTGTAGATTCTGTTCAACGGTGCCATGAGTATCAGTTGACTTACCGCCTTCTGTCTTTGTCCGTTTTTCCCTTTGTTGACGTATACGTGTCTTGATATCCTCACTTGGGTTCCTAGAAAAAGGGCTCTTTCCTTCCGAGGTCTCGTTATCAGGGTCTTTTCTTGGCTCAAGTCCAAATTTAGTTTATCTTTTAGGAATCCTCTTATCCGTTCCATTATCCTGATAGTTTCGGCTCTCGGTCCTCTTATTGCAATTATTCAGTCGTCCGCGTATCTAACGTAGTATAGACGGCGGAAGTTTGGGTCGTTTGGCATTCGGGCAATGGTTTTCTGCATTTTTTTTAGGTATTCATTTGCTTTACTATTGTCTTGTTTCTTTAGGGCCTTCTGTCTTTGATAGTCTAATTTTTTGTAGTCGGGGCTCACTCGGGCTTCCTTACCTTTGTCGAATTCTACCTTTAGTTGGTCAGTAAATTTGTCCATTTCGTTCAGGTATACGTTCGAGAGGATTGGGCTTATTATGGACCCTTGTGGCGACCCTATGATTGAGATCTTCGTTCTATTAAACTCTATATATCCCGCCCTTAGTGACTTTCAGATTAGTCTGATAAATCTTTCGTCGTTGATTCGGTTCTTCAGCAGCTTAATTAGTAGCTCGTGGTTAATGCTATCGAAACACTT
>Ga0210402_10002358_pt1 | contig 18426 bp, 11 predicted proteins | sample IncBWC7MmetaG_FD_161055 | JGI IMG/M metagenome (GOLD analysis project Ga0210402, IMG submission 161055) | Forest soil microbial communities from Barre Woods Harvard Forest LTER site, Petersham, Massachusetts, United States - Inc-BW-C-7-M | ecosystem: Environmental > Terrestrial > Soil >... | reverse complement strand
CCCCCAACCGGAACTCGCGGCGTACCGCCACATCTGCCTGCGACATGCCGAAGCCCGTAATCGAATTCCGCCCCAGGTTGCCCTGAACGCCGCCCTGAACGCCGCCCTGCGCACCGCCCGGAATGCCCGGACCTGCGGGGTAAAAGGCAGCCGGATTGATACGCCTTCCACCCGGCGCTCCACCGTCTGGCAGCCATACCGGCTGGTCCGGCATCAGGTTCGGGCGAACGGCGTTGGCCAGCCCCACGCCCTGGTATTCGTCATTCTCCAGCACTGAAATGGGGAAGCCGCTGCGGGCGCGCAACACCGTGTCCACGGACCAGCCTCCCAGAAAACGCGCGCCTCCCGTCCGCTTCCCGGCAAACGTGTATGTCAGCGCGCCGCTCAGGGAATGGCGCAAATCGAAATCGGAGGATGCCCGGTCGCGCCGGGCGTTGGCTCCACCGCCGGCCCACACCAGAAAGGCATCGCTGGAATCGTCGTCCATGGAGTGCGACCACGAATACGATACCAGGGCCGCAAATCCACCTATCACCCGTCTCCGGTACTGCGCCTGTAAGCCCTGGTAATTGGACTCGCCGTTGTTGGTGGTCAGCGCCGCCACAAATGTCGGGCTGCTGCCGGCGCCGCCCACCTCCCGGCGGATCAATCGGTCGCCGGCCGAGCCCACATAGCCCACCGACAACACATCGTTCGCGCCGATGGCGTGATCCAGCGTCACATTCCACTCCAGGAGCCGCGGCAGATGCAGATCGGGCATAAAGCCGTAGATGAGCAGCGACGAAACAAACCCAGCCCTTCCGCTCTGGAATTGCGTGGTGCTGAACGGCCCGCTATTGATCAGGTCGGTAGCGATGCTCAAGCTGGAATCGTAAAACAGCCCGCCGCCGGCCCGCAGCACCGTGCGCCCGTCCTTGGTGATGCGCCAGGCCGCGCCCAGGCGAGGCGCAAAGTTGGTGTATGAGTCCGGCCAGAGTGGCTGCCGCGCCGGGGTCAGGGTGTTGGTGGAGGGGTCCAGAAACCAGGTCTTATTGTCCGCGGGCACCGGCGCCGGGCTGAACTCCCATCGCAGGCCTGGTGTGACCGTAAGCCGTTTCGACACCCGCCAGGTATCCTGCACCCACAGCGAAGTTTCGCTCACCTCCGTGGAGGCATTGATCGCGGGTGACTGGCCCTTCCAGACATCGCGGTTATCGGTGGTCGTGATGTCGTCGGCAATCACACTCAGCACACCGGTGGCATCGCGACGGACCGGCGTGATCCTCCGGTAGTCGGCGCCAAACCGCAGCCCGTGGGCGCCGCGGTTCCAGATGGTGGATTGAAGCATCTGGAACTGGCGTTGCTTCCGGTCACCCTCGCGTCCGGTTACCACCTGGCCCACTCCGCCAATGGAGAACCGCACCAGGTTGTCGCACGAAACCGAGTTGGGAAACAGGAACGAAATCATCGGCGCCAGTTCGCATCCCGAGGGAACCGTGTCGCCCATCCCCGTCCATGTCGAATGCGCTGCGGCTTGCGATTCGTTGGCGCGAAAATCCAGCGCCAGGCTGGCCGCCGGACGCAGGCTCAGCCCCAGGGTGACGCTTTGGAAGCGCAGGTCGAGGCGGTTTACTTCGGTGCTGCCGAATTCGTTCGTAGAGGGCGAATCGTTGTACCGGGCGAACAGAGTGGTGTTCGCGGTCAGGGCATGATCGATGCGGACGATGCCGGAATCCAGTTGCGCCGGGCGGATGTTGCGCCCGTTCCACGCGGCCAGTCCGTTGCCGAAATCCACGCCGTTCGGCAGCGGGAACAGATTCAGCGCCGGCTGCAGCCAGTCCGGAGCCGCTTGCCGCGTCGCCAGCGAGGGCACGGGTTGCTGCCACACGTACGGCCCGCGCAATTGCATGTGCTGGTAGGAGAGGAAGAAGAAGGTATGGTCGCGCCGGATCGGCCCGCCGAGCGACGGCGCCACATCCTGCAGGCGCAACGCCCCGCGTCCCAACCCGGAGTTGTTCGCGAACCAGTCGTTGGCGGCCAGCAGTTCGTGCCGGAACCGGTACGCGATGGATCCGTGCCAATCGTTCGTGCCCGAGCGGCTCGCCAGCGATATGGTCGCGCCGGGCAATCGGCCTAGCTCCGGCCCCTCACTGGATGTCTGGACGCGGAATTCGTCCACCGCTTCCATTGGCAAAAGAGAATCCAGGCTGCCGAAGGCGCTCATGGCGGGCAGCACGCCGCCGTTAGCCTGCGCCGGCAGACCGCCGGCGGTCACTCCAGTGTTGGCGCTGGCGCCATCTACGGTGAAGTAATTGGCGTTGGGCCGCTGGCCGTTGGCGGTAAATTGGCCGGCTTCGCCGCGCGTGGCCGGCGTCACATTGGTGCCGGGCGAAAGTTCCGCCAGGCTCAGCAACCCGCCGCCATTCAGTGGCAGCCGCTGGATCTCGTCGCGAAACACCCGGATCCCGATAGAAGCGTCTTCCTGCCCCAGCAACGGCGTCGTCCCTTCTACCGTGATGGTTTCTTGCACGGCACCCACCGAAAGCGTGAAATCGGCCCGCGCCGGCTGTTGGACTTCCAGCTTCACGTTGAAGCGGATCATGGTGCGGAATCCGTCCTTGCGCACCGTCACCTTATAAATACCCGGCCGTAGGGAACTGACTACGTACTCGCCGTCGGTCTGCGACTGCGTGATCCGTCGAAAGCCGGTGTCCTCGTTTACCACCGTGACCATGGCTTCGGATACGGTGGCATCGGAGGGGTCCACAACTCGGCCGTACAGGTACGCGGATCGTTGGGCAAGCACAAGAGGGCTGAGGGTGAGAAAAGCTACACAGGCTGTGGTCAGGCGCCCAGCATTCATCGGCTCTGCCTAACGCTCATCGTACGACAGATGGCGTTGGCATTGCTCGATACTTGCCGTTAACTGTGACAGACCAGACATCAGTTGGGCGGGAATACGGTCCCCGGCGCTGTCCGAAGAACCGTCCGCGGAGTGTCCGGGCGAGCGGTCTCCGCCCTTATCCGAGGATGCCACTCCCAAGGCGACCGCTAGCAGCGATTCCACCCGATGTGCCGCAGTCAGTAATTCGTCGGCGGCCGTTTGCCACGCGACCGTTGTGTTCGCCTCCACCTTAACCTCCGCCTTGGCTTGCGTTTTAGATGGGACCGCTGCCAGACCCATCAGAATCGGCGTCAGCGTAGTCTCGATCCGGGCGGTTTCCCTGGCGAATTCGGCCAGATGTTCGCGGCCCAGGTTGTGCAGCACGCGCCGGTCAGCCGCACTCATTTGCCGCTCATGGGCCGGCGGGAATTCCAGCGCCAGACGCCGCAGCGCATAGGCCCGCGCCATGGCTGAATCGGTCCAATCCAATAGTTGTCCGCTGAAGCGCTCGAATTGCGGGCGGCCCCCCAGGCGTTCTTCAATTCGCGCCTGTAACTGTCTATTTTCGGGGCCGGCCGCGTCTCGAGTTGGGGCCGGTTCCGACTGAACCGGCGGTTTGCTTGCGGGGAAAGCTGGGTCGGCGAAACGCACCACCACATTCGGTAGCGCGTCCAGCACGGCATGAAGCTGCGCCTGGCGCTTCGGGGGAATACCGGTTCCGCTTACCAGCAACTGCTGGCCTTCGCGGCTGATTTCCACCGGGTCGCCCAAGTCCGCGCCCGCCTGATGGAGGGCTTCGGCTACCTGTAACTCTGTGTGCATACCGGAGAGGTTCATACCCCCGGAGTCCGTACCGGCGGGCGGGTTGGCCTCGGCCGGATTGGCGATAAAAGCCGGCGGCACGCCAGGTTGGCGAGGCGTGCCGCCGGTGGTTCCAGCTAGTGTGCTTGCGGGAAGTGCTTGCTGGTCTACCAATTCCGTCATTTCCACCCAATCCCGGTTACGGAACTCGAATCTCCCTTCCAGGGGCTCATAGTCCGTCATCCGCAGTTTCAGGGTGGCTGCCACCAGCGATCCATCGTCCGTGGTGGTCTTAATCTCGTAGGCGCCCTGCTCCACTGGAAGTTCGCGCGTAGGAAGTTCGCCCGCAGGAAGTGCGTCCGCTGAAGGGTCGCCCGCACGAACCTCGCCCAGCCGCTGGCGGTCCGGGACGGTGTTCACCGCATCCTGTTTTGACGCCAGACCGTCGCGCCAGTCTGTGAAGGATCTGGCGCTCAGCGGGTCGTCGAAGTTGTATTTGGCCTCGCGAAACATCGCGGCCAGTTCGGCTTCGCCCGCTGCCGCAGTCTGCAGCGCGGCTCCGCTGGACGGTCGAAGTCCGCCGCCGATCACCTTCGTGATTTGCCGCGTCGGCGTGGTGATACGCACCCGGCGAAGCGCGCGCGGCCGGCTTTCCGAAACCACCACCGCGCGCTTCAGCAACACCGCCGCCTGTACCGACGCGGTCTCGCGCAACTGATAGAAAGTGATGGCAGTTGCAGCCAACAGCGCGACGCATACCGCCCATTTGACCGGCGTCCTCCAGGCAGGCGGCTTCGATAAGTTAGTCAGGTGCGCGGCTCTAATCAGACGCCCAAAGAGCGACTCGCCAGCCAGCCCGCCATCGATTGGCTCAAATTCCCCGAGCGGTTCAAATTCCCCGATCCGGTCAAATTCACGGGAAAGGTCTTTCCACGGCTGGGGCGGGGCAGGCAAACAGGCTCCCAGAACGTTCTTGCGGTACTTTACGCAATCCGTCACCGTGGTTTCGAGTGCTTCCAGTTCCGCACGGCACTGCCAGCAGGCCTCCAGGTGTTTCCGAACCTGGCGCGCTTTCCGCTGGGGCAGTTCTCCATCCAGATAGCGCAACAGGTGCCCGTCTTCCAGGTGTGGCATACCCAGTTGGCGCATACCCATGCCGGGGGATGGGTTACTCATAGCGCACCTTCTTCAGCCGCACCATGGCGCGGCGCAGGAACTCACCCACGGCGGAAGCGCTGATACCCAGCGCTATCCCGATTTCCGGGTACCGCAGCCCTTCCAGGCGCAAAAACAGGCATCGCCGCTGCTGCTCGGAAAGGCCCTCCACCGCGTTGTGAAACCGTGTCATACGCTCGCGATCGATCAATTCGCTCTCGGGAGTCTTCTGCTGGGTGTCGAATCCCTGAGAGGCGAACCGCCCGCCAATTTCAGGGTCGTAAGGCTCCTCGGAATTCTGCCGGGCCCGGATTTTGAGGCCCAAATTGTGCGCCACCCGGAAGATCCAGGCCCGTGGGTTCTGAATCTCTTCTCCTTTACGCAGAGTGGCATACAGCCGAAGGAAGACTTCCTGCGCGGCCTCCTGGGCTCTCGGGGGGTGAAGCCCGAGCGTGAGCAGGTAGCGATACACGTCATCGCGTGCCTCCTCGAACAGGCGGCTTACCTGATCCTGCAAAGTTGCGTCCTGCAAGGTTGGTTCCTGCAAGCCTGCGGCGGTCCGTTCCGGCCGGATTATGCCCACGAGTTGTGCGCCGCGCGGAAATGATGACATTCCCTCTTCACTAAAGACCCCCGGGGAAATGTTTTCAACTACACCTTTTGAAAGAAATTGAAAGAATTTGGCTGTAGTTGGAATGTAGGGCTTCAAGATCTTTATAATGAACGATTCCTTAGGCCATGCCAGATCCCACCATAGGCGTATCGATTGTCACCTTCAACAGTAGCCAATACATCGGGCGTTGCCTCGATTCCCTCCTCGCTCAGCAGGGCGTCCGATTGGACGTAGTGGTGGTCGATAATGCCTCGGCCGATGCCACGCGGGAGATTTTGGCGGGCTACCACGGACGGGTTCGCATCATCCAAAACCGCGCCAACGCCGGTTTTGCGGCGGCCCAAAATCAGGCCATTCGGACCGTCCGCGGCCAATGGGTCCTCACCCTCAACCCCGACGTGCTATTGGAGCCCGGCTTCCTGCGCAGCCTGGTAGACGCTGGCCGGCGGGACCGGAGCGCCGGGGCTGTCTGCGGAAAACTCCTCTCCATCGGGGCCGGTTTCGAGCCCTTGCCCGGGCGTCGCATCGATTCCGCCGGTATCTACTTCACCCCCGCTATGCGCCACTTCGACCGCGGTTGGTCCAAACCCGATGGCCCGGCGTTCGACCGCGCTGAATACGTCTTCGGCGCCTGTGCCGCCGCCGCGCTCTACCGCCGGCGCATGATCGACGACATCTCCCTGGACGGCGAGTTCTTCGATTCGGATTTCTTCGCCTACCGCGAGGATGCCGACGTGGCCTGGCGCGCCCAGTTGCTCGGCTGGCGTTGCATGTATGTCCCCGGCGCCGTGGCGTGGCATGTTCGCACGGCCAAACCGGGCGGCCGCCGGTTGATTTCGCCCATGATCAACATGCACTCGGTGAAGAACCGATTCCTGATGCGCATCAAGAACGCCACGCCCGGGCTATACCGGCGCTACTGGCTCTTCATGACGGCACGCGATGTAGTGGTGGTGGCCGGGTGCCTGCTCACCGAACCGCGCTCGCTGGTGGCCTTCTGGCAAGTCGCCACCGGATTCGGCGCCGCCTGGCGCCGCCGCCGCGCCATCATGGCCCGCCGCAAGGTGAACGATGCCGCTTTGGCCCGCTGGTTCCAGTTCCAACCGACCGCCGAGCCCATCGGCGCGGAGCCGTTGCCCGAACCAGCCGCGGGTCTGTTGGCGCCGGTGTAACGGCGTTTTGTGGGCCAGGTTGCTAACCTGCGGCGGATTGTTAATCCGCCTGCCCCGAGCTTTGCCGACCCCTTGCCCGACGTGGTGCCTTGAGAAATCGGTTCCAAAAGTTGGCAGTTAGCCCCAACCGTAGGTCTTCAAATTAGGCCGTTGCCGAAATGGGGACTTCGCAACCGAAATCGGGTACAGGGTCAGGCAACAACTTTTGGTGGGCGGGACGCCGTCGCCTTTTTCCCGCGCCCGGTGGACCTGCGTTGACCAACCGGTACTCCAGCCGCCACTGCCGGGGTCTTCTTAGCGGCCGCTGCTTTCAGGGGCTTGGGCGTGGCGGGGGTGGCGTCCGGAGCCATGTCCAACCCAAATAGAGCCGAAAGGTCTTCGCCACCGAGGACCTTCTTTGTAGCCGGCGCATTCTTGGACAGGCGAGCCTGTCCGGCCCCGGCGATGAGTTCCTTTTCGTCCAGGTTGTGCAGGCGGAAGAGGAGGTCGGGCTGTTTGTCCAAGCGTGCGCCGATGCCGTAGAGCACGGCGGCCACATGCTTGCACATATAGGCCCCGTCGGGACAACTGCACGAAAGCTGGATCTCGTCCGGTGACGGGAAAAGGCCGGCTTTCTGCCGGCAAACCCGTTCCATCACACCCTTGGAGAAGCGACCCTGCAGAAGCTCGATGAGCGAATCGATGGCGCCGGCGCAGTCTGCGCAGATGGATTGCCAGCGCGCCTTCGCCACCGGAGCGACTTTCACCTTAACCTTGTAGATCTCCGATCCGCTGACCATGGCTTTGATTTCGCCGGGCGCGATTTGAAGATCGATCACCGAACCGTTGCGAACATAAGTCCGGCCGCGCGGCAACCGGTTCTCAAAGTCGCTATAGCGTTCCAGGTTATCGCACCAGGCCTTGCCCCAGAAGGTTTTGACAATGGTGCGGCCATCTAGTACAACCGGCGAAACCGGGTGGCCTTTCTTCGTGAGTTTGGCCATTTCGCTGGCCGCCTTCCGGCGCCGCTGCGCAACGGAAACATAGGGTCTCCATCCGTATCCGTAAAATCCCATCGATCACATCTCCTTCAGCGCTTTGTTGATATCAAGCGCTACCAAGTTCAGCAGCTCATCGTCTTTCATTTCCGTCAGCAGCAAATCGGCGCCGCCTTCCAGCAAGTCCGTCGAGAGCTGCCGCTTCGATTCAATGAGCTGGTCGATTTTATCTTCTACAGTACCGCGGCAAACAAACTTATGCACCAGAATATTTTTCGTTTGGCCGATGCGGAAAGCCCGGTCCGTGGCCTGGTTCTCCACCGCCGGGTTCCACCAGCGGTCGAAATGCACCACATGCGAAGCCGCGGTCAGGTTGAGTCCCGCGCCACCGGCCTTGAGCGAAAGAACGAAGAACCCCACGCCTTCGTCTTCCTGAAAACGGCGTACGATTTCCTTGCGCTGCTTCACCTGCGTTTCGCCGTGAAGAATCAGGCCGGGGCGTCCGAAAATCGATCCCAGGAAAGCGGCCAGCGGAGCGATCACTTCCCGGAACTGGGTGAAGACGAGCATCTTCTCCTGTTTGGCGGCGATCACTTCCGCTATGTCCCGCAATCGGGCCCATTTGCCGCTATCGTCTTCGTTCCAACCGCCGTCTCCCAACCACTGCGACGGATGGTTGCAGATCTGCTTGAACCGCATGAGGAACGACAATACCAGGCCCTTGCGCTGGATGCCCTTCTCGGCATTCTCCAGTTGCTCCTTCAGTTCCTTGACAGACTGCTCGTAGAGGGCGGCCTGCTTCCGGCTGAGTTGGCAAAACGCCTTCACCTCGGTCTTGTCGGGCAGGTCGGCGATCACGGTTTTGTCGGTCTTCAAGCGCCGCAGAATGTACGGCCGCACCAGTTCGCGGAGCGGGCCATAGGAATTGTGCGGCCGGTTCGCCAGGGCTTTGACGAAGTTAGTGAATTCCTTCGATGAGCCCAGCAACCCCGGGTTGACGAAGTCGAAAATGGACCAGAGATCCCCAAGCCGGTTCTCGATGGGCGTGCCGGTCAGCGCAAATCGCGCGTGCGCCTTCAGCGCCTTGACGGTCCGCGTCTGCTTGGCATCGGGGTTTTTGATAGCCTGTGCCTCGTCCAGGACGACCAGACGCCAGGCGGCTTCCGCGATCCACGGCACGCGCAGCAGCGAGCCGTAGCTGGTAATTACCAGGTCCACGCCCCGCAGGCGTTCTGGCTCGGCAGTCTTGAGCGCGGCGGCGGGAAGCGCGGACGGATGCGCGATGAGCGCCTTCAAACCCGGCGCAAATCGTTCGATCTCCGATGCCCAGTTAGCCAGCAGCGAAGCCGGAGCTACTAGCAAACTTGGCTGCTGTTTGCCGGCCGTTTGGCGCTTCAGCACCAGTAGCAGCGAAAGCACCTGAATGGTTTTGCCCAATCCCATGTCATCGGCCAGGCACGCGCCCAGGCCGAGTTTCGCGATCAGATAAAGCCAACGCACACCCACCTGCTGATAGGGCCGCAGGGTAGCGTTCAGGGCTGCGCCGGGGTCGATCTGGGCTAATCCCTCCGGGCTGCGGAGACCCTTCAGCGTCTCGGCGAGCCAGGGGCCGGCAACCACTTGCGACCACTCGGCGTGGGCATCGGCGGAGGTATCGTCGGCTGCCACATCGGCGCCCGCCAGCAGCCGGACGGCCTCCCGAAAGCCAAGCCCATTTTGCGCCGCCGTGCGCTCCACCTCGCGGAAGTGCTCCAACATGCGGCGCAGCCGCTCGCGGTCCACTTCCACCCAACGGCCCCGGACCAGCGCCAGCCCATCGGATTTCTCCAATAGCTCCGCGATCTCGGCGGCGCTCAAGCGTTCGCCATCGAGGGTGACTTCCATTTGGAAATCGAGCAGCGCTTCCTGGCCCACTCCGGATGGCGCCTTGCCACCGATTTTGGCCGACACCCGCGGGCGCGAAGGACGGTTGGCCCGCCACGTCGCCGGCATTCGGACCACCACGCCGGCACTCTCCAGGTTCGGGACGTCTCTCAATAGTTGAATAGCCTCATCGGGCGTCCAGCGCAGCGGGTGGAAGATCTCGCCGGCATCCACGAGTACTTTCAGCCAGGGGCACATCTCCGAGGCGCGCTGCACGGGAAGCAGCAGCGACAACAGACGGTCCTTGTTGGCCGCGCCGGCATATTCGCCAAGAGCCTTTCCCAGCGGAAGATGTTGGGCCTTGGCATTGGCCGACAACCGCGTAGTATAGGTTGCCAGAAAGGCGAATGGCGCACCCTCGTCTTTGCGGTTTTCGGCCAGATTGAAGTGCACGCGGCCCACCAGGTTCCACGCCGGGTTGCGGCGCTTCAGGAACTCCTGTACGCCGCATTTCGATTCCGCCAGCGAAATGCCGAATGCGGCGTCCAGTTCCTGCCAGAGAGCGCTAAGAACCTCAGCGGTCAGATACTCCGCGCCAGTCATGGGAGGCACAGCCAGGACCAGTCGGTCCAACTCCTCGGCGGTCGGCGCCGGGACGCGGACTTTCCGTGCCGCTAAATCGGTATCCGGCTGGGTGCAGAGGGCAGTGACATACCGTGCGCCGAATTCTCTCCAGTAGGAAAAAACGGGAGGCAGTGCGGCGCCGGCTTCAGCCGCTCCGAGTTGTAAGAGACCGTGGCCCAATCCGCGGTCGAAAGCGTCACGCAGGCGTTGCGCCAGTTCGGGATCGAGGGGCGACGCGTCGGCCGTTTCGACTAACGAAAGACGGCCGTGCGGAGTCAGGACCGGAGCCAGAGAGACGGAGCCCATGCCGGAGTCTACCAAGCTTAAGGGGAACGGCGGCGTGCCATGCGATGCGAAGCCCCAGGTGGCTAACGTTTTTGGTGGAACGCGCTGAAGAAAGGGCTCGACCTTCGTCAAATCAGAATCGGCGTACCCGGCGCTTGCGCGGTGACGGACCAGCTGATTACGGGCGAGAGCGAAAAGTCGACCGGAGCTTGCTCAACCGCGAAGTAACCCGCAACCAGGTCGAGATCACGTGTGGATCCGTCCGGGAGCGACAAGCTGAGTGGCACACTGGAAAGTCCGGAAGGAAACGTGCGAGTGGAAACACCCTTGCGTGCCTCGAGATCGAACATCGAGCGTCCCGTTTCAACTCCTTTCTCAACCGGGATCGCCCAATCTTCGCGCTCGTAGGCGAAAATGTGATTCCTGCGCCGGTCCGGGGCATCGTTGAGGTATGGGAACAGGTCGGCGATCCAGCCAGTGACACAAGTGGCGCCGTAAGTTGCCTTTGGTTTGTAGATAGCCTGCCAGAATTCGGGATTGGGAACGCCCATGACAGTCCGGATGAACTCGTCGAGGATCGGGCGAAGACGGGCCACCCACCAGCCCAGATCGTAGGTTTCAAGCACCTCCACTCGCGCCCGGATCCGGCGCCAGTCTTCGAGAGATCCGGTGACCGTGATCCGGGGTATGCCGCAGATACATCGGATCATGTAGTGGAAGTAACTGGAGTAGCTGTCCATGAGGACCACCTCGCTGGCGGTGCGGATGGCCGGCGTCGTTGTAGTGAAATCGCAGATTAGCGTTTCGTGCAGGACGGGATCGGATGCGCCGCGAATCTGCGCGCTAAAACCCGCTATGGCGCCCTCAAGAGTTGGCAGAGTGATGCCGGTGAGTACCTCAATCAGTATCCGGCGCCCTTTGTGACGAACCAGCCTATGCCGAAGCGCTTCGGCGTTCTCGGCGATGTGGTGGCTAAAGCCCTGCGCGATGACGAGCCAGATGGTATCGGGGGAAATCGTCAGGGGGTAGTGCTGGCTGAAGGCGGTATGCACTGCGTCGATCAACGGATGGCCCCTGCTGCCAATCCCTGCGGGGCGATGGGCTCGCAGGTCCGCGGGAAGCGAGTCCATCGCCGAATTGATAACGGGCTGGTCCGCTTGCGGAAGTGCCAGAACTTCGCGGCCGAAGCGGCGGGCAAGGCTCTTGGCCAGAGTTTCACTCCAAACAGGCTTGCACGTGGGGCGGACGTCGTCGACGTCGAAGCTCGCGCGATGGTGCGGATGAGTTAGAGCGTTGGATGTAAATCTGTAGGCCACTTAGTCATGTTATCAATTTTTATAACCGGTGCCGGGCCGGGCGAGTTAGTGGCCCCGGCCCCTTCAGTGTCTGGGCGAGGCGCGCACCGGAGCGTGCAACACCAAATATCAATCTTCACTTGACCCGGGCTCGATACAGCGCCGGCAATCCCACGCCGCGGTCACAGTCGCTGGCGAAAACGATTGCCTTCGAATCCAGCTCCCACGCGGGCGCGAAGTTGTTGCATGCACCGCCGGTCAGCGGCGCGGCTGCAGATCCATCGGCGTGCTGCAGCCACACCTGTGTCGATCCACGTTGTTGCACCGTGAAGGCGAGCCACTTGCCGTCGGGCGAAGGCGCCGGCCGTGCGGTCTCGTGTCTGGCTGCAGCGGGTTGTGGAACCACCTTCCCGATAAACGGGTCCAGGAGCATGAACGTGGAAGTGCGGTGTGCGACCAACTCAAATTGGATGGGACCGTCCGGGGACAGCGCGACGGGGCTAAGCGCTTCGCCGTCGAAGGCGAACCGATCGACCCGGTTCTCGTGGAGCCAGCGCAGCACGTAGTGCCCCGCGCCTATCGAGTCGTAGACGATGCCCGATCGCAGAACTGCGGGCGCTGAGGAATAGACGGCTCCGCGCTCCACGGCGATGCGCTCGAAGCGCCGGCCAGGCTCCTGCGAGTAGCTGGCCATTCGTATGGCGGCACTGAGCCCGCCGAGAGCGATCGCGAGTGAGGTCGCTGCCATGGCCGGCCGCCATTCCAACATGCGCCAATAGGGGCGGCCGGCGACTGACACCAGGGCCATCAGCAGCCATACCTTCGGGAATAGCCAACTCGAGCTGCGCGGGGTGGGATAGGTCAGCAGAACGTAGGACACGATGAGGAAAAGCCGTTCGAGGCGCGCCGCCTCTTCCAACAAGAGCGTTATCGGCAGCAGCAAAAGGATGAACGTGTAGGACGCCGTGTTAGGCGAGGCGAGCAGCAGCACGATCACAAACCAGGCGAAGTCGCGCGGCAGGTTGGTGGATCGGCGTAACGCGAGCAACGGGAACACCAGGACGGTGACGATGGCGAAAGCCTGCAAGAAGAAATAGGCGCCGGGTGCGTTGGCAAGCGGATGCGGATTCAGTTCCGGCTCCATCACCAGCGCGCGCCGCAGGAGCGTGGATAAGGTTCCGTTGCCGGGGTGGTAGGGGTCGAGGGTTTCTCCCGCCAGAGACCGTGGGAGGATTTGCGTGGCATAGGCGACTGTGTCGGTCCATCCGAAAATTACTATGGCCAGCGCTGCCAGTCCGAACAGCGCAGCCGCCATGCCGGCCAGTTCCTTGCCGCGCCGTTTCACAGCGAAATAGAGCAGAAACGGCGCACCGTAGAGCTTCAGCCCACAAACAATTCCCATAGCGAAACCACCGGGTCCGGCGTGGCCGCGGTGCAGCCAATAGAACGCCACCGTGAGCAAGAACAGAAGAAAGACGTAGTACTGTCCCAACAGATAATTCGCGTGCAAGGAACCCCACCCGGCGAAGGCCAGCAGCGCAAGTGGCGCCACCCCAAAACCGGTAACCCTCGATAGCATCAGGATGGTTGCCGCCAGGAACATGAGATTGAATAGCAGCCACACGCGCTTGGCGGTTTGCGGCGCCAATCCGGCCAGGGGAACGATGGGCAGCATCGTCAACGGTGTCTGCGGAATGTACCCTCCTAGTTGGTTCTCGATGCCGGCGTAGTTCATCTGGCGCTGAAACCATGGCCAGTCATAGTAGTTGTGCAGCCGTGCGCCCTTACGCACCAGTGCGGCGGCGGTATAGTAATTCGGAAAGTCGGTCTCGGCGCGGTTCCAGCCGTCGCGAAATGCCGTCGCTAGAAAGATGACGGCAGCGGCCAACGCAATCCCCGGGACGATGTATGGGTTCGGCCTGCTGTCACGGACAGGTCGCGCGGCCATGTCTGCTAGTCTACTGGAAGCGGGTGCCGCTGGGCGCCATGCTAGACAGGTAGGCAAGGTTGAAGCGCGCCAGGAGCCGGAATCCCACCGCCCATATCGTGGCAACTCCCATCGTGGCAACGCCCATTTTGGCACGGGCGGCGGTGAAACACGCGTTGCTGCTGGCGGCAGTCGTCGGCTTTACACTCCTCGCGTATTCGAATTCTTTCCATGCGCCGTTAATTCTGGATAACGACGAGATCATTCTCAAGGACCCCCGTGTGCACGTGGTGACACCAGTTCAACTTCACCGCATCCTGACACAGCAATACTGGGAGACGGCCAACACCGGGCTGTATCGTCCGCTGACCACGCTGTCGTTCCTGCTCAACTACGCGGTGTTAGGCAACGGCACCGATCCGTACGGATATCACTGGTTCAATTTCATCCTGCATGCGGTGAACATCGTGCTGGTGTACGCCTTGGGGCTGGCGATTTTCGAACAGATTCCGGCCGCGGTGCTGCTGGGCGTCGTATGGGGGCTGCATCCGGTCTTGACCGAATCGATAACCAACATCGTGGGCCGTTCGGACATGCTGGCGGCCTTCGGAGTCCTTGCCGCTTTGCTCTGCCATCGGAAGGCCCTTGATGCCACCGGTATCCGGAAGGCCGGATGGTGGGCGGCGATCGGCCTTGCCGTGGCGATCGGTATGTTCTCCAAGGAGAGCGCCATTGTCGTGGTGGCGGTCTTCGCGATCTACGACTTCACGTTCGGGCGAGCAGCGTTGTGTCTCACGCTCTGGCGGGCCCGTATTCCAAGTTATGCCGCCGCCGCCATCCCGTGTCTGGTTTACTTGTTCGTCCGCCTCCAGGTGCTGGCGAGTGCTTCCTACCTGGCAACTCCATTCGTCGAGAACCCGCTGCTGGGCGCCGGTTTCTGGACCGCGCGGATCACCGCCATCAAAGTAATCGGCAGGTATTTCGGACTGCTGGTATGGCCGGCGCGGCTATCGTGGGATTACGCCTACAATGAGGTCCCGCTGTTTGGCTGGCGGTTGAGTAACGGGGAGGATTTCCAGGCCATCGCGGCCCTGCTCGGTTGCACTGTCGCCACGGTTGTGGCCATCCGATCCTGGCGGGGCCGGATGCCTGTGTTCTTTGCCATCGTCTTCTTTTTCGCCACCCTTTCGCCCACTTCGAATCTCCTGATTCCGATCGGCGCCATCATGGCGGAGCGTTTTCTGTATTTGCCGTCGGTGGGGTTTGCGGTCGCCCTGGTCTGGACCGTGGCCTGGGCATGGGAAGCGCTCCGGCGGCGCTTACCGGCAGACCAGCCGGCGTACAGGTATGTTGCGGGCGCTGCCCTCAGTATCCTGCTGATTGGATTCGCTGCCCGCACGTACGACCGGAATGGCGACTGGCTGGACCAGCAACGGTTCTGGCTCAGCGGCGCGGCGGCGGCTCCGGGCAGTTACAAAGCGAATATGGCCGCGGCCGCCAACACATTCATTGCCACCCGCGAAGATTTGGTCCGTTCCATTGGTTACGCGGACCGGGCGCTCGCCATACTCGACGGGTTGCCAGATTCTCAGAACTCACCGCGCGCTTACCACGACGCGGGCATCTTTTACCGTAACGTGGGAGACAGGTTGGCATCCCGGTTGGCATCCACAGACGGGGCCGGCAAGGCGCCTGCGGGAACCGAGGCGCTGTCCTGGTACCGGAAATCGTTGAGCGCGCTTTTGCGCAGCGAACGGATCGAGACCGCGTGGGACGAACGCTACCGGGCGGAAAACGCGCAACGTGGCAAGCCCGGACTTACTTCGCTGCCCAGCAAATTGTATCTGGATCTGGGCCGTACTTACATGCGCCTCTCTGACCTGCCGCGTGCCCTGGCGGCGTTCGAGCGCGGGCGGATGTTGGAGTCGGCCCCGGAGCTTCTGGAGGAGTTGGCGTCGGCGTATCGCGCAGCCGGCGATCCGCGCCAGGCCGCCATGGCCCTGGTGGAAGCGCTGGCCGTGGATCCGAACCGGGCAGAACTGGCTTCGACGCTGGTGGAACTTTATGGGCAGATCGATCCCCAGGGTTGTTCCGTCACGCGTCAGGGTGGCACCAACAGCCTCAACCCGGATTGCCCGCTGGTGCACGGCGACATTTGCCGCGCGTCGCGTAACGTGATCGGCAACTACCTCCGAAGAGGCCAGCAATTCGAAGCTGCTTCCATCCGGAGAGTTGCGGAACAGGATCTCGGTTGCGCGCCCGGTCTCCTGAACTAGCGGAGGTGCGGCGGGAGCCACCGGCCACCGGCCACCGGCCACCAGTCACCGGCATCCAGGGCACCCCTAACAACCTGCCCCACGAAGGATAATGGAGGAGAGGTGCCGGCGCATGAAAAAGGTCTTCCACTTCGATGCTCCTCGCGAGAAGTATCTCTGCGACGCGGCCATCGTCTGGTGTTTCGATAACCGGTTCGATTTGGGGTTCCGGAAGTTTCTCAAACGGATAGGGGTGGTGAATTCGGACCCAATTAAGATTGCCGGAGGCGCCAAGTGCCTGGCATCTCCGGAACATGAGGGCGAGCGCGAATTTGTGATCGAGCAGGTTCGCAAATCGGTGCGGCTGCACGGGACCAGGCGCGTGATCCTGATGCTGCACTCCGATTGCGGGGCTTATGGCGGGTTGGCCGGCGCGTTCGGGGGCGACAGCCGCGTCGAAGCCGCGCATCACCTCATCGAGTTGCGGGTGGCGGCGGAGAGTCTGCGGAAGGCGATCCCGGAGGTTGCCGTCTCGGCATACTTCGTGGATTTCGAAGGAGTGTGGGAGGTGCAGTTGGAGCCGGTATGCGTCTGATCAAATTGGCTGGGGTGACGCTTGGGATCACGGCGGGGCTGTGGGCGGCGCGGTTTGGCATGGGGACGTGGGGAAGATCGTCCGGGTCGCGGATGGCGCCGATGCCGGCTAATTCGGGCCCCAAGTCTTCTCCCTTGCCGCCGATCATGTGGCAGCCGGCGCATCTCTTGGCGTCGTAGACGCGCGCCCCGCGTTCCGCGTCTCCGGGCAGCAGTTCCGGCGGTATCCTGCGAAGCGACTGCACATATACCGCGACGCTCGCCACCTCGCGTGCGGTCAACTGCCAGGCCCCCGGCATCTCGGGGCGATGCCGGAGATCACCTTGCGCAGTGCGTCGCTGTCGGGGGATTGTCAAGATTGGGGACGGTTGAGGCTCGGACCGCGCCCGCCCGTCCCGGTCTGGCTGCGCCAGGGCCCCGGCAGCCAACCCCAGCACCCTACAGCCAAGCCCAGCACTGCCATCCATCGCCACATTTGCGACAGTCTAACATGAAAGAGGTGTGTTGCAGCCCGGCGATTTCGACCAACTCGTGGAAGCGGCCTACGCCCGCATTCCCGCGCGCTTCCGCAAACGCCTGAAGAATGTGGTGGTGATGATTGAGCCGGAGCCCAGCCCCGCGCAACTCGCCCGCGGCCGGGTGGGGCACGGCAGCACGCTGCTGGGGTTGTACGAGGGCCGTCCGCTCACCACGCGCTCTGTCTTCGAAGCCTTCGCGATGCCGGACCGCATCACCATCTTTCAGGGGCCGCACGAGCGCCTGGCGCAGAACCCGGCGCATTTGGCCAAGCTGGTGGAAGACACCGTCTGGCATGAAGTGGCCCACTATTTCGGGATGAACGAACTACAGGTCCGCATGGCTGAGCGAAGACGACGGACCTGAGAACCCGGTGGTTGGTGGCCGGTCAGGAAGCGCCGGGCCGCTGGTTTTCACTGGCCACCGGCCACTGGCCACCGGGTTTAAGGCTGTTTCGGCGGCGTTCCGAACGGAGTCGATTGGTTCAGCGGGCCGCCGCCGACCGGCGTCATTCCGCTCTGGGCGGGCATCGAACCCATCTGGCTGGCTGGCGTCCCCGGACCGCTCGTCACGGCGTTCGGGTTCTGCAGCGGTTTCACCTTCGCCGGGTCAAAGATGAACTCCCACTCCTTGTACAATGCGCGGTCGTTGTAAATCTTGACGCCCTCGCCGTCCGCAGTGCTGGCTACACCGGCGATTCCGCCGCCGATCATCCCGATGGCCGCAGTGCCGGTGTTGTTCTGCGGCATGCCGCCGGGCCTTGGGGTCGTGAGGATGCGGTTGATCATATCGGCCGCCGTACCCGGAGTCGGCGCGCCTGTCGTCATTCCAGGCTGCGGATAGGGAACCCCGCCCTGCGCCGGATAGGGCGATACGCCGCCGGTTTGCGAATTCACCGGTGCACCCGGTTGTCCCGGAAACATCTGTCCGGGCATGGGCTGGCCGGGCATGGGCTGGCCGGGGTAAGGAACGCCTCCGGGGTTGCCCGGGTTGGAACCCGTCACTGAACCGCCGCCGACATACGGCCCGTTAGTGCCCACGTACGGTTGCGAGCCTACGTAGGCGCCGCTCCCGCTGCCCTGAGCCGGAGGCTGCGGTATGGGAAATGGTGTCGGCACGCCTGGTTGACCCTGGGTTTGTCCAGGAAAGGTCTGACCAGGAAAGGTCTGCCCCGGAAAGGGTTGCCCTGGAAAAGTTTGCCCTGGGAAGGGCGACTGACCCGGAACCGCGGGCTGCCCGTTAATAGATGGCATCCCGGGTTGTCCACCGATCTGCCCTGGGAAGCCACCAGGATTCAGTTGCACTGGCGGCACGATTCCATTGTTTCCCAGGGTATTGCCGGGGTTGTTGCCCGGCGCGCTCGGATCCCCGTTGATGTTGGGAAAACCGGGCCCGTTTGGTCCTTGCGATTGCCCTGGGTTAAATTGGCCTGGGTTAAATTGGCCCGGGTTCAATTGCCCTGGGTTAGATTGGCCGTCCGCGGGAT
>Ga0210402_10002357_pt1 | contig 18437 bp, 17 predicted proteins | sample IncBWC7MmetaG_FD_161055 | JGI IMG/M metagenome (GOLD analysis project Ga0210402, IMG submission 161055) | Forest soil microbial communities from Barre Woods Harvard Forest LTER site, Petersham, Massachusetts, United States - Inc-BW-C-7-M | ecosystem: Environmental > Terrestrial > Soil >... | reverse complement strand
TGCAGTCCAAAGGAAGGTCTTTGTGTTTCTCATGGCTTCGACATCTCCTTTGCGGACATGACTGAGTTGTCGGGAGCGTGCGCCGTTTTGGGCGCGTAATCGAAATACTCGATGTTTACGTCCGTGGTACCAAAAATGTGAGCGTCCGTGACGCTTTGCGTCGAACGGGGAAACCAGAAAGGGCCATTTTTCTGGTAAATCTGGATGAAATGCGTGCTCTTCGTCCAGAAGGAAGGGTTCTTTGCAGGCTGGCCCTCTGCGCGCGCCAGTGCGTAATCCTCCGCGTCTACCCAGATGCGGCCCCGAAATAGGTATTTCTCTTTGCGTTTGGGGCTGACTTCCAAGACATAAGCTGTGCGGCCGTCAATTACTTCCGTTCCAGCCATTTTGAAGTCGTAGTTTTCGGGATTGATTCTAGTTTTGGCGCGAGTTTCCGGAAGCGACGTCTCCGATTCCGATTCCAGCATCTTTCGCAAAACGTGCTTGTGCGCTGCTTTCCAGCCTTCTTCCGACACGACCTCGAAATGTTTTGTGCCGTCCGGGTCGCCTTGCACCTGGACGAGCATTTCCGCGCGTTTGTGGAGATGCTGATTATCGAGGACGTACCGCCGCATTCCGGCGTATCCCTCAGTGGAGACTTGCCGTTGCAGATCGCGCGAACCCATCCGAATGATGATTTCCGTTGCGGTGGGGAGCGACGGGGACTCGTCCGCGGCAGCGACAGATGCCGGAAGCAACAGCAAAGCAGCAAGAAAGAAATGATTTTTCATTGTTAAAACTCCAAAACAAATTTTCCGCGGTATTCACGCCAAGATGAGTTGAAGAACCCTCCGAACCTGGCGCTGGTCAGGTTGTTCTGTACGTCTCGTGGATTGAAGTGGTTGAAAAGATTGAAGACTCCTCCTCCGGCGCGCGCGTGTATGCGCTTTCCTCCAAAGTGGAGTGTGATCGGTCGCGTGACCTGCAGGTCAAACGAAGAGAAACGTGGGAAGCGATGTACGTTTCGCGGTCCAACATATTCGCGGAGTTCGTTCTCGACGGAGTAGGGAAATCCGGTGTGCAGGTCGTAAACGGGAACGAGTGTTAGGTGCAACGGGCCGGAGAATGTGCCCCAGAACAGGAAACGGTTGGGTGCGTCAAACGGCAGTCTCCCGCGGGCCTCCGACTGGATAATCGGTTGCGCGAGATTCCCGAAGAACTGATTGACGTCGTTAAGGTCGCCAAAAGCACGGGAGTGGACATACGATGCGTTCAGCAAATGGTGAGCTAGCTGGTAGCGGGCCGTCACTTGGAACTCACGGTAGGAATCGCTGCCACGGTTTGAGAGTTCAAGGACTCCTGTCGTCCCGGAGGAGACCGGCGAAACGACGAAGTCGTCGGTAGTGTTACGTTGTTCGTAGGCGATTCGCAGCAACAAGCCCGAAAGAATCTGGCGATCGAGTTCCAGATTCCAAGACGTGCTGCGCGGGCTTCGGAGTTCGCCAGTTAATTTGTTCTGATAGGACACGGAACTAAGCGCCGCGCCGTTCTGGTCGAGCATGGTGACAGTACGATCCGGAAGATCAGTGAACGTGGGAGCCATGAGCGGGACGCGGTCATAAAACTGGCCAACGCCGCCCTTTAGCAGTGTCTTGCCATCCCCGGTCAGTGACAGGAGAAATCCTGCGCGAGGAGAGGCATGGGTGGAGCTCGTGATCGTGTCGTTGTCGAAGCGCAAGCCGAAGCTGAGTGTCAAACGTGGGTTGATCGCCCACTGATCGCCGGCGAACCAGGCCGTCTCGTTTTGACTAATGCGGAATGAGGTTGGGGAAGTGAAGGAGATGCGTTCCACAGGTTCGTTCGACGCCCCGTCAATCTCCACGGGAAGGAACGTCTGGCGCCCTTGGTATGTAGAGTGCTCGTAGCTCAGGCCCACTGAGAATTGGTGCGAACCGGCGAACCGCCAGGGCGCTAACTGATAAGTCTCCTGCAAACTGATGCGGGAAGTTCGACGCGCCTGCCGATTGAAGAAACCGCCTTCGGTGGTCTCCAGCATCAGACGATACGGATCGTCGCTCTGCGCAGTGACGTCGGCGTCAAAACGCTTGTAGCTGAACTGCGAATTCAGCAGGCCTGCCTGGCCGATGACGTAATGATCCTGCGCGTTGATTTGCTCCCCGCGCTGATGAAAATCGGGCGTCGACGGCTGAGGTGTGAAGGTGCTAAGCCCAAGGAAGTCAAGCTTCTGCGGATAGAGCGCAAACGAAACCGTAGCTGTCTGCTTTGGACTGAGAATAAAGTCGATTTGCGTATAGGAATCGAAACTTTCGAGTTTCGTATCTCGTTCCGACGGCGGAAGACTGTTCACCGGGGTGCGAACAAAGCGGTACTCGAAGGACTGCGTAATGGCGATGTGATCCTTCCACAATGGACCGGTGATGGTAGTTCTCGGTGTAGTGGCGCCAATTCCCATGATGGTGCCGTCGCGATCCCGCAGCCGGGGTAAGAAGTTCTGGATGGAGAAATGAACCTTTTCATAGTCGCTTGTCTTTGTGGAGACGGTGGAAACTGCTCCTGTGAACTTGCCGTATTGAGGGTCATATGGATTCGAAATGACTTGCACCGACGCCACTACATCAATTGGAAGATTGAGGGCCGGACCACCAGTGACGGGATCGGTAACGTTCGCGCTGTTCACCAGCGCACTACTCTGGGTACTGCGTGCGCCTTTGAGATTGACGTGTCCATCAGGACCGCGAACAACTCCAGGAATGAGCGGCAGTGAGCTTTCAAATCGCTCGTTGACATTGGGTGCATCGCGCAGTGTTTTCTCGGAAATTGTTTCGGAGGGAGCAGGGTCCTTGCTATCAGACTGATCAGCTTTTACCTCCACAGACGCGGTGACTTCAGAGGGTTTTAATTCGAGAGAGACGTGGACTTCACTCCCTTCGACATGTACTTCCCGTACAGCCTTCAAGCCTGGAAAGATTGCTTCGACGGAGTAAGTCCCACTGGGCACAGCCACAATCACGTACTTGCCGTTTTCGTCGGATTCAGTTTCGAATGTGGCCGGGCCACTGAATTTCACTGAGGCGCCAGCCACAAAGGACTGGTTCCCTGCGGAGTCTTGAACGAACACCATTCCTTCGACCCTAGCGCTCTCGGGGTTAGGCTGTTTCCCCCAAGACGCTAGCGCGAACAAGCAGGTGGCAAGGAACAGGAAAAGCGCCAGGAAGACGACTCTTCCTCTCGTGGATAGTCCTTTCCCTTTCCGATGTCGAATGGGGATCTCTTCTGTTTTCTGCGCGGTTTGCGCTCGAAGTAGCAATGTCTCTCCGCGCCCCAATTGAGATTGCAAGGGGCAGCGTGCGACTGAAACACGCAAAACCGGAGCGCACCATCTTCCAGATGTTCGTAGTTGCCGCACTCGATTCCATCCCCGCACGGGACTGCATGAAGCAGGCACAATTCCAATGATTCGATGACTCGGTGCACCTTGGATCCCATTGCTTATCAATGATTTGAGAGTGGGAGGAAGTTCCACGGCAGCTTGGCCACGGCGAACAGTTGACGAGGCTTCGACTGTTTGGGCTAGTTTTTGACATCTTGCGACAGATGACAATGAGTTTTCAGCAGCTTCAGCCCAGAGACTGATGCCACCTCACACGGGACTTTCCGCAAGTCGTTTTAAGGCTTGCAAAAATCGTGGTTTTTAGAGGAACGAGTATCTAGACAGGCGAGGCTTTGACGAGACTGTCAAGCCCATGACTGTGGCTTTGCTCCATGCCCAGTTTCGTAGCCTCGCAACGTTCCCGAAGCGCCTCCAACTAAAGAAGATAAAGGATGGTGCAAGCAAAGCGTCGATTGGAGAGCAAGGTGCACCAGCGGGCATCCTGTCGGTGGCGAGACTGAGATGTGGCTAGTGCGCGACAACTCGCAGAATTTCAACCAGCCATGATTGTCCAGCGGCTTGCATGTGACGGCGCGGAGCGAGGAAGAACCTAAACGACCATGACGAAAAAGGACAAAACGGAATGGAGAACTGTCGCCGCCCGAGTCACTGGAATTCTCGTGATCTTGACCGGCGTTCTTCTTGCTGCGCGGATGTGCGTCGCGAGCCCGCTGGGTGACCATCCGATTCCGAACATCTTTGATCCGCGCTCAACGCCCGCGGACGCGCTCAATCAGCATTCACATTTCGTCCTCGCCATCACCGGATTGATTTTTGTGGTTGTTTTCACTCTCTTAGCGTATGCCATTCTAAAGTTTCGCCAAACAACAGCAAATGCTGACCGCGAGCCAGCCCAGGTCTACGGAAGTACCCAAATTGAGCTGGCTTGGACCATCATTCCCATCCTGATCGTGGTCGTACTGTTTCTGGCCGTGGCCCGAGTCATTCACGCAGTGCAGGATGCTCCCAAGCCCGCGACCGCCGTGGAGGTGACTGCGATTGGGCATCAGTTCTGGTGGGAGTTCCGTTACCCGGGTTTGGGCCTCGTCACGGCGAACGAACTCCACGTCCCCGTGAGTGACCCCGCGCACCCCACGCCCACATTCTTGAAATTGCTTTCCGCTGATACCGACCACAGTTTCTGGATTCCCCAGCTTGCCGGAAAAACCGACTTGATTCCGAACCGCGTAAACGAGACATGGATAGACCCGCATGAAACGGGCCTGTTTCTCGGCCAGTGCGCTCAGTATTGCGGAACGCAGCACGCAAAGATGCTCTTGCGCGTTTACGTGGACAACCCCGAGGAGTTTGCTGCCTGGGTCAGCGCGCAAAGACAGCCTGCGAATCAGAATGAAAAAGAAGCGGTTGGAAGACATGTCTTCGAAACGACTGCTTGTTTGAACTGCCATGCCGTTGGAGGCACAAACGGCACAGGACGTTTCGGCCCAGACCTGACACACCTGATGAGCCGCCATACTCTCGCATCCGGTGCCGCGGAAAACACTCCGGAAAATCTGCGCCTTTGGATCGAGAACCCGGACGCCATTAAGCCCGGCTCGCTCATGCCGGCCATGAAATTGAGCGATGCTGATCTCGACGCTCTCGTGCGTTATCTAGAGACGCTCCGGTAGCCCAGGAATTTGGAGACGAATATGTCATCGGATGTGATGGCCATTCAGAGCGCGGACGCAGCAGGGCGGTCCTGGACCGAGGTGCTGCACGAGTGGGTGACTACGGTCGATCACAAACGCTTGGGGATTCTGTACATCCTCTACGCGTTGATTTTTCTCGTCATCGGCGGGGTCGAAGCGATCGTCATCCGCATCCAGCTGATGCACCCGCACAACGATTTTGTTTCTCCGCAGGTATTCAATCGCATGTTCACCATGCATGGCACGACCATGATTTTCTTTGTGGCCATGCCCATCATGTTCGGCTTTGCCAACTACCTCGTACCACTGATGATTGGCGCGCGAGACATGGCGTTTCCGCGCTTGAATGCTTTTAGCTTTTGGCTGACGGCTCTCGGAGGCTGTCTTCTCTACTTCAGTTTTGTTGGCGGGAGTGGCCTCTACGGCGCGGGAAATGCGCCAGACGTGGGATGGTGGGCCTACGCTCCTTTGGCCTCGCGGGCGTTTTCGCCAGGCCACAGCTCGGACTACTGGACGATTGCGCTGCTAGTTTCCGGATTTGGCAGCATTGGTACGGCCATCAACATCATCGCCACCATCCTCTGTATGAGGTGCCCGGGCATGCAGCTGAGCCGCATGCCGTTGCTCGCTTGGCTGAACCTGGTAATGTCCGGCATGGTGCTCATCGTCATCACGCCGTTGTCAGCGGCGCAGATCATGCTGCTCGTGGATCGGTATCTGGGGGGCCACTTCTTCGATACGCAGGCGGGCGGGTCAGCCTCACTTTGGATGCATTTCTTCTGGATCTTCGGGCATCCGGAGGTGTACGTCCTGATTATTCCTTGCTTTGCGTTCATGTCCGAAATTATTCCGGTTTTCTCCCGGAAGCCGATTTTCGGTTACCCGGTCATGGTTGGGGCCACGGTCTGCATTGGCTTCGTGAGCATGAGTGTGTGGGCGCATCACATGTTCACCATCGGGATGAACTCGTACGCCAACAGCTTTTTCGCGATCACCACAATGGCAGTGGGTGTTCCGACGGGAATCAAAATCTTCAACTGGCTCGGCACCATGTGGGGTGGAAGAATCCAATTCAAGACCCCGATGCTGTTCTGCGTCGGATTTCTGTTTCAGTTTTTGATCGCTGGCCTTACCGGCATCATGCTTTCCTCAGCGCCGTTTGATTGGCAGCTTAGCGGCTCGTACTTTGTTGTGGCGCACTTTCACTACGTAATCGTGGGTGGAATTCTGTTTGCGCTCTTTGCCGCATTTTATTACTGGTATCCAAAAATGACCGGAAGAATGCTCAACGAGGGCCTGGGCAAGCTTCATTTCTGGCTGTTCCTGATCGGCTTCCACCTCACCTTTGACCTGATGCACATTCCCGGCTTGCTCGGGATGCCGCGGCGCATTTACACCTACGAGCCTGGCCGCGGTTGGGAAACGCTGAACCTTCTCGTGACCATCGGCGCTTTCGTCCAGGGCATTGCCACGCTAGTGTTCGTCGCGAACCTGGTCATCTCTTACTTCAAAGGGGCCAAAGCGGGGAACGATCCCTGGGATGCCTGGACTCTTGAATGGTCTACAAGTTCGCCGCCCCCTGCCTACAACTTTGCTTCGACGCCCACAGTCGCGAGCCGCAGACCATTGTGGGATTTGAAACACCCGGAAGATCCGGACAGCCGCTATGAATAAAGGAATTAATCAATGAGCGCAATTACGACCTCGCTCGTGGGTACCCCTGCACCTTGGAAGCTCCCGTACCGTGGAAGGGTCGGCATGGCGTGTCTCATCATCGCCGAGTCGGCCATCTTCACCATTTTCGTCGTGGCGTATCTCTTCTACATAGGAAAGAGCCTCACCGGACCAACTCCGCGCGAAGTGCTGGAGACTCCCATCTTCTACACGATCTGCCTGCTGTCCAGCAGCCTCACAATCCATTTCGCGGGAAAGTTCCTTGAACGCGGTAAGCGAGGCCCATTCCTAAGTTTGTGGTTGCTCACGATTGTTTTGGGCGGACTTTTTATGTATGGCACCGGCCGGGAGTGGCACAGGCTGATCTACGAACACGGGCTGACAATTTCCACCAACCTTTTTGGCACGACATACTACTCGCTCGTCGGTCTGCACGCCTTTCACGTCACTGCTGGACTGGTCATGCTGAGCATCGTGCTGTTCTTCGGTCTCGCAGGCCGAGTTGGACCGGAGCAGTCTGCTCGCGTCGACGTGCTTTCTTTGTATTGGCATTTTGTGGATGCCGTGTGGGTCGTCGTTTTCACCGTCGTTTACATCGTTGGGCGCTGAGGAGAAGAAATGGCAACGCTGCTATCCGCGGAACAATTGGAGCAAAGCCTTCGGGCGCCGGGCGAGATCGAAGTGCCCGCACCGACAGCGTGGCCTTTTGTCCTGGCGTTTGGATTTACGCTCGTGTTCGCAGGGCTCCTGACGAGCGTGTCGGTAAGCTTCCTTGGCGCCGTGCTTGCCGTTGCGGGTTGCGTCGGCTGGTTCAGGGAAGTCATCCCTCACGAGCATGAAGTAATTGTGCCGCTCGTACCAGAGGAAATTCGCATAGCCACTGAGCGCCGCGTTGTCGAACGTCTTCCGGTGGCGGCAGATCAGTTGCGCGCCTGGCTTCCCGTCCAGACTTACCCGATATCGGCGGGCGTGAAGGGCGGATTGGCCGGAAGCGTAGCAATGGCCGTGCTAGCCTGCGCCTACGGCGTACTGAAGGCCGGAAGCATTTGGTATCCCATCAATCTTCTTGCCGCGGCGGTCTACGCGCAATCGCTTAAACTCGGGCCCGCACAGTTGAATTCGTTTCACGCAGACAGTTTCGCGATTGCTGTGGTGCTGCACGTCCTCGTCTCCACCCTTGTTGGATTGCTCTATGGCGCGATGCTCCCCATGTTCGCGCGGCGCCCGATCGTACTGGGAGGATTGATCGCCCCGGCGCTGTGGTCGGGACTGCTATACACGATGCTGGACTTGCTAAATCCTATGCTGGCGAGCCGCATTGACTGGGTCTGGTTCATGGCGTCGCAGATCGCATTCGGAATAGTGGCCGGTCTCGTCGTCGTGCGACAGCAGCGTGTCTCGACTCGCGAGAACCTGCCGTTTGCCATTCGCGCGGGAATTGAAGCTCCGGGAATAATTGCACCACAAGAAAGTGGAGAGAAACGCCCGTGAACCTAGTTCGATATCTGTGCGCACCGGCGGCGCTGGGCCTAGTGTTGTTCTCCGGCTGCAGCTCACCGAAAGGCCAGCCGCAGCAGGGTTCCGAATCTGTGGGGCCGAATGAAGTTTTGGAATTCCGGACTCTGTACTCGGAAAACTGCGCAGGCTGTCACGGTGCGGAAGGGCGGGGAGGAGCCGCCATCGCGCTGGCCGATCCAGTTTATCTGGCCATCGCGGATGATACAGCGATTCGCAAAGTCATCTCGAACGGCGTGCGCGGAACGGCAATGCCAGCGTTCGCCGAAAGCGCCGGCGGAATGCTGACCGACAAACAGATTGACGTCATTACCAGCGAAATGCGGTCGCGCTGGAGCCGTCAGGGAATTCTCAACGGAGTCAATCCGCCTTCCTATGCAGCGAAATCGGCGGGCGATGCTCAGCGAGGTGAGGTAGCGTACAAAACCTACTGCGAATCCTGCCATGGGCCCGGCGGCCACGGAGGGCAAAAGGGCAGCTCCATCGCGGACGTTTCCTTTCTCGCGCTGGTCAGCGATCAGGGCCTGCGCACGATCGTGATTGCCGGCCGTCCTGAATTGGGGGCCTCCGACTGGCGCGGAAATGTGTCTGGCAAGCCCATGTCGGACCAGGAAGTGACCGACGTGGTTGCGTGGCTCAGCTCGCGACGATCTCAAAATCCTGGGCAACCCTATTCCGTATCGAATTACCCGAAGCATTAGGAGCTTGACGATGTCGAATGAAAACTTGGTATCCCGTCGAGGATTTTTCATGAAGATGGGGATTCTCTTCAACGGCTTGGTGGCGACTGCGCTGACGGTGCCGATTGTCGGGTATCTTCTGTCCTCTATCACGCGCGGGCGCGCGAACGCGTACCTTTCGTGGGTGCCACTCGGGAAGCTGAGTGAATTTCCCGCGGGAGAGACGCGGCTGGCCACCTTCCGAAATCCCTACGTGACGCCGACGGATGGCAAGACAGCGGACACGGCCTGCTGGGTTCGGCACATCGAAGGCGAGCAGTTCCAGGTTTTTGCGGTTAACTGCGCGCACCTTGGCTGTCCAGTTCGGTGGTTTCAGCAATCCAACCTGTTTATGTGCCCTTGTCATGGTGGGGCTTACTATCAGGATGGATCGCGTGCCTCGGGGCCACCAGAGCGCGGCCTGTTCCAGTATCCGTATAAGGTGCAGGACGGTCTCGTCACCATTCAAGCGGGTGAACTGCCTACACCGGGACCGAGCGCCTCTTTCGCTGGAAAGAAACCGTCATGCGCCTGATGGCCCAGATCGGGGACTGGTTCGATCGGCGATTGCAGCTTGCGGCTCCTATCCGCGAGGTTTCCGAGCATCCCGTTCCGCGCAACACGGCAAGTTGGTGGTACGTATTCGGCAGCGCAGCACTCGTCGTGTTCATTCTCCAACTCGTCACAGGGATTCTGCTTGCCCTGATCTACGTTCCTTCGGGAGGCGAGGCGTGGAGCAGTCTTCAAGCTCTCAACCACGACGTGACTCTTGGCTGGTTCATCCGTGCGTTGCACGGGTGGGGCTCGAACTTCATGGTGGCAATTGTTCTCATTCACATGGTGCAGGTCTTCCTCTTTGGAGCCTACAAGTTTCCCCGAGAGCTCACCTGGATCGTCGGCGTTTTTCTTTTGCTGATGACTCTTGGCATGGCATTCAGCGGGCAAGTGCTGCGGTTTGATCAAGACGCCTATTGGGGGCTTGGGATCGGAGCCTCGATCGCCAGCCGCGTCCCGATTGCAGGTCCTGCCATCGTTAAATTGATGCTGGGTGGTCCGATCATCGCCGGAGCGACGCTGTCTCGATTTTTTGCGCTGCACGTCTTCGTGATTCCCGGGATGCTCATCGGGTTCGTGTGCCTTCATCTCCTGATGGTCCTGAAGCTCGGAATCAACGAATGGCCGACGCCCGGCCGCCTCGTGAAAAAAGCCACCTACACCGCTGAGTATCACGAATTGACGAAGAAAGATGGTGCGCCGTTTGTTCCCTATGCGGTCTGGAAAGATATGTTCTTTGCCGCGTTCATTCTCTTGGCAGTTGCTGCATGCGCTTTGTACTTCGGTCCGTTCGGTCCAACGGGCCGCCCGGACCCGACAATTATCCAGACGGTGCCGAAACCTGATTACTTCTTCCTTTGGCTCTACGCATTGCTCTCTCTCTTGCCACCTTCGCTGGAGACGCCCGCGCTTCTCGTCGGCCCGGTCATCGCAATCGCTGCTCTGCTTCTTCTTCCTTTTCTGTCAGGTGAAGGCGAAAAGAGTTGGCGACGACGGCCAATCGCAGTCCTCACGATCCTGCTGATCGCGGTATCGCTGGGGACACTGACGCATCTATCCGGATTCACACCTTGGAGTCCGCACATGAACGCTTGGAGTGGTGATCCCGTGCCGGAACGGTTTTTACGTGGAACCACCGCACTTCAGCGGCAAGGCGCTCTCGTGTTTCAGGTGAAGCAATGCCGCAATTGCCATTCGCTCGGTGAACTCGGCGGACAAAGAGGCCCGTCTCTGGATAGCGTCGCCGTGCGGCTCACGCAGGATCAGCTCATCCGCCAGGTGATCCAAGGAGGCGGGAACATGCCGGCGTACGGGAAGAACTTGAGTCCGGCAGAGACCACGGCGCTCGTCGCATTTCTCGAGACCTTGCATCCGGCTGGGCAAGCTCCCGCGCGCGATGCATCGCGCGATGTGGTGCTCAGTGACGCCCAGAAAAAACGCCCTGGCGCACAACCATAAAAACCAATCCATGTCATCTCATGTTCATGCCGCATCGGGATCCTTGTGGTTTCCGATTTCGCTACTCTTAGCCCTGCTCTTCGCGGAGTTTTTGTACTTGCGTGGATGGCTTCGTCTTCGTTCAGCCTCCGTGAAGCTCATTCAAGTTTGGCGCGTCGTTAGTTTCTCCCTCGGCCTATTCTTAATCTGGATGGCTGTGGGCTCACCCCTGGCCGCGCTCGACGAGCAGATGCTGACGGTCCACATGATTCAGCACCTGTTGCTCATGACCTTTGCTGCTCCATTGATGCTGCTTGGTTTGCCCGTAACGCCTTTCTTGCAGGGTCTCCCCCATCAATTTGTGCGGGCAGTTGTTGGTCCACTGTTCCGCTGGCCGCCGGTACAAAGGCTAGGGCGGATGCTCGTGCGACCTGCATTTTCCTGGCTGGCGGCAACTGCGACCTTGGTGGGATGGCATGTTCCGGCGATCTTTACGATTGCGTTGCAATCGGGAGCATGGCATCTGTTCGAGCAAGCAACTTTCCTTGTGGCTGGCCTTCTCTTTTGGTGGCCCGTCGTTCAGCCCTGGCCAAATGTTCCAGCGGAGCCGCGATGGTCGATTCTCTTATATCTCTTTCTCGCCACGTTGCCCTGCGACATTCTTTCGGCATTTCTTGTCTTCTCCGAGCGTGTGGCCTATCCAGTGTACCTTTCGGCCTCGCGGCAGCCTGAACTCTCCGTTCTGACGGATCAGCAGTGTGCCGGTGCATTGATGTGGACCTGCATCACCATCGTCTATCTCGTTCCGGCGGCTATTCTCTCTACGCGGCTGCTCGCGCCGCGGAACTCCCTAGCGCAATCGGAATTACTCAGCATCATGACTCCGCAAACTGATTCGAAAAGGGTGGAGGTTCTCTGAGGATGGCAACTGAGCCTGTTCTCGCTGCTTTCCCACTGCCTGCCCTTCAGCGCCGTCATTCAGTGCGTTCGCACGTTCTATCCGACTACTGGGAGCTAACGAAGCCCGAAGTGAACTTTTTGATTGCCATGACCACCGTGGCCGCTTTTTGCCTGGGTTCTCCTAAGTCTTTCGTGCATTTCCCATGGTTACTTCTTCTAAACACGCTGCTCGGCACAGTCCTGGTTGCCAGCGGCGCCGGTACTCTGAATCAGTTGATCGAGCGGAAATTCGATGCGCAAATGCGGCGCACATCTCGCCGTCCGATTGCGGCCGGCCGAGTCAAACCAGTCCGCGCCCTGGTTTTCGGAATCTTATTGTCGCTTACGGGCGTCCTCTACCTGGACTTGGCCGTGCGTCCTGCTGCGAGCCTGCTCGCCCTGCTGACGCTCAGTGCGTATTTGTTTCTCTATACTCCACTTAAGCGTCGAACGCCCTGGTGCACGCTGGTCGGCGCATTTCCGGGCGCCATGCCTGTATTGATTGGGTATGTCGCAGCGACCGGGAAGCTCGACTCTGATGCATGGCGGCTCTACGCGATTCTCTTTCTCTGGCAATTCCCACACTTCATGGCGATTGCATGGATGTATCGCGAGGACTACGCGCGCGCGGGGTACGAGGTTCTTCCACCGGGAACAGAGAAAGCGCGATTGATGGGATGGCAGAGCGTGCTTCCGGCGCTCGCTTTAGTGTCGGTCGCATTTGCGCCAATGGCTTTGCGGCACGCCAATCCGGTGTTCGTGACCGGAACACTGCTGCTCAGTTTAGGCTTCCTTTATTTTGCCGCACGACTCGCCTTAATTCGCTCAAACCAATCTGCGCGCCGTCTGCTTTTGGTCTCGATCCTCTATCTCCCATTGGTGTTCTTGCTGGTAGTGCTGGCAAAAGCTTGAGGAAATGAATGCTTCGCCTCCCACGAATGTTTCGTACGATCGAGACCGTAACTACCGGCTATATTTTTTTTGGCCTGGTTTCCGTTGCGCTCTGTAAAGTCAGGTAGAGCTCCCCAGTTGAAACGCGAGTTTCGCTCTCACAGCTGACCGGACTTGCGCAATGAGCGAAACAACGCCGCACTGCACAAAGCGGAGACCGCTGTCCCAAGCCACAAGGCCGCTGAGATGGAGTACCGTATGATAACCGCACCCAACGCCGCACCCAAGAACATTGCGGCCACCGACGCAACCCTTCTCCCCAACCTCGGGTTGTTGCCGTTCGCGAGCGATGAGTCCGCGCCGATGCCCGTGATCGTTAGTGTTAGGACGGTCGTCGTGAGATCCGGGATTGCGAGTTTCCGAACAGCGGCATTCCGAGTGCCCATGGCAACCGCCGTCAACGCGATCAAAGCAAACGGTTGAAAGGAATTCTCTAGCAAATCGCTTCTGTATCCTATGCTGCAAAACGACACCGCTAAGAGAAAAACCACCTCCAGAACGAATGCTTGTGCCGCCAAACGAATCTGTGAGTCGGCGCCCGCTCGGGCCATGATCCGTCCGCCGAATATCGCCCCGACTAGAAACGACAAGAGTGCCGTTAACGAGCGTGCGATGGACAGTCCGGGTACGCGCGCTGTCGCAAACGCCAGAATCACGATATTCCCCGTCATGTTCGCCGTGAAAACGCGCCCGAGCGATAGAAAACTGACGGCGTCCACTAGGCCGGTGACGGCCGTCATTACGAGCAGGGTGTAAGCGATGACCTTTTCAGTGGTTGGATTGCTCGTCATGGACATCTAGCCGACGGAGTATATTGCTATTGCTCATACGGGCACTCCTTTCAAAGCATGCCATTTGCGTCTTCGGATGGCCGATTTCCTGCAACACCTGGGCTGCTGGCGCGAGTCCTGCAGGCAGAGCGCGGGATGGAGTAGGGCTCATGCTCACTAGCAGATCACGACTCGCGTAGGCGTCGAGTCGCCGCCGAAGCGATCCATGATCATCTTCGGAGCAACGACGCCGAAGCTCATGGCTAGAATAATTGCAATCGCGGTCATGCCGTCAGCGATGGTTGCACGCAGGAGGTCGAAGTTTGCATTCGAGTAGTCAGCGAGTTGCACGAGTCCGCTTGCCATTCTGAACAGGAAGACACCGGGCATCATCGATACTACCGAGGCAAAGCCAATGGCGGCGAATGGCATCCGCCAGCGACGCGCGACTGGAGCAAGGATCACGCCGACCAACAGACAGGCGACCAAGGCGCCAGTCGCTACGCCCGCACCAGCCTTCAGAGCGCCCCATCTCGCGGCATGAGCCAGCATGCCGATCGCGACGGGCCACCCCAACATACGCAATGGTGTCGAGAAGAAAACACTGAATGCGGCGACCGCCACGCCCGCAGCGATCACGTCCAGCCATAAGGGCACTGATCTGCCAGGTTCTCCGACTGGCAAGGAGACTGAGAAAATCCCCATTCCCAGGAGCAAGCCTGCGGAGATTGCCAAGATTATGAGACCAGCATACACCAGCCGGGAGGCGCCCAGATTGATCCGTGCCGCGATAAGATCCATTGCTCCGTTGAGCACGTGTGGACCCGGAATCAGAATCATGCAGGGGCAGACCGCTACCAGCCGCAGTGACGAACTTAGGTTGTAGCGCACCGCAAGCGCACCAAACATGCCGGCGAGCAAAGCTGCACAAAGCGGCTGCAGAAGAGTGTTCGCGCTGTACCGCGCCAGTGTGCGGCGCAGAACCGCTCCAGCTGCTGCGCTGACCATGATGAGCACCAAAGCTTTCAGGTGGTGCGCTCCGAAGATCGCGGCCATCGCAGCAGCACCCGCGGCTGCAGCGAGCGTAAACAACCAGGTTGGAGCTGGTGGTGCGTGCGCAATCGTCTTGATGTTTTCAAGTGAGGCGCCGATCGGTGGCAGGCCAACAACACAATTCTCGATCGCTGACATTGCCGAGGCAACGCGGTCCATGTTCACACCAGTAGGACTGCCGCGCTCGCAAGAAACTTGACTGCCAGTGCCATCCGCTGCCCGCAGCTCCAGCTCTTCCCAGTGCGCAATCATCGTGGCTCGTAGACCGAGTTGAGTGCCAAGCCGCTCGGCTGCTTGCACCGTTTCGTGAGTCGATTGCCCGTTGGTATGCAACACATGTGCGCAGGCGAGCACAAGATCACTTCGTTCAAGAATGGGGCGATCCGCAGCCATATCGACTGTCGAACGCTCGAATCTCGCGGCGGTGGCGTACTTAGGCAGCGGCTGCGACATAGGGTTTCACCAACACGATCGCCTTCTAGAATTTGTAGCCGGTCCACAATGCCCAGTAATTGAGGTTGCGGCCTGGCTGACTTTCTTTGACAAATTTGCCTGCATAAAAAATCCCGTAGTCGGCTTGAAACCATAGATGTCGATTCACCTGCCAGCGCACTTCCGTGCCCGGACGGTGTCCGACGAAGCGTGCATTGCTCTTTCCTGCAGGAATAATTAGAAATCCGGGGACGGAGTACACTCCGTCTCGCAGACTCTCTCGCCACTGAAAGATCCAATCGACGGAGGCAGTCACGCTGTGCGGCAGCGTCGCTTCAGCGCGAGGGTGTACGTCAATAAAATTGATGGGGCCGGGGCCAGCCGTGGCGAGAACACCGAAATAATTGCCCTTCGGAAACAATGGATTGAACGTGCCGAGGGTGTTCGTCCTCGGATCGTCGCCGCTCGAGATGTCCGCCTTAGCGCTGAATCGCGGTTTCAGAGGAACGTTTGGAAAACGGTAACCAGTTTCCGAAGCCACTGTCCAGGCGCTTATGTTTGCGGAACCGAAGGTTCCGAATTGCCAAAGCGCTTCATAGTCGAAATCCCAGCCGGGCTTCATCTCGGCGACGGGACGAGAAAGGCGCGCACCGATACTGTGCCGCACTTCGTGGCCTACACCCCGGTTGAATGCAGCTGTTTTTCGATCGAGGCCAAGGTAGTAAGCGTCCAGTGTGACGGTCCTCGTCAAAGGCCGGACGCCGTACACGCCCCAAAATCCGACAGCGTGATTGGGCGCATTGTCAAAAAAACCTGGCTTGTCCAGGTCTGGGCGCACGGCGAAGCCGTCAATGTGCCAAGAACCGACACCGGCTTTCACCTTGAACCCGTCAAAGCTCAAGCGCACGTTCGGGCCTTCGCGAACATCGATCAGCCGCCCTGAGCCATACTCCATCTCATGTCTCCCGGCTCTGACCTTGATCCAGTTGTGTTCATTTCCCGTTCCGACTTCGAGAAATGCCGCTTGGAAATCGAGCTTTTTTTCGTCGATCGGTCTCGGCCCACCGATGCGGTAAGAGTTCAAGCCGCTTTTGAGCTCAACGAACGAGCGAACGTGTTTGCCGTAATGAACGTCGAAATAAAGCATGTACCGTTCGTTGAAATAGCCGTTCATGAATGGCTGTTGGCCCCAGTTGTCGTTTCCGATCTGTTCCCAAACCTCGCGAGCTTCGCCGCCCATGGACAGGAACCAGTCATTCCGACCGGAGCGCAGACGAATATATTTGATGGAGTCCCAAAACTCCTGCCGCTCCGCCGGGTCCGCCAGAAAACTCCAGTCATCGTCCTCGCGGAGCAAGTGGTAGACCCTGGCAGGCGCCGGGGATTCAGCAGTGGGAACTGATTGCCCTCGAGAGAGTGGCGGCGTCGCAAGAGACACAACCAATAAGATCATCAACGTTCGCATGTATCTCTTCGTTTTAATCTCACGTGTGGTACTGCTTTGCGGATCATCGTCAGAAATCGTTTGCACTTCTCATTTCTTTGTTAGCGAGTGGATTTCCGCGATGTATCCTCCGGGGAACTGCACGACCGCGGATTCTCGCTCGTCGGTCTTATACGGAGGTACGAGCACGTTGACCCCGCTCGCTTTTGCCTTGGTGAGCGTGTCCGTCAGATTCGTCACTTCATAACCGGTCATTTCCCGGCCATACGGATACGGAAGCTGACCGTCGGTAACCAGCGCGGTCAGCTTCCCGAAGTTCGATTCGATCCTTACTCGCCGATAGGTCTCTACAGGCCTTCCGATTTCGACGCCCGGTGCGCGCGGTTCATCAGAGACGAGACTCCCGTGGGAAAACGCGAGAAAGCTGTGCACAAATGCTTCCACTCGGTCCTGCGAGACGTAGACCCGATTCTCCGGAATAGTTTGGAGCGGGGCATAAGATGGCGCGGTGGTGTGCCAGTAGAGTTGTGTGTTCACGCCGCCCGGCCACTGAATGATTGCGTCTCGGCCAATCGGATCGTTGAAGGGAGTGACTAAGATATCCGCGCCCGTGGCCTTGGCGGCGCGGATTGCCTCGTCCATGTCAGTGACAAGATAGCCTGTGCGCTCCAACCCGAATGGATAGGGAACCGGCGTCTTGAATCCGAAAACCGACACCGTGCCTACAGGAGTCATCACCAGCTGCGACATGGTGCTGCTGGGTGTCGGAGTTACAGTGAAAACGCCCTGTTTGGTTGTTGTGCCACCGAATGTGGCAATCAGGCTCGCAACAAAACGGTCAAAGTCCTGTGGAGCAACGTAGACATGCGTCGTGTCGTACTGCGGGCCGACAGCTACGCCCGCCGTTTTGGCTGTCTGGAGGCCCTGGGCGAATGTGCTGAAGTTTCCCGATTCGCTCGCGAAGCCAATCGTCAGGAAGATCGCAAGAGACGTTCCAATGATGGTTTTTTTCAAGCGCATTCCGTTTCTCCAAAGCTTTACTCGCTATGTATATCTCGCGTGTCCACTTCCTCGGTCATGGCCATGTGTTCTTCAAAGATGGAACTCGAGTTGTAACACGTCTTGCGTGATGGAGGATTGTAAAGTTGACGGTCGTAGCGCTCACCGACAAGGCAAACCGATGCGGCATGCGAAACGTCCAGCTTTTTCGTCTGGACCCAAACCCCAAACTGTTCGCCTATCACCATTCCCAAGAGGCCGAGCAAGGCGACGATGGGCGGCGCCGGACTCTTCACGCGGATCAGACCGTACAAAATCCCTACACCCAAACCAACTACAAATGATATGAACAAGACTTTCATCGCATTCCTCCTGCATAAGTCATGCCGGAAGGCTCCAAGGATCTGGACAACGTGACGCGCAGTAAAAGGCCGGATAGTTTGTCTCCGTGCTAGAAGTCCAGAGCCGTGGGCCGGATGACGGCCTCGCCGATTTCTACGTCGGCTGGTTGCTCGATGGCGTAAGCTATCGCGCGAGCTATTGACCCCGCCGGAATAGCGATCTTGTAGAACTCGCGCAAATTCTTTCTGGTGGTTTCCTCCGAGCTACCTTCGGGTAGTTCCGTTGCAACCGCGGCAGGAGAGATCACGGTGCAACGAATGTTGTCGGCCTTGAGCTCCATGCGCAAGCCCTCAGTCAGCGCCCGCACGGCGAACTTCGTCGCGCTGTAGACGGTGCCACCCGGCGCGAAGACTTTGAAGCCCGCGACAGAAGCGATGTTGATGATGTGGCCCAGCTTTTGCTTTTGCATGATCGGAAGCACTGCGGCCACCCCATATAAGAGGCCCTTGATGTTCACATCGATCA
>Ga0210402_10002356_pt1 | contig 18439 bp, 17 predicted proteins | sample IncBWC7MmetaG_FD_161055 | JGI IMG/M metagenome (GOLD analysis project Ga0210402, IMG submission 161055) | Forest soil microbial communities from Barre Woods Harvard Forest LTER site, Petersham, Massachusetts, United States - Inc-BW-C-7-M | ecosystem: Environmental > Terrestrial > Soil >... | reverse complement strand
GCGCACCCGGCTGGTCGAGACGGCCGCGCGTGGTCCAGCCACACATCATCGCGTAGGTCACGTCGGGATGAAACTGGACGCCGAAAGCGTTGCCATACTGGAACGCCTGGTTTGGAAAGTCGCTTCCTTCGGCGAGCAGATCCGCGCCTGGCGGAAGCTCGAATCCTTCGCGATGCCAGTGATAGACGTGGTCCGGCCAATGCGGACAGAGCGCACGTCCGGCTTTTGTCGGGCGGATCGGATAATAGCCGATCTGCGTGCGGCCCTCCGGATGCGGCGCCACGCGCGCGCCGAGATGCATGGCGAGCATTTGCGCGCCCAGGCAGATGCCGAAAAACGACCGCTGCTCTCTGAGCGGCACGCCGATCCAGTCGATCTCGCGCCGGATGTAGTCGTCCGGATCGTTCGCACTCATCGGACCGCCGAAAATCACGGCACCGGCGTGGTCGTCGAGCGTCTCCGGCAGCGGATCGCCGAACCGCGGACGGCGGATGTCCAGGGAGTGCCCAAGTTCCCGCAACACGTTGCCTATACGGCCGGGCTTTGAGCTTTCCTGATGCAGGACGATCAGGACGGGCCGCGTCCGCGACGCCGAATCTCGATTGACGGCGTCCCTGTTCACGGCGAGCTGCAGCGATACTGATCGTCGTTGTCCGGTCATCGGGCCGAAAGGATAGCTAAGCGAGGGTTAATTTGATGTGAGCGAGCGCACGCTCATGCCGTGCCAAGCAAATCACGGGCCAAACCGGCACAGCCTTTCAGCGCCTGCGGAGCTGGAAGCCTCCGACCGCCGCGAGGATGAAACCGCGCGGAAAGAATCGGAGCATGGACGGCACCATCTTGATGCCGAGGCCGGGCAGCACCGCGCGGCTGTTGGCCATCAGCCCGCGATAAGCCTGTTTTGCGACATCGGCCGCCGAAACATTCAGGATCGCGGAATCGAGACCGGGCTTGAAGCCGGCGGTTTCCTGAAATTCGGTCGGCACCGGCCCGGGGCACAGCACCGTCACGCGGACACCATGCGGCGCGAGTTCGTGCCGCAACGCCTCGGTCAACGAAATCACATAGGCCTTGGAGGCATAATAGACCGCCATGCCCGGCCCCGGCATGAAGCCCGCGACCGAGCCGATGTTGAGGATGCCGCCGCGGTTCCTGATCAGGCTGTCGGAAAACCTGAGCGACAAATCCGTCAGCGCACGTATGTTGACCGCAATCATGGCGAGCTGAGCAGCGCGGTCCAACTCAACCGCCCGCCCGAACAGCCCATAGCCGGCATTGTTGACGACGTATTCGACGTCCGCGCCGGTTGCAGCAATCGCCGCCGCAATCTTGTCGCAGCCGTCGGGCGCGGTGAGGTCGCAGGGAATCAGAACAGGCTCCGGCGCGCCCGCCGCAGTGATCTCGCAGGCCAGCGCCATCAGCCGATCGACACGGCGCGCAGTCAACACCAGACGATGACCATGTCCCGCAAAGACCCGCGCCAATGCGGCGCCTATTCCAGACGAGGCACCTGTAATCAGCGTTATGCGCTCGGTCACGATATGACGCTCTTGATGACGTTCTTGTGATGAAGGTCTTCTATTGACGGTCTTCTATTGACGGTCTTGGGGCGATGACTGGCCCATGACTTAGACGAGAACACCTTGAGACGAGAACACCCTAAGACGAGAACACTGGCGTGAGGTGGGGAGCAAGACATCCGCCGGCATCCTTCGGGTGCCGCGAATGACTCGCTAGACGCGGCCATTTTACCCGCTATCAGCCCGCTACCTACAAATTAAAGTTTTGTCATCTCGACAACGGAGATCGCCACGGTGTTGTCAACCGCGCTCGTTCGCGCGGCCAGAGCATGATCCGGAAAAGCATGTCCTCGGGTCACGGTTCGATGAAATGCGGAGCGTCCTTCCCTCGCGACAAACGCGCAACGCGTTTGCGCGGAGATCACGCTCAAACAAGGCACTGGAGCGCCATCGAGCGAAAGCCTGTGCCGCACTTGGATGGCGGGGTGGTACCGGGCTCGTCCGAAACGATCGAATGTGTCAGCTTGGCTGGCCGGATGCGGACTGCGCGGCCGCCACGCGATGCTTCAGCTCGATGCGGTCGCGCGACGAGATGCCCAGGAGATCGGCCGCGCGCCAGACCACGTTGTCCTCGAATTCGCTGACCTGGCCGTCCGCATAGACCAGCTCCCACATCATCTCGACAATGCGAAGCCGGCCAGCCTCGTTGACCGAGCGCATGATGACGCTGGTGAAATGATAGAGATCGACCGCCTCGCCCTCCACCCGCATGGCGGAAGCGATCAGCCGGTCGGCGGTGCCGGGATCGAGCCCGAAACTGCTTTCGATCAGGCTGTGCAGCTTGCGCTTCTCGCGTTCGGAGGGCTCGCCGTCGAGCGAGATCACATGGATCAGAAGCGCGGTCGCCGCGAGCCGGTAACCGGTGTCATCGAAGGCGCGATCCTGTTGCGCGTGCGGCGACACAACCTCAGCAATGAATTGGCGCAATCCGTCCAGCATGATGCTCCGCCGAAATAGAGGTCTTTGCCCGCCACATGGCGAGGTGATGCTTGATATATGAGTGGAAAGGCCGTCCCGTGCAATCGGCATTGGCGCAGGCCGAGCCTTACGTTTCCGCAATCTGCATGCTGAACAACGATGCGTCCTCGATTTTTGCACCGTGATTCCGGGGCGATGCGCATCCAAGTCGGCTGTTGCCGACTTGGACAACTACATTTGCGACAATAACTTCAAGGTATTTCGTACACCACGATCTTGTCGGCGATGCCGCGCAGTGCTGCTTCCTTCTGGATCGGCCTGATCGCTTCTTTTTCCAGAATCGTGGCGACACCCGGCGCGTCGATCACGGGACCGGTGATGTGGATCTCCTGCGAGGTCGACAGACTCTGCACCCGCGATGCGATGTTGACGGTCTGGCCGAAATAGTCCTGCCGCTCGTTGAGCATCACGGCCAGGCATGGCCCTTCGTGAATGCCGATCTTGACAATGAGATCGTTGCTGCCGCGCTTGTTGTTAAGCTCGTCCATTGCCGCGCGCATGCGCAAGCCCGCCATGAGCGCGTTCTCGGGGCGGATGAACGTCGCCATGACGGCGTCGCCGATGGTCTTCACCACCGCGCCCTTCTCAGCCGCGATGATCTCCAGCAGGGCCCTGAAATGCGCGCGCACCAGGTCGAAGGCGGCGAGATCGCCGACCCGCTCATAAAGCGCCGTCGAGCCCTTCAAATCGGTGAACAGGAAGGTCAGCGAGGTGATCTTCAGCCGCTGGTCGACGTTGAGATTGTCGGCCTTGAAGACATCGCGGAACGTCTGGTTGGAGAGCATCCGCTTGGCGGTCAGAAACGGCCTGCGCGTGCCGAGCAATTTGTGCAGCGCATCGCCGGCGACGAAGACGCTGGGCAGCACCCGCGTGCCGGCCTGATTGTCGAGCGACAGCCGCAAGGGCCCGGGACGCAGGGTGATGGACCCGGTCGGCGGATGCGCGTTGTTGTAGACCAGCGAAAGAGGCTGGCGCTCTCTGGTCGGCTCGCCCTGCACGTCGATGAAATGCGCCGAATGCGTCACCGGCTCGAAAATGATGACGAATTGCGCCGGCAATTGCAGCGAGAGCACGGCCTTTTCGCCGGCCGGCAATTCGAGCGTTTCGAGCACGACCTCATCCGCAAGCGAGGCGAAATTCGCCTTGTCAAGATCAATCCCGGAACTCCAGAAGATCTGCTTGTAGTATTCCCACAAAGGCAGCGTGTTCGGATCGTGAGCGGCGATCCGCCGGATCTTGGGACTGACGGTGAAGGCAACCTCGACCTGCTCGTCGACCGAGGGCTCATAACCGCAGGCGCACAATCCGCAATGATAGTCGTCCGGGCGCAGCGATTTCAGCGTATCGTGGGCGCCGAGCACACCGCTGCAACCGGGGCAGAGCACGTTCCAGCTCAGGTCGAACAGCCCAAGCCGCGCCGCATGCAGGAAGCCGGAAATCACCTTCTCCTCGTCGAGCGAGGTACGCTTGGAGAATTCCAGCACATTGATGCGGTTGAGCTCGGGGTCTTCCCCCGTCTCGATCAGTCTTGCGATCGCGTCGGCGACCGCCGGGTCGGCGGTCTGCTTCAAAACCGAAATCTGCGGTCCGATGTCGCTCATGGCGTCCACCTAAATGGGATTGCGCAACGCTTGAAACAATACCTGTTAGTTAGCGCATGATCCGGAAAGGTGGAAACCCGTTTTCCCTTGCAACAAACGCGGAACGCGCGTTTGCGCGGAGATCATGCGCGTTATTGGCGTGGCCTGACGGTAAACATTGGCGAGCGGTCGGGCTGGGTCGTCACCACGCCGATCGGAACGACCGGCGTCCTGTCGGCGAGCTCGACCTCGAATGCGCCGATCAGCTTGGCGAGCGCCAGCGTCGCCTCCACCATCGCGAAATGCGCCCCGATGCAGACCCGCGCACCGACACCGAACGGCAGATACGCGAAGCGATCGGGCGGCGGCGCCGGCGGCAGGAAGCGTTGCGGGATGAACGCGTTCGGATTCCGCCACAGCTTCTCATGCCGATGCAGCAGCCAGGGCGCGATCAGGATCACGTCTTTCGGCTTGACCGGCAGGCCGGCGATGGTGTCGGCGGCCTTTGCGGCGCGCGCGAGCAGGAAGGCAGGCGGATAGAGCCGCATGGTCTCCTCGATCACCGCACGGGTGAACTTCAGCCGATCGAGATCGGGCGTGGCGTCGCTCGGCAACGCATTCGCCTCCGCCGCCACCTTGCCCTGGTTCGCGGGATCCTGCGCCAGCAGATACAAGGCCCAGAACAGCGCTGTGGCCGTCGTCTCATGGCCGGCGAGGATCATCGTCGCCACTTCGTCGCCGAGCTGCTCATCGGTAAACGCATTGCCGGTCTCGGGATCGCGCGCGTCGCCCATCAGGTCGAACAGGTCGCGCGGTGGCGCGCCATCTTTCTTGCCGGCGGCGCGGCGCTCGGCCATCAGCGTGGCCACAAAAGCAGTCCAGCGCTTGCGGAAGCGTGCGCGGGCGAAATCCAGCGGCGTTGGCCACGACAGCGGCAACGCGAGATCGAGAAGATGCGGCCGCGCCAGCCGCACGCCATACTCCATCACAAAATCGCGCAGGGTTGCGCCGTGACGATCCATGCCGAACGAGAACATTGTCCGGCCCGCGATCTCCAGCGTCATGCGCTGCATGACCTCCCGCAGATCGACCGGCTTGTCGCAACGCCCCTTCAGCATCGCGATGGTGTCCTCAGTCACCGCGATCATATGCGGAACGAGATTCGTGACCGCGCGCGGGGTGAACGCGGGCGCGAGCGTCCGGCGCTGGTGCTTCCAGGCGCGGCCCTCGGCGATCAGGAGACCTTGCCCGAGGATCGGGCGCAGCACGCGCATGCCGGCCGGCGTCCGCGAATAGTTCTCGTAATTGTCGACAAGCACATGTCGGATCGCGTCCGGTGTGTTGACCGTGAAACTGGTGCGGCCGAAGAAGCCGCCCTGAATGATGTCCTCTTCGTAGGCGCGTTGGCTCCAGGCGCTGAGCGCGCTCTTGCGCAAGGCCGTCATCCAGCTCAGGGCGCCGGATTTTTGGGCGGCACGCGGCGGGCTTGGCGGGACCAGCGGCTGTTGCGCGACAGGCAACTCGTAGACTTCGGCAACGCTCATGCGACGGCCTCGCTGTTTCCGCAACGGAGACGAGAAGACAGCTAATCAGTCAACCCCGCGACCGCAATCCTGCCTTCAGAGAACCGCCGAGCCCGCTCCGGCTGGCGGATCGTTGATCGTCTCGTCATCCTGGCCTCGGATTTTGGCGCAGGCGAGCCGAGATCATGAGAAAAACGACGAACAATAGGGCCGGTTTGGCTGCGCAAGCGTATCGTTGCGCAGCAAAACGAACATGCGGCGTGAAAGCGGCCTGCAGAGTCTCAACGGGCCACGTCTAAACGTCTTCGTCTTCCGCTTCGAGGCTGACCTTTCCGGTCGCGGCTTTGTGACCTCCTTCTTGATGGTCTTGGTGGTGCGTGGGCGACGGAGGCAAACGGGCCTGGAGCTTCGCGTCTCTTGCCTGCACGGCCCTGGTATATTCCAGCAGCGTCAGATGGGCTGCGGTCTGGTCGTTACCGCTGGCGGTAGCGCCTCTTGCAAGCGACAGGACTTCGCGCGCCTGTCTAAGGCGTTGCCCAAAGCTGGAGACGATCAGCGGCGGCTGGTTCAGCCGTTCGGCGGTGTGCCAATCGATATCGGCGGCAATCTGCAGCATGCCGAGGAGATTTCCATCGGGAGGCTCCCTCGCCGCAATCTCCGCGTCGGTGGCTGCCGGCGCGCGGAATTTCGGTTGCGCGATCGAGGGAAGTTTTGCGCGGAGCGGCCGGGGAGCCGTCAGCAATTTGCTGTTCCAGTCCGGCGAAGCGTTGTCGCGATTGGTCAGGGCGGGCCCGAGCGAAAAAGTCGTCCTGAGCGCGCGGACGATCGACGAATGATCGAAAAAGACGTCGGGGCCGAAAATGCGCGATCCCAAACCCACAGGCAGCCAGGGCGAGATCAGGACGGCAGGAACGCGCACGCCGAAACGGTCGAATGCAAAATTGCCAGGATTCTTGCCGCGCTTGCGATTGAGCGGTGCATCGCCGGGCGGAATCGCCGCCGGCGGCGTCACATGATCGAAGAAACCGCCATGCTCATCCCAGGTGATCAGGAGCGCACTGTTGGCGCCGACCTCGCACTCGAAGATGGCGTTGTAGGTATCGCGGATCAGCATCTCCCCCAGCGTGATGGTGCTGGTCGGATGCTGCGAGTTGCCGCTGCTGAAGGTCGGCAGATCGTATCGCGGTTCGATGAAGGTGTAGCCCGCAACGTCGCCCCTCGCCATGTCGGATGCGAAGCTTTTGAAAGGCCGGAAGAAGTGGGGATCATGCCGCTTCTCGACCATGCCCTTCAGGCAAAGCGTGAACGGATAGTCGAAGTTGAACGCTGAAAGATGATGGTAGATCCGCCACGACACACCCGCCGCGGTAAGACGATCGAAGATGTGGCCATTCTCGAAATCAAGATGATATCCGGGCCTGATGAGCTCCTGCACCAAATCCAGCGATCCCACGTTGTTGTCGAGACCGCCCGAGGAAGCCGCATGGGCGAACAGTCGGTTCGGCCAAGTCGATCCCGGCACGGAGGAAAACCAGTTGTCGAAGCAGAGATTGTTGCTGGCGAGTTCGATCAGCACCGGCACTTGGGATTGATCGAACCCCAGCATCGTATCCGCCCCGCCGCGCCTGAGAAAGCCATCCATGGCGCCGCCATTGATTTGCGCGGCAACATCCTCGAATGCGTGCGGCGGATTGTCGGTCAGCTGGTCCACCGCGCCAGGCTTGAACCCAAACTTTCCAGGAGGCGGCACGACACCGGGCAGGCCGGAGAAGGCCAGCATGTGGTCGAACGACCGGTTCTCCAACATTAGAACAAACACGTATCAATCTTCGCCATTTCCGCCACTCGCTTACCTTGGACTCGCTCGAAAGCACCGGCGCATGGCAGCTTTCGGGCGCGAAACTATCCGCGCGAGCCGCTCCGAAAATGCGATAAACCAAAGGTAGCAAAACCAATCATGCCAACTTCGCGAAAGCGACCGTGCCGGTGCCTTTCGCCCACCCGAGGACCGGCGGTATTTGAGGATCCCCCATATTTTTCAAGATCTTGCTTGCTCATTCCGGCCTGAGATGGCGAAGCTGGACAGGCAAGGATGTTCGTGGGCATCACATAGCCTCACGGAATCATGAGGACGGAACCGGATATGAGCAATTCGCCGAAACTCAGCGCCGACGGCATCACTGCGCCGCTGCGGCATGTCGTTTTCCGGCGCATCTGGCTCGCCAGCCTGCTCTCCAATCTCGGGCTCCTGATCCAGGCGGTCGGCGCGGCCTGGGCGATGACGCAGATGACCGCGTCCGCCGACAAAGTCGCGCTGGTGCAGACCGCCCTGATGCTGCCGGTGATGCTGATCGCGATGCCGGCCGGCGCGGTCGCCGACATGTATGACCGCCGCATCGTCGCGCTGGTCTCGCTGTCGATTTCGCTCGCCGGCGCGACCACATTGACCGTGTTGACATGGCTCGGCCATATCAATCCGCAGATCCTGCTGGCGCTGTGTTTCGTGGTCGGCAGCGGCATGGCGCTGTTCGGGCCGGCCTGGCAATCCTCGGTCAGCGAGCAGGTGCCGGCCGAGACGCTGCCGTCGGCGGTAGCGCTCAACGGCATCAGCTACAACATCGCGCGCAGCTTCGGCCCGGCGATCGGCGGCATCGTCGTTGCGACCGCCGGCGCGGTCGCGGCGTTTGCCGCCAATGCGCTGCTCTATCTTCCGCTGTTCGTGGTGCTGTTTCTGTGGCGGCGCGTGACCGAGCCGTCGCGTCTGCCGCGCGAGCGGCTGAACCGCGCCATCGTGTCCGGCGTGCGCTACATCGCCAACTCGCCGCCGATCAAGATCGTGCTGGCGCGCACCTTCGTCACCGGCCTGATCGGCGGCTCGGTTTCGGCCCTGATGCCGCTGGTGGCGCGCGACCTGTTGCATGGCGGCGCACAGACCTACGGCATCATGCTGGGCGCGTTCGGCATGGGCGCGGTGGTCGGGGCGCTCAACATCGGCGCGATCCGCAAGCAGATGAGCGGCGAGTCGGCGATCCGCGCCTGCGCGCTGTCGATGGGTGGCGCCATCATCGCGGTCGCGTTGAGCCACATGCCGGTGCTGACCGCCGCGGCATTGGTGGTTGCCGGGGCGGCCTGGATGCTCGCGGTGGCGCTGTTCAATATCGGCGTGCAATTGTCCGCGCCACGCTGGGTCGCGGGCCGGTCGCTCGCGGCATTCCAGGCCTCGATCGCCGGCGGCATCGCGATCGGAAGCTGGGGCTGGGGCCGTCTCACCGACGCGGCCGGCGTCGAGGCGGCGCTATTGGTCTCCGGCTCGTTGATGCTGCTGTTGCCGCTGCTCGGCTTTCTGCTGCCGATGCCGCGCGTCGGCGGCCGCAACGAGCCTGCCGACCTGCTGGCCGATCCCGAGGTGCAGCTTGCGTTGACCGGACGCAGCGGGCCGCTGGTGGTGGAGATCGAATATCGCGTCGCACAGGACAATGCCCGCGCCTTCCACAACGTGATGCAGGATGTGCAGCTCAGCCGCCAACGCAACGGCGCCTATGGCTGGTCGATCGCGCGCGACATCGGCGATCCCGAACTCTGGACCGAGCGCTATCACTGCCCGACCTGGCTCGATTACCTGCGCCAGCGCAACCGTTCGACACAGTCGGAACGCGCGCTGCATCAGCAGGCAATGGCGTTTCACTTGGGCCCCGATCCGGTGCGAATCCGCCGCATGCTGGAACGGCCGTTCGGATCGGTACGCTGGAAGGAAGACACGCCCGACCGCCAGGCTGCCGAGGTGCTGCCGGTGGTCGCCAGCGCCGCGGGAAGCAGCACTTAGCGGCAGCACCGTCGTTCCGGGGCGCGCGTGCAACGCGCGAACCCGGAACCTAGAGCGTTTTCGAGCGAAAGCCCGCCCCGCACTGGCTGCGGGGTGGGTACCGGTTCGCGTGAAGAAAACGCGTCAAAACAAGGGACTAGAGCCTTTGTTCCGATTCAATCGGAACGGAAAGGCTCGAGAGGTTATGGGAACGGGACCCAGTCAGCGGCACGGGATTCCGGGTTCAGCCCCTCGCGGGGCTGCCCCGGAATGACGATGGATGATGCGGTGGAATGATGATGGAATGACGATGGATAGCGTACGCGCGCCGGAATGTCCTGCTCGCATCACTGTCCGTGCTCGGTCAGGATCTTGTCGCAGGACTTGGACAGGCGGGCGCGGTTCTGCTTCAGGCAGGCCAGCACCACCTGATCGCCGTCATTCATCTGCGCGCGGCAGAAGCGCGAGACGTCGCGCGCGCAGGCGTCATGTCCCTGCTTCTGCTGCGCGGAGGCGGTTGCGGCCATCAGCATTAACGGAATGGCGAAAACAAACCGGATCATCCTGTTGCGCCTCCGCGGCCGGCCATGGGCGTTAGCCAGGGCGTTCTAGCGCCTTTTCCGTTCCGATTAAATCGGAACGGAGGCTCTAGCCTCTTGTCTTGACGCGTTTTCTCCACGCGAACCGGTGCCCGCTTCGCTCGAAAACGCTCTGGCGCAAATTTCCGCTGCGATCCATTTTAGCTAGGGCGTCGCAGCATAGAAGGGCGCAGATACAGACACCTGCGCCACATCACGAATAAGCCGGAATTAATCGGCCGCGGCGGTCTTGCCCTTGGCATCCTTGTCCATTACGGCCCGGCATCCGGGGCTGAGCTGGGCGCGGTGCTTGACCATGCAGGCGGTGATCCGCGGGATGTTCGGGATCTCCGAGCTGCAGAGGCGGAATGCGTCGCCGGTGCACATCTGCCGCGCTTCGGCGGTGTAGGCAAAGCTCTGGCTGGACGAAAACGCGGAGACGGAGGCGGCGAAGGCCAGCACCAAACCGGCCTGGCGAAGCTTGCTGCTGAAAGATGCGGTCATTTTTGGCTCCCATTGGCACCGCGAGGCGGGCCCGTTTCTGATGAGAGCGACGATGCGCCAGATGCCGCTTTGCCACCGTGAGGACGGTCACGATTCGCAACAGGCCTGTGATCTGCGTCACTTCGACATACAAGCGAAAATTGGCCGCCACAGCGAGCGCCTGTTGGTGAGCCGTTAACATTTCCTTCCCATTAATGGCTCCGCGCAAAACCCGCGCATCCCGTGGTCGTGTTGTGGGGAAAGAGTATCATGCGTAACCCGTTGGGACTGATGCTGGGAATCATTGTTACGGCGGCGATGATCAGCGGAGGCTGGCTGTTCGCAACCTCGCTGCGGGCCGATTCGTCCACGCCTCAGACTGTTGCCGCGAGGTCCGCTGCTCCGCCGCCACAGCCGGCCGCAAGACTTGCGGCGAAGGATCTTGCGAAGGATGACGTCGACTTCACCGCCGCGCTGTCGACGCAGCCGCTCGCGCTGCCGGCGCCGCTCCCGCTTCCCGTTCCGCAAAAGTTGTCTTGCGCGAATCCTGACGCGCTCGGCGTCTCCCGCGTGGTCGAGATCGACACCGCCGGCGGACCCGGCTTCGGGTTCGAGCATTTCAAGCAGTTCGATTTCCTTGAGCCGAAGGAAGTCGTGCTGACCTTCGACGACGGCCCCTGGCCGGGCAACACGCCCGCGGTGCTGAAAGCGCTCGACGACGAATGCACCAAGGCGTTGTTCTTCCCGATCGGCAAGCATGCGACCTATCATCCGGAGATCCTGAAGCAGGTTCTTGCCGCAGGCCACACGGTCGGCGCGCACACCTGGTCGCACGCCAATCTGAACGGCAAGAAGATGACCGATCAGCTCGCCAAGGACGAGCTCGAGAAGGGCTTCAGCGCGGTGAAGATGGCGCTCGGCACCGCGCCGGCGCCGTTCTTCCGTTTCCCGGAGCTGCAGCATCGGCAGTCCGCGATGGACTATCTCGCCTCGCGCAACGTCGCAATCTTCTCCTGCGACCTCGACTCCTTCGATTTCAGGCGCGACAGCAGTCCCGACAAGATCGTCAACACGGTGATGACCAAGGTCGACAAGCTCGGCAAAGGCATCATCCTGATGCACGATTTCCAGAAGCACACTGCGGAAGCCCTGCCCACGCTGCTTCGCCGGCTGAAGGCCGGCGGCTACAAGGTCGTCCAGATGAAGGCAAAGGCGCCGCTGCAAACGCAGAGCGAATATGACGAGGCGCTGATGAAGGAGTTGAAGGTGCCGGCCGTCGGCTCGCGCCCGGTGTCCAGCGTCGTCCAGACGATTTCGCAGTCACAATAGGCTTCGCTGTCACTCAGCGGCAGCGATCAGCTGACGCAACGCTGACCTCGGCCGCGCCACTTACCAATAGATGCCGTAGTGGTGCAGCGTCGCCACGATGCGGGCGGCGGACCAGGCCCGGCGGTTCGGCCGCCCGAAATCCGCCCCTGCCATCCGCGAAGCCGCGCGGTGCTGGCTTGTAGCGGCACCCATCCCGCTCCGCCTGGACATGTCGACACCCGGCGGACGGTCGGTGAATTTCGGCCTGTCGACGCTCTTCGTCGTCTCGATCGCGTCGCTCGCATCCGCGGCTTTCGGGGCCCGCGGCGCGTCGACCGCGCTGGCCGGCTCGACCGTCTTGGTCTCCTGAACCGATTTGTCGCTCGCCGCGAGCGATAGGCTTCTCGACTGGCCGGCCTGCGCGCCTGCCGAAACCAGAACCATCGCCGCAACCAAAACGAACTTCCGCATGTCCCGTCTCCCGTCGTTAGGTCCGACGCGAAGACTAGACCGCTTCGGCCCCTTCTTGTGTGAGCTGCATCAAGCGAAGGTAGCGGCGAGCCGAGCTTGAGGCAGGTCGTTTTTGCAAGCCGGTAGGAACCGGCCGCATCGCACGCCGTTACATTTTGCTCGACTGCAAAAAGGGGGCAGGCACAAAAATGTTAAGCCAAATGAGGGATCGCCTGTTCCGGGCCGAGTTCTTCGACCGGGTCATTTGGGCGATCCTGGATGATGCCATCGCCCTGCATGGCGCCGAGTACGGCAATGTCCAATTGCTTGCGGAAGATGAACTGGTCATCGTGGCACAGCGCGGACTGCGGCCGGAGTTCCTGAGAACCTTCCGCCATGTCAGAAGAGATGACGGCTGCGCATGCGGCCGTGCCCTGCGGCGCGGGACGCCGGTGGTGATCCCTGATGTGGAGGCGGATGCTGAATTCGCGGATTTTCGTTCCGACGCAAGACTTGCCGGCTTTCGCGCGGTGCAAAGCACGCCGCTGATAACGAGACACGGCAAGCCACTCGGCGTGGTATCGACCCACTTTGCAAATGTTCACCATCCCACGAAAATCGAGATGGAGACGCTGCTAGCCTATGGCGTCATAGCCGCTGAATTCGCTTTCAAGCTGCTGGGGGAGACGCCCCTGCTCACAATGGCACGTCGCTTGAGCAAGGATTTGTATGATCGCATCGGGGTTACGGTTGCTGCCACGATATCGGCCGATGGCGGTGTCGGCGACGAGCGCGAGTGGTCGTGATGCCTGTTGCATACCGCGGGCGGCGGGGTCGCTCGCGCCAAGGTCAGGTCTGGCCAGGTCCCTTGTCGGGGCTGATCGAATTGAAGCCCCCGACTGATCCGATATTGAGAAGCTGCGAAATTGCCGTCACCAGTTGCGCCGGGGCGAATGGCTTTGTCAGGAGAATGCTGTTCGGAACCCCCTGCACCGGCCATTGATCGTGCGCAGCGCCGCTGACATAGACGACCGGGAACGTCGGATCAATTTCGCGAGCGACGCGCGCCACCCGCCAACCGTCTATTCTTCCCAGCAGAATGATATCGGTCACGAGTGCGCGGTACTTCGATCGAAAACCCCTGAGAAGCGTGATGGCCTCCTCACCCGATCCGGCTATTGCCGGATCGAACCCGCCATCCCGCAGCGCGTCTTCCAGAATCATCTGAAGTTCCCGGTCATCTTCGATGACCAAGACAACCGGCAGTCCCTCATCCAAGGCATCCCCCGATACTCATTAACGCGTACTCCTACGCGAAGGCGTAGGTATTACGCCAAACGCGCGGTTTGGTTTCGGGGGAAGTGTTCAAAAATGTACAAAAGAGATTGGTTCCATGGGATGACAGAAATTCAGATACGCCCTTGAGGGACCCCCGCGGCACTACGGACACTTGAAAAGCGGTAAGCGCGTCAGCCATAATGGGTCAGCTCGGCGCCACTTCCCCGGAGATCGGTCGATTGAGCGTATTGCGTACAGCCGCCCTTCGGGTGCCAGCAATCCGTCTCCTGTACGGCTCTGGCAAAGCGCTGCTCGCCGAGCGCGAGGGACGGCTCATCGTCACCGAGTATCCCTATTATCCTCACAAGCGACATATTGAGGATGCCGCCGCCGGGAGGCGCCTCACGGCGCGGTTGCGCGCGGAGGAAGATCGCTATGCCACGACCCTGCGCGGCATAGCCCGGCACATCGACCCATTGCTTCGCATCCCGCGCGCGGAGAAAGATGTCAGCAGCCCGTTTTGGGTCAATGACTGGTTCCCGCCTTTCGACGGTGCCGCGCTCTATGGTCTGATCGCGGAGCGGTCACCGCGGCGATATATCGAGGTCGGTTCCGGCATTTCCACCCGCTTTGCGCGAAAGGCAATCAGCGATCTAGGTTTGCAGACCCGGATCGTCTCGATCGACCCTCACCCTCACACCGTCATCGATGCGCTGTGCGACGAGGTGCTGCGCAGCCGGATGGAGGAGGTGCCGCGCGAGTTCTGGGAGGGGATCGGGCCTGACGACCTGCTGTTCATCGATAACAGCCACCGCAGTTTCCCGAATTCGGACGTGACTGTCTTCTTTGTCGAGGTCATGCCGGCCCTGCGGCCTGGGACGATCTGGGGGATGCACGACATCTTCTTGCCCTGGGATTACCCCGAAGAGTGGAGCGAGCGGTTCTACAATGAGCATATCTGCTGCTGAGCTACCTGCTTGGCGGCGCGGATGGAGACGAAATTATTCTGCCGGTGATGTGGGCCGCTCACCAGCCGCAGCTCCACGGCATTCTGGCGCCCCTTTGGAAGAGAGAAGAGCTGTTCCAGGACCTGGAAACGAACGGCAGCTGCTTCTGGATGCGGCGCGTCAAGGAAACGACGTATTGATTAGTTGCACGCCCGCCTGTTCGCTTGGAAGTGGGCATTGCCTTCGCTCAATGCAGAGAGTCGGGGCCACACAGGTGCCACCTCATGTCGGATCCAAGTTGATTGTGCTTGCCGTAGCATTGGCCGAGCGTGTGGAGGCGCCTGGTGTAGCGCTCTCGCTCGTCACATGCTGCGTCGGTGGCCGATGAGTTCCTGATCCGCCTCGACAGCGGGAATCCGCATCGTACCAACGCTCTGTCAAGGCAGCCGCAGGCAGTGGCGGCACGAGCTTGTCTTGTTCTGCTTGGTCAAGGATGCATTTTGTGTATCGCGCGACGTGCGGTCCATCACGCAGCTCCAGGGCGGTCGGACTTAGGATTTTAAGGACGTACGACTTCCTCTTTGAGGCAGGCCGGCTATCGCCCTTACCATCGTCGGTGTATTGGTCGACGATTTTGAACCAGCCGTCGGGCAGCCGTTCAGCCAAGACATTGGTGGACTCGGTACCAGCAGACCCGCCGAAGTCCAACCGCGTGCTCCCCGCGAAGACCACGACCTCGCCAACTATTTTTCCAGAGAGATTTTGCACTCCAAACTCACGAACAGCAGCGCAAGCGGCCCGCGCATCTTTAGCGGGGCGCGAGAGCTGCCCATCTACCGGATAGTTTCCAGCTGCCCAAAGGACCCTTGGTAGACTGCAAAATATCGCGATCCAAAATCGCGCCTTCACCGATTTTCCTCTATTGATTCCGGCCTTCAGCTACAAAAAACTAAAGATACGAACGCCTGACATCCTCAAGACAGAGCCACATCACACCTTCGGCATTCGGCGCGTGTCCGCTATTCAAGGTTGCAGGTAGCCGGAAAGCTCGCGCCAGCCCTCGCAATCGGGCCATCCTGGCGGGCTTCAATCATCTCTAAACAGAGGCGCCGTCGGCGTGGCCCTGGGCTGGCCCTTGGGCGCTGATGCTGCTGTCGCAATCGGCGAATCCCACGCGACCGGCAAGAACGAGAGCGGCGCACCTCTGGACAATGCGGCTATTTGCACAGCTACCGACGTTCGCGAAGGAGGAATGTGGAAAGCCAAGATGCTGACGGTTAATCGCCAAGCGCAGCCAAACACACAGCTTGGCGTTCAGCTCTCGCCTCGCGACTGAAAAGAAGCGCCGCCTTCAGCGGGCGGCGCCGCCCGTCACCTTCAATTGCACCTTCAATAAGAACATCAGCCTGGACGTGCCGGACGATACCATCGTGAGACGGTGCAATGAAGCTATCGTCAATCCTTCGCTTTCAGTCGCGCTTCATTTTCGGCAATAAAGGCACGGATCTCATCGGACATGTTCAGGAGTTTCAACCATTGCTCTTTGTATAAGGTCACTGGAAAGCGTCCCATTCCGTAAACCGAGAGCGCACCCTTTTCACTTACCTTCAAGCGAATACCCTCGGAAGCTCCCTTTTTGAGAGCCGCGTTCTCGCTGCGGAGCCGTTCGAGCTCAGCCTTTAGATTGTCGTCGGACATGGCACTTCCTTTTTGCTGGCAATCATCCGCTCGATGGCACCGAACATGACGGTTGGCGGAATCCTTCGCTGATCGTACCAAACTCGACACGTCCAATTCTATCACGACGTGCTCGCTGTTCATAAAAGCTTGGGGTGTGCCCACTCACTGGCGAAGCGGATCGCGACCGGTGTAAAGACCTTCCGATTTATTCATTCGCACCGTCCATCGAAGACCTTCGAACTTCCAGAGCCAGCGCACTCGGCGGCACCTTCGCTTATCGATGCAAATCGCGAAATATTTCGGCGACTGGTCCCTGCAGCGACGTACCGAGATCTTCACGGAATGCTCGTCACGGAATGGTCGTCTTGTCAGGATCGATGATTTGCGCGTCCAGCGAGCTTATTCCTCCAGCGGTGAACTTGGGCATGTTCAATCAGCCATTTGGAGCGAAGTGCTCCTCGGTCATTTTTGGACCAACCCGGTCACAGCCGGCGCAACTTAGCTTGGCAACCGCCGCGACTTACGGTCTGCCGCTCTTTTTTCCGGCGCTCGTGCCGATTCATCGTCCCGTAGGGCGCACTTCGAAACCGGCGGGAACTGCGATGGGGACCAACCTGCTTGATTCTATTGGTGCCGCAAGAGGGATTCGAACCCCCGACCCCGTCATTACGAATTATGGGTTTGCACACTTCAGAGACCCCCGTCGCTATTGGACTTTTCGCATAACCTCAAGAAATGCCGATTCTATCAGGCTTTCTGAAATTTCCAACTTCTTCCAAGAAATTCCTTGCGCCGACTCCACGTTGTGTGCATAGAGTGTGCACATAGACCACGTCATGATTTGGTGTGCGCGGAGAGGCAGATGCAGGGCAAGATCGTAAAGACCAAGGTCGATAAGCTCCAGCCCGGCGAGATCCTGTACGACACCGAGATCAAGGGCTTCATCGCCCGCGCACTCCCCAGCGGCAGGGTGAGCTACGGGTTCCGGTACCGAAACGGCGACGGTAAATCCAAGTGGTTCGGCCTTGGCCTGCATGGTTCGATTACGGCCGATGAGGCCCGGACGCTGGCAAAGAAACGAGCCGGCGAAGTGGCCGATGATCGTGACCCCGTTACGGAACGCGGGGATGCGCGAGCCGAAGCGGCCAAGGCGAAGAATGCTGACAAAAATACCGTCGATGCCGTCTTGGACGCCTTCGTCAAACGGCACGCCAGCCATCTGCGCAGCTCTGACCAGGTTGAGCACGCCTTTGACGCCTATGTGCGGCCCAAGATTGGTTCCAAGTCGATCTACGAGGTGAAGCGGCGCGATATCGTCGAAATGTTGGACTCCGTGGCTGACAAGGCCGGTCCCGTTAAGGCGGACAAGGTGCTAGCGCACCTTCGGAAGGCCTTCAATTGGTGGGCGGCCCGTGATGACGAATTTGCATCTCCGATTGTGCGGGGCATGGCGAGGACCAAACCAAAGGAGCGCGCCCGGAAACGCATTCTCACCGACGAAGAAATCCGCGACGTGTGGAAGGCTCTGGAAACCGCCGACGTGCCGACCTGCTATCCAGCGTACATTAAGATGCTGTTGCTGACGGCGACGCGCCGCAATGAGGCGGCAGATATGAGTTCGGCCGAGATCGACGGCGACGTGTGGACGATCCCCGGCGAGCGATACAAGAACAAGCTTGATCATGCTGTGCCGATGACGGCCCAGGCGAAGGCGCTGATTGGCTCCAAGCCAGAAGGCTTCAAGGGCGCCTCATGGTTTGTTTTCTCATCCACGGGCGGCAAAAAGGCTTTCAGCGGGTTCTCCAAGGCCAAGCGCGAGTTGGATATCGAGATCGCCAAGATCAGGAAGGCGGAGGGCAGGGAGAAGATGCCGCGCTGGACGCTGCACGACCTGCGCCGTACCGCTCGCTCGCTGATGAGCCGCGCCAAGGTGCCGGCCGATCATGCCGAGCGCGTCATCGGTCATGTCATCGGTGGAGTGCGCGAGACTTACGACCGCTATGAGTATTTGGACGAGAAGTCCGCCGCGCTGGAGAAATTGGCGGGTTTGGTTGAGCTGATCCTCAAGCCGCCGGCCGGCAATGTTGTGCAGCTCGGGGCCGCGAGGTGAAGCGCGGACGCAAGCCAATTCTGACGGAAACACAGCGTTGGGACGTGGGAAGCTTCTGCCAAGAGAAATGGCGTCAGCTTTGTGAAAGGCAGGCGTTCGAAAGACACGATGCGTCGCCCCACATGGCCGAAGTGCGCGAGGC
>Ga0210402_10002355_pt1 | contig 18441 bp, 25 predicted proteins | sample IncBWC7MmetaG_FD_161055 | JGI IMG/M metagenome (GOLD analysis project Ga0210402, IMG submission 161055) | Forest soil microbial communities from Barre Woods Harvard Forest LTER site, Petersham, Massachusetts, United States - Inc-BW-C-7-M | ecosystem: Environmental > Terrestrial > Soil >... | reverse complement strand
TGAGTCCCCCAAAGACTTAGTTCCTTGCCTATCCTGAAATCCGAGAACACGTTGGTGCAAGTGGCGCAACCTTCGTAGGTTGAAGCCGAAGTTCTCCCGTCGCGCTAAGTCTTCTTGTCCTTGTCCCGTCCATCGGATCCCGGTCACGTGATCGGGCCCGGTGTGCGCTTACGATCTTTCCCTCTCTCTGGTTTAGTTCGTAACACAGGACCACAAAGGCCAGTTGAACTTTGCTACTAATGCATGGATATTGCCAAACCATAAGGTTTTCATCATGGTGACCATCCACTTCAAGACCAATGGCATGTCCATGTCCATGCTACTGGATTTGTTGGGGGTTGCAATGTCACACCCTGGTGTGAATTTGGCAGTGGCATTTGCACAGATACTTGATGAATTTGGTATATCTGTAAGTGCTGGGGAAATGACAATACTCACTAGTATCACACAGGTCTTGGGGATAATATGTGAGAACACAAGCCCCAATGATACCATGATTGATGAGCTCATCAAACTTATCTGCAGCTTTCCTGGAGCATCCAACTATGCACAGTAATTCAACCATGTCATTGCACTTGTTGCCATTAGAGTTGTGTGCCAATTTGACATTCCCCAGGGTAATGATGACACAGATAGTGAAGTTGAGCAAGAACTGTGAGAACTGGCAGAAGGTCTTGATATTGAGGATGCTACAACTCAGAGGGAGTGGGAGACAGATGAGGATGATGAAGAAGATGACAATGGGATTGAATGGTGGGCTGAGGAGAGGGCCTAGCTTTCTGAGGCTGATCGTGAGGAGCATGATGAGAGCATCAGGCCAGTTAGAATGTTGCTTGTCAAAGTAAGTTCTTCATTCTGTAATGTGCACGCAAATAACTCACCTGGCTCTTGCAGCTTCACAATATCTCATTTGCAATGATCCACTTGAGCATGATATTGCTGCCATTGTGGTTTGCTACCCTTGATAAACTGAAACTTGATGCATGGAAGATGCACTGCAATGTTAGGACTTGGTGGAACTCAACCCACAATATGCATTGAGTTATCATGTAGTGATTGACAATATCACTGGAAACAAGTTGGCAAACTTATGTCAGTAGACTCAGTATGAGCTTAGTGAAGATGAATGGGTGATTGGGCAGCAACTCTGTGACACATTGAAGGTACAAGTTTGTCTTATTTGGATTTTCAGGAACTAATCCTTTTGACTCAGATCTTCAAAGATGATACACTTTTCTTTTCATGCTCAACTCCTGATATCGCTACTGTGATACCTGCAATGGATCACACTGACAAGACCCTCACCACCCAGTCTTGTGATGCCCATTTCAAACCTTCCATCCGGGCTGCTCTCAGCATTGCCAAGAAGACTCTCAATAACTACTACATACAACAAGACAGACTACTCTGAGGTTTATCATATTGCAATGGATACATTTTACTTTGGCATTGATGTTTATTGACTATCTAATCTAAACCTTTTACCTCTTAGTCCTGCACCCCCATCATAAACTGAAATATTTTGAGAAAGCTGGTTGGGAGCAGGAGTGGATCACCACAGTGGAGGAGATTGTATGGGAAGAGTTTCAGTGTCTGTATGCAGCATTGCCTGATGACATCAATAAGGGTGATGTCCTGCTGCCTACTACTAATGAGAAACAAAAGCTGCATTGAACTTGAACTATCAAATAGTATCAATGTGATGTATCTGACCTGTTCCATCAAGAAAAGCAATATCTTTGATGACCTACCTGCATTGGTTGCACTGAAGATCATGACAAACTTGCCTGCTATCTCAGTAACTGTATGGATCCCAAGCTTGTCAGGGATGTCATCTTATGGTGGCAAAAGCATGAAGCAATGTAACCCCACCTCTCTCACATGGCTCTCAATTATCTTACCATTCCAGGTAAGGCTTTCAAATGTCTCATTTTCTTTTGTTAATTCTGAGTTTTGATTGTCAAACAGCCACCTCAACTGATGTTGAATGTGTTTTCAGCCAGGTAGGATTCTGCTATCTCATGTTCATTACCAACTTTCTTCAGTCAACTTGAGTGCTCACATGTCTGGGGAGCTGGAGCAGGTTGGGTTTGGTGAAGGACCAGGATATATCTGCTATCACTGTACAAGCTGAAGTTGAAGGTGATGAACAGGAGCTGCCTGAAGGGTGGGATGCAATCATAGTATAGTTTAGTCAGTTGTTCATAAATTTGCAGACAGACCCATGGATAGCACTAAGTTGACCTGTGAGAATACCCATACCTGGAAGATGGGTATGGGCTTTTGACAGGTAAGGGTACAGGTAACCCCAAATGTACCTGGGGGTTACCTGTGCATTTCACTACAGTGAAAAACAACACAATTGGGCAAAGAATGTGCTGTCAGGAGTAGTTGGATCTGCATACAAGCAAAAATGAGCACAAACTGTGAAATCATGGAGGACTGCACACAGATTGGATAATGGAGACAAAATTGAGAGATTCTTCCAAATTTCTGCACTGCAGGAAGTCAAAATTTATGATCATGAGTTCTACAATGTTACATCCAACAACACTGGTGACATATATTTGTGGCATTTGTGCATGTGAATGTAGTGACCTTGACAGCAAGGCTACACCTTATGCTGTGCAAGTGAATTCCCTACTCAATGGACAGCAGTTGATTCCTAAAATGTCATATCCTGTGTATGACCTCTTTGATGGAAAGTTACTGGATCTGGGTAGAGGCTGTGGCCATGATGGTTTGTGGTGAATGCTGGGCAGATCTGCAAAAAAAGGATCAACCAGCCTCACAAACAACATGTGGATAGGGAAAGTCCAGTGACAATTGGAAGTTCTCACCTTCCCAGAATAACTCTTCCTCACTTTCTCATATTCTTATGTCTGTGTTCCAACTCTATCTCAAAAAAATTAGTGAAACCACGCCAGCAAAAGACAGGAGAGGTTGGAAGATGTACAGTAATCAAGCATTATTGATGTGAGGGCCTAGCCTTTCGGATTGCCCAGGTCGGAATGATAATGTACAACATGCGAGGTGTCTTCTACGCGCAGACCATCAGCCAGAACATTGAAAGCATAGAACTGAAGTTGTATGGCATGGAGTTACTCTCTGGGTATAAAAAGTTGTTCGTAAGTCACAGTGAAATATGAAAGAATGGAATATGAGGTTGGTCGGATGTTAAATATGTCTTTTCTTCCGAGCGCTTGCCGTCGTATGTTCGCCGTGTACACAACCAGTACTCCTACCATCCTCCCCGCAACAGCTCCAAACAAAATTCTCGGGATATTGAGTCCGATTTTCCTTGGTGTCCATTGGTCCGTGACAATCTTCATCCCAGTCCGCAAAACTTTCTTCGTCAAGTTCCAGTTCACCTACAGCCATACAGAAGTAAAAATCACACATCAACCGAAACTAATCAACGCGTACCTGGATGAAAACAGCACTCGTCATCATCCCCAGTAGCATTGACTTCAAACTCTTCGTCACAATTGATACATGATTCCCACCGAGGTATGATCTCTCGTGTCCTTCTTTTAAGGGTGACAAATTCCCTGGTCATCGCGTGTTCGACGGCTGGTATTTTGTCCACGAGCTCGGCTACGACCTCGCGCAATCGAGCTTCGGAGACGGTGGAAATTGCGGAGTGCAGCTGAACTCGGGAGACGTCGTTTACGGGGAGGTGTCCTCCGTCATCTGAGGAGGATTCAGAGGCGTCTTCATCTTCGGAGGACTCCGTTAGTGCCGTCAAGTCAATGACTTCATGTGAAGCCATAACTTTCTGATGGTAAAGAACCGTCAGTAAATTCCCCTGTGTAAAAAGAAACACTTAACGCCACTTATTAGAGCTATATACAGTTCCCTGTGCAAACACAAACAAGTTTTGCATGGAGGACTGGTGCCAACAATTTTTGAGTCGACAACTTGAACTTGAACAGGGTTCAAGCCAAACTTTGGTCAGCCGAGCGCTCACATGACCCGACTCCTGTTCGCCCTTGCTAGGTCAACTTCGCATTGACCAGGATTTATCAGGGGCTTAACTTAAGGTCGGTTTTAAGGGTTAGGTAAGTTAAGAGGCCTTAAGTGCAACACTGTTATGCTTTACCCACACAAAACCTGACGTATCGACCGAGAACACGATGGGGAAATGCAACGCAAAAAAGTGATAAAAAAGCCCAGAGAACCCAGAGACCAGAGGAGATGTGGATCCGTATATTTTATACCCATGCCGCATTTCGCTCTCTTTACTACTAGGTGAGAGCCTCGTGGCCTCCTTCACTATTGTCATTGCTCGATGAAAAAACGCTCCTGTCTCCTCCAACCAATCCATCGATTGTTGGGACTTCGATACCGTTGGGATTGGACATAGTTTTGCCTGTTCCCTCACTCACATTCAGATCCCACTCATGATCCAAATATAAGTCGCTGCTGGACAAACGACTCCGACTACCTCTCCCGCTCTCATCGCTTTTTTGGCTCTTATAATTCTCGCTCCTGTGCGAGCTCAGCAAACTCAAACTCCATCTTTGGCGTTTTTTGACGAGGCCTGGGGGAACCGGGGGATTCCCCGTGCGCATCTTTGGATGAGTAGGCGAGTAGGCGGGCATATCCTGAGGTGGTGGGAAAGAAGTTGGATAATGTTGCATGGAAGGCGGGCTGGGGCTCGACAGATGAACCGGAGAGGAGGATGAGAGGAGGGGTACAGAGGAGGCGGCGGATGGAGAGAATGGTGCTTGAGATAGGTTGTAAGAGAGAGTAGGGAGTGAGCAGGCGACAGGTAGTGCATGAGGGGTAGAAGTTGAATTTGTTTCAGGGAATGGATATTCGAAGGGAGTTGAATTGACGGCGAAAGGTGTGCCGACGATTTGGGAGGGCGAATGAAGCGCCAGGTCAGTTAGACTGGATATGAATGGCATGGATAAAGGTGACATAGTTGCGGACTCTTCGTCGTGTGAAGGCTGGACGGATAATGGGTTAGCTGGTGCGAAGGAAGGGCTGGACAATACCGTGACCTACCTCTCCTTTTGAAGGCCTAGACGTATTTTCCAGGTCAGAGTCAATGACGTTATCCAACAACTGCAAGTTAGGATCGTGAACATCATCCACGAAGCCGGGACCGATGCCTTGCACCACGCCATTTTGCCCCACTTTGCCCCCCTCGTTACGAGGATCGAGAGCAATAGGTGGTGGAATCGACATGAAAGAAAATTCACCGAATCAGATGCCTGAAAACAATGTTTTGGACGAGACGTCGAAGATCGCCTCGTCCAAATCCCTGGTCTGGTGTACTTATTAAAGCCGCGCTGCAAGTGAACCTGCATTGTATGACGAATTTGAAGCATCAAGATTCGGCATCCGCCGCAGAAGTAAGTACTTTCAACTTACGGTGACGTTCGTGAACATTGTGTATAGCATCTATAGTTATTAGGAAGGACAGAAAGCACGACGTCTTCTTCTTCTGTTCCAACTGTTAGGCTGGTTTTTGTACTGTGTGGGTACCACGTTCTTTGACAAATTGACAAGTTCCCGAGGCCCATCAGCAAAATGTCAAAATAGATTCCGAGTTTTTGCTGGTTTTCACCAGTTTCCAAGTTTCCTGAAACTCGGAAACCCAGAAACCACAAAACCTATATATAGCTATTGTTAATAGTCTTTGGTTTAATCTGTGCTTTTCTCGCATATATTGATACTCTAACGGTAGCTCATGTGACATAGATAGAGTTTCTTAGGTTTCCATCCATTGGTTTCCGTACCTCGTTCTCCCAAAGGTTTCCTGAAAATGGGACGTAGGTCCAAGTGACTGGGTTTCCAGGTTTCAAACTGGTTTTCTCGCTTGAGAACCGGCGGAAACTAAATTGCAAAATTACTGATGGACCCGGCCGGGGATTGACCACTGGTATCTCAACCTCCGGCTTAGTCGGACACTATTGTATCTACTCGAGCTCATTGCCACGCCAGTGGGATGCGGGAGAGGTACGGGTGAATTCCTGTAAGAATTTACAGCCACTCTTAAACTGGTTTCCAGGTAGATTCGAAGTAAAAGGATCCTCTTATAACCGTAACAACAAGATGTCTGGAAATCGACAGTTGGGAAATGGGAGGTAATGTCACGGTCATATTGTTTGTCACGTCTGTATACCAGTGGCCTTGAAGGCAAACAGTGGCAACGTGCGCCAGTGCTTGTAATGCAAGTTGAACAATCCCGGAGATGTCAAGAAAGTCTTCATTCCAAAACTTGAACCACCTCACCAGAGAGGACGGACTTGGGGGTATACTCGATATAGATGAAGTAGATGATACAAGGTAAATATGAATAAATGTACGGTTATCGTCGGATTTCTCTTCTTTTCCGTTTTTTTTTTGTGCGGTTTGGCGCCGATTCTCGGGACGTCGTTCCTCCATTCTGTTCCTTCGCCGTAGTCCCGGATAAGTCAATTGCAAGGGGCCCTAAATCGCGTAGCCTTCGGAGAGCAGCTCCGGGTCACAATACCCCACCTTATCACATTGTGTGTCATCCATGACGTCCTCACGAGCCTCCTTGCACACAAAGTCAAACACAATGGCATCAAGAAGTACAATGAGATCATCTAACGATGTTGAACCGGGTTCCACAGGAACATTTACTTTGGGAGCATCAGAGACCAGATCATCGAGCGAAGAGGTCCCGTCAGAACAAGCAGTGAGAGCAGGAAGATGGCAAGGAGAGGTCATCGAAGAGGTGAATAAATTGCGGCTAGCGAGACGCAGAGGAAGAACCAATGGACGGAGATACGACGAAGCTTTCTCCAAGGCAACCGCATCAGCCTCAAAGGGTGCAGGATTCGCGTTCCGACACCCCCTTGATTTGCCCACTTGAAGTCCTGCGGGATCGTCGACATTATTGATAGGAGAGATGAGTGGAGTTGGAGGGGGAAACAGATCTTCAGCCGAGACGATGTCCAGTGGCACGGTAGAAAAGGCGGGCCAAGACACAGGGAGATTGTCATCATCAGCGCTAACCGACCAGTCATAGATGTTTGTTTCCATCTCCGCGAGCTTTGTTGCTTTGGTGGGAGATGCGTTTTGAAGATCGCTAAAACAAGGTTTCCCCTTGAGCGAGGGTGATCGCTTGGTTGGGGATATCGGGGATTCGTGGTACGGGCCAAAGTCATAGAAGTTTGAGGTGAGAATGACGGGCGGCGAAGAGAAGTCTGAAGGGAAGTAGGCATCCCGGTCTTCCAAGTGTGTTGAATCCTGCGCCTGAACTTGCACCGATTCCTGAGAACCTGAAGATTTCAAAATGACGGTATTGTCTGGGGCCGGGATGATGACTTCAACAATATCATGCATCTTGCTGGGGCTGGGAGGAGCGCTGGGAGGAATGAGGATAATCGCCGGAGAACTAGACATTTCCCGTTGAGTACGAGAAATATTAATTTTAGGGCGTGTCACAGGCTTCTCCGTCTTCTTGCTGGGAACGTCGTAGACAGGCATATCATATACTGTCATTTCTGTCACATGCTTTCTCGTAGAAGAGGCCGCCTGAAGGTCCTGAAAATCCGGTTTTCGCTTCAAGGAGGGCGTCCGCACGCAGATTGTGTCACCATAGTGATAAGGGTCAAAGTTGTCCAAGTTCACTGTGGGAACGACCGCGAATGATACCTCAGAGGAGAAGAACGAGTCCGCTGATGTGGCGAATGGGTCCGATCGATCGTAAAAGTCTTGAAGTCCTGGCGAGACTGCCTTGTATTTGTACGCCGGGGTTTTGGCGGACCTGGGTGCTCGAATGAAGTTTGTCACCGTCGTCAGTGGCGTCCGCGGACTAGGAGTTCTGGAGGTTGGAGTTCTTGGGGTGGCGTTCCGAGGACTGAAGGTGGACGGGAGCCATAAGAAGGATGTTTTGTTATTGGTGGCTTGGGTAAATAAGGGCGCGCCCTTGAACCCCCGACGTTTGCCGAGTTCGCCGATACTGATATTAAGTTCAGCGTTCAAGTCCGACGGAAGGATTTCGCCGTAGTGATGCGCGCAATCAGGCTCGAGTTTGGTCGTGATGATGACTGGTGATGTGGGGAGGAGGGAGGGTGGGGAGGGTGTCGGAGGGTAGAAGGAAGACGGGATGGAATAGACGGATGAGGAGTATAGGGATGGTGTTGGGGAGGAAAATTCGACGGGGGTGGCTGATACTGGTGCTGTGTCGACCGCCTCCAAAGGGGGCTTATCGTTGGAATGTGTTGGTGATGGACTGTCGATGATCTCATCATTCTCCCACTCGACAGTAACACCTACCCTGTCCAAATCCGAGTTTCCAAACGTCTTGGGGCTCTCAGAGATTAGCTCGTGTGACCTTCTCTTCTCTGCGTGCGTCCTCTTGGTCCAGAAAGCATTGCAGTCCTTCAATTTTCTGCACCTCTCGAGATCATTGCGAGGAAGGTTGAGTTCCCTGGGGGGACCACGATTGAGTCGATATTCCTTGGTGACTAAGCGCTAGAGCATGTGAGCATTTGAACAATCACCCCGATGTGTGGAACAGATTCACCTTCAACTTGACCATCGAAGCCTTTGGCTTCACCATCAGCAGAGGTCCTATTCCTATTGGAGGCGTGAGCCAAAGAGGTTTCTAGGACAATGGTGATGGGGAGCTCTGGAGCCGGTGGAGCGGGCTCAAGGAAACAGGCGACGAAATACACGCCTTGGAAAAGCCAAGAGCACATGGACAAGAGAATCTGCGAGAGACCAGCGAGGACCTTGGTGAAGAACGCCATATGTGTTTTGTTCCAGCTGTTGAGCATGTTAACGAAGGGGAGAGAACAGCGAGTGAAATGTCTTTATACCCACCAGGCGGCTGGCCATTTTGAAACCGACTGGGAGACTCACGACAACAATAATAATCACGTGTCCGAACATCAGAAGCATGGGTATGGGAACTAAAATTCCGAGGAAGATTAGAGGAGTCAGACTTGTACAGGTTGGAGGAGGTTCTTGAGGGCCAGTCAAAATCAATGAACGATACTTATTCAGTGAATGCACATTACAATTGGTCACGGTTGCGAGGCAAACACGTGATTGTTCGCGGAAATGACACAAGACCAAACAACATCACATGCTTTAGTTCATGTGTCATGTGGTGGCTGCTTGATTTGATTTGGATTTGATAATACTTTTCCCTACATCTTTAATAATCTTATTATGCTTGTGACAATCTGGACAGTGATCTTGGCACCCAGAAATGTTCTGGCTGCAAGACCCTGCCTATTCTGGTCTTTCTATGAGCACCTGGCAAGATGACACATCCAAAAACTTGTGGACCATGTTCAATTAGACTGGTGACCTATCCTGTCTATTAGAAAGGCAAGCTTGTCAATAGACAGACTGGTCAATCTGGGTTTAAATTCAGATGATGTGTAGATTGATCATGTGCTTGTCACATTACACAATAAATAATATAACATGTAGTTTGCATGTTGTATAGAATTGCACTTCCTGTTACGAACTAAACCAGAGAGAGAGGGAAAGACTGTAAGTGCACACCGGGCCTGATCACGTGACCGGGGTCCAATGAACGGGACAAGAACAAGAAGACTTAGCGTGACGGGAGAACTTTGGCTTCAACCTACAAAGGTTGCGCCACTTGCACCAATGTGTTCTCAGATTTCAGGGATGGCAGGGAACTAAGTCTTATGGGACTCAGAGAAGAAGACAGGAAAGGAGAGTTAAGCAGATAGGATAGAGCAGGTAACAAACAATATTCGAACTGAGGTACATGGGTAAATACTAGTGATTTAAATACTATGACAAGTCGGATCGGAACTTGTAATACTATCAGGGCTAATCGGGGTGCGACGGGGAATGTGAGCATAAGGCATATGGAGGGTAACATAAAGCGAGGGGGATGCATGGGGTATAGGAATCAGAGTGGAGAAAATACAAGGAAGTAAAGGAGTAATCATATTACCGTGCGGGAGGCTATGCACCTAAGCAGGGACACATGTTTGGTGGAGTGCGCCACAAGAATGTAACACAGTGAACCGGGATTGGGGCATGGGTCGGGAAACGTACGGGCTCAGGAATGTGTGCGGGAAGGATCACGTGATTGCGGAGGATCAGATTGTGACAGCAGGGGCGGGTATTGATGCAGTGATGAATCATGTGACTGTAATGGTTGTTACACTTCCCTTGGTCATGTTAAGGCCCAAGGTATAAAATGAAACACATCTTCACTGGGGTCTTCTTGTTGCGCAAAGTATGTGTTCTGGGCACCAAAATTCAATTTATTGTTTACAATGATGAAAAAGCAGCCAGCATATTGTGTATTGTGTTGTTGGTCACAGATTTCATCACCTGCTATTAATTTATCAAGCACCACACCTGAGGGACTTCAAGGAGGGCCATCACTAGGTGCACAGTTGTATATACAATTTTTTGAATGCTTAAATTATTGTGTAATGTGACAAGCATGTGGTCAATCTGCATGTCATCTGAATTTAATATTAAACCCAGATTGACCAGTCTGTCTATTGACATTTTCCCTTGTTACATGTCCAATGACAGAATGGTTATGAGTCTAATGTTCAATATAGTGTTGCTGAAGTCCAATTCAGTCCAGTTTTTATGCATTTTGGTGAAACCACAGACCAAACTGGTGGTTTGGATCAGCACATTGCCCAAACCTGAACTGGAATTGCTACACAGGTGGTGGGAAGTTATTTTGAGACCTAACAAATCCAATGCAAAATCTTTTGTGGCTGGTCAAAATTTATCACCCACATTTAGCACAATTTAGAGACAATACAAACTTCACAATTAGTGACCTGCAAAATAATACTAAAACTCCTAATTTGACAAACAATTGACACCTGTCAAAATTTTGAGTTTTACATTCAATTTTGGATGTCTCCAAAGGGGAAAACAAAAAGCATAAATTTGAGAGGCAGCAAAATCTTGATCCTCAGCCACCAATCAAGATTTTGCTGCCCCTCAGATTTATTCTTAAATGGAGGTAGTTTAGGGACCACCTAAACTTTTGTTTTCGGCATCCATTTAAGGATTTCTGAAATCAATGGTGAAATTTATTGTTTCAGAGTTCCTGAAATGGGCTTAGAACAGTCAGAATTTCAGGGCACATGACATATTTAATTTCAGGATACCTGAAATGGAAAATTTTGTAACCAATTTCATTCCATCTCAAAACAATAGCTAAACATGTGGTTTCAGTAATGATTTCAGGCATGCCAAAACTTTTAGTTTTGATGCTGTTTTCAGTGCCCCTAAAGTTTGTGGCAAAACTTAAAGTTTTGGATTAGTTTTCAGTACAGCTGAAATTTTGTATTTTCCAGTGATTGTAACCTTCCTGGCTTCATGTTCCATGGAAGAAATAGGGTTTCTGGATAAGGAAAATAATAACAAGGGGTTTCTACAAACACTTTATCTCAGTGGAATAATCCCACATATACCAAGGCCTTGACTCATTTTTAAAACAATTGCACATACATCATATTTAGTTCTGCTTCTTTTGCTGCTTGTTGTACAAATACATACTCCAGAGCAGGTGATCTATTGAGACAACTGCTTGATCTTGAGAATGATAGCTGGAAGGGACAGGTAGGGGTCAGAAATGTGCTCTACCACATTCGAGAAATAAACAAACATTGAGGATCAAGGTTCTGATGGGGAATTTGCTCCCAAAGTCCTGGGAAAGGAGCGTAAACAGACACATAAATTTCATGAAAATTGGGACAAACCTCCACAGCCTGAATCGAATGAAACATTGCATAAGCCTAACGGCAAAGGCATCAAGGATGAAATAAAGCTGACCTTCTTTGGTGGTACCCAAGTAGCTATACTTGGGCGTAAGCTGGCGCTCAAGTAGCCATGTCCCAAATTTAGATCCAAGCTAGAAATATTGTTAGAGGCAAGCTTGGATGGAACAAAAGATACAGAATTACTCCGGTCTTTTGGTTGAAGGATTCGACGACGAGGACAAATGGACTCCGACCGATCTTCGCAATGATCTATCCGCCAAAATTTCCTTGAATAACATGACAAACAAAAAAAGAAGAATCTTACCTGCTCATCGACAACATTGAGTGTAGGCTTATTAACAAGGCCAACATCCAGTCCTTCTTTCCTGCAGCGCAGAACAGCATCCCAAGACCTGTATAACATCTCACCGAAAGTCACAACGTATCCGGCTTTACCATCGACGATCGTCTCGTCCTTCCCGGGCACAAACTCGTAGCCGTCTCCGAAAAACTTGGTCTGGCTGTCCTCCTTGAGGATATAAGGGACTTTGGAACGGGTGGAGAAAACGAAGCGGAGGCCGCGCTCAAAGAAAACACGTTGGACAATGGCAATCATCTGGAGGGGATCTGCAGGGAAGTAGAGCCAGGACTGGACGTCCGACAGGCCATTGTCGGCGAAGAACGAGTTGATGCCTAGAACAAAATATTTGAACAAAAATGATAGTCCTGGACGCATACTTGCTGACCGAAATGACATGAGTTATCCGCCTGGGAAAGGGGGATAGTCAGTATGGTAATTTAGAGGACATAATGCTCAGAGCAAGGAATAGTACCATCTACAAGGAAAATTGGGTCAATAATTAGCAATAGATTATTGACTCATGAACAAACCTCATCAACTGGATACACAACAAGATAATCAGTGACCGACCTATACAACAGATAGACGGAGCATACCGCCAGAATGAGAGAAGTGACACAGGACATTACAATTGTTGAGACGGGCCATTGTAACTTCGGAAATAACCATCTCGAGGAAAGCAGAGAAGGTAGAAAAAACGCCAAATTTATTGACGTCAAACCCAAAACCGGCAGCGGCGGAGAAGTTGCCACGCTCCATGATACCAGACGGAACGAAAACCTCAGGATGCTTCTGGTGAATGACCTTCAACCCTGTGGAGCCTTCCAAGTCACCTGGATTACATATTATATCAGAATGACTATTCAATATATTTAGCTGACCCACTATCAATGACCATGACCTTCTTGGCCGCCTCTTCCTTGCTGAGCTTGTCGAGAACCAAATTGACAGCGTCCCCAAACACAACACGGTTGGCACCAGTTTCCTTCGTCGATCCAACGTGGAGATACGGCTGCGAGACAGCTTTGATATTGAGGAGAATATCAGAGAAATCAGGGTATCCGCGCGATTCGAAGTACTTCAGGGCGGATTTGACCGGGATAACATCGTGTCCGTGAGTGCTGCCTTCGATATCGACGATACCAGGAGCCATCAATCGTTTAGAGATAACTAAGGGGCCGTTGCTAAGTCGCATCTAAAGACGAACACGTAAACTCGGACTTGCCTGCTGCGGGGCCTTGATAGGTAACGATGGAGCTGATGGCACTCCACAAAGCATCGATGTCCTCTCCTTGGACAGTAAACACCTTGAGGCCATGCCCTTCAAGTGTTTTCGCGACACTATATCCCTTGAGATACTCCGATGGGTGTCCAGCGATGGTGACGTCGTTATCATCAATAAGTAGTTTAACATTGAGCCCTTGGGCGACAGCCAGTCTTGCAGCCTCCGCATCGTTACCTTCCTGTTGCGATCCGTCAGATCCTAAACAAAAGATGGTCTTATCGCGATTGGCGAGGGCAACGCCGTTAACAAGAGGCCTACACGTACTAATTCAAGGATAAGTTCGTAGGAACAATCTGCAAGAGTACGCACCACATGTGACCCAATCGCCCAGAGGAAAATTTGACCCCAGGGGTCAAACCCAATTCAGGGTGACCGGGAAGCTTGGAGTTGGCTTCACGGTAGTGAAGGAGATGCTGAGCTGGCAAGTATCCCTCCAATGCGGATAGGATGTATTGAGTAGCAACACGATGACCTATATACTCCGATCAGATTTATGAGACATGTGCTCGATTGGGTACCAGTGCAGGCTCACCGGCTTCGTCGAACACAATGGGCAGAAATTTTTCAGAGTGATTGAACAAGGCAAGGAGAATGCAAACCTCCGGGACGGTGTCGTAAGCACCACCTATCATAATTTGAACATGGATCCACTCATCCGAACTGGACTCATCGTGCTTACCGGTGTGCCCACTTACACCTCTCGCTGCTCCCGTGGCGGTGAAGAGGACAATTGCATCACGAAGGAGCTGGATGTTGGCTAGTAAAGTGGACTTTTCTTCGACGGATAACTTGGATATGGTTGGGTCAAGGCTCAACCTGGTGAGCACAGCCAAATGTCATTTGTGATGGAATGTAAGTATTAATGAAATTTCAAAACTACTTTTTGAACTTGTTGAGGTCAATGGGGAAGACGCTGTCAGCTCCAGGCATGGTTGCAGTCAAGTTACAAGTCGAGAAGGAATCGAGGTGGGATGAAGGCGGTCTCAGCGGAGGAAGACGGATTGCATAGATCTGTGGGCACCGTGAGATAACCGTCGGGCCGACAGCCGAAATTCAAGATCCGAAACGTTGCGTCCATGAGCACGTGCACATTGTCTTCGTGAACTATATGTTAAATGCAAACCAAATGTACTGGGCTTTTAAGCTTTTAAGTTTCAACTGGCAATGAGAGTCGACGGTGTATATGTTCCCTTGCTTGCAAAGGTTCTGGGACCCCCATACTAGTAATTGATCACTGACCCGACTTTTCCCGGCAATCCCGTTACCTCCACGTAGCTCCACGTGCCATATCTTCCACACGAGTCGTGCCAAAATTGAATACAAGTCATTCTCGTGTCTCCCTTGGATCAGTCCCTCTAAGCTCGAATTGGTGCTCCTTTAAATCATAAACATCAATTTGGTTCCGCATTCAGCTCATTTGTATATATCAATCAGTCATTTTTCATTTCCTCTAAGTCTCGATTGAGAACATGCAATCACTGCAAATGTGAAGTTGGTGACGATGCCATGTGCCGTTCGCAGACAAAACTGCCATTCCGCCCCAAAGCAGACAATCCATGTATTGAGAAAGGCACCAGAAGAGATGTCTCAAAGCCACTGACTGAGTCAGTAAACGCAACAGGTTTGTGACGCACTCGCGGAAATGATACAAGGACAAATAATGAACATATTTGTAAGCATTGCGGGAGTCCCTAACGGTAAACGACGAATGTGAGAAATTGCCGTATTGAGTGCTATAACACGAATCGGGGTACATATAATATTTTTTCCCACAGATATGTATGGCCTAATAGTCTGGTGGAATATATGGGTACATCTTTGTGTGCTGTTCCTTGGTGATGAGGGTTTGATTCTTCTTTGTGTTGTTATTTTAATTTCAATTTTTTTTCCCCTACAGGAATTGAATTCTCCAAACCCTTAGCCAGAAAGACCTCTACCTTTTTTTTGCGACTCTGAGAATATATATTTTTGTCACCAATAATAACCTTGTAATTGGTGACTGATGTGAGGTTTGAATTGCCTTAATTGGCCATTTTCAGATAAGTCACATGCTTGCATCACAAACCTGCTGGGTGAATAGCGTCCACTGACTGAGTCACTGAATCCAAAGTGGAAATCTAGTAAAAATGCTTTTGATGAGAAGAAACTTAGGCCCTATTCGGCAACTCGGTTTAGGTCAGGTTAAACCTGGGTTAGCCTCGGTTTCTCTGCCAAAATTCTAACCCGACTAAACTCAGGTTAGAATTTTGGCAGAGAAACCGAGGCTAACCCTGACCTAAACCGAGTTCCCGAATAGGGCCTTAGTAGTAGTAGGGGAATTCAAACCTAGGATTCTGAGGCCAATTTGAGGTCGATTCTGGGACCGATTCAATCTTATGTTGATTGGGGGAGCTTGCAACCATTTCAAGATGTAAGTAGGGGAGGCCTAGACTTGCGACCAGTTCATTTTGCACAGTTAGACAGACTTGAAAGGACTTGGTGAGAATGGTCAGTCACATGGCATGGTCGTGCCTCCACGCCAAGTGTGACACAGCACTTGAGAAATTTTTGACGGTTTTTCTGAGAATGAAACTAGATTAGGTTTTTTTGGGGACTTTTTTTTGGCATTTGCAAGGCATACATCATTTTCAGGGTCTGCAGGCTGTGAGAATATAAAAAGACAAGACTCTGCTGCTTGTGTGGGAGGCATTTGTGACTACTTTTACCTATTTCATACTCCTATGGTTCATATTCATTATCACTGTTGAGTCCCAGGTAACTTCCTATAAGGGAATTCTGGGTTAAGTCGCTTATCACACAGTTCACACCTCCAGTTGCACACAACCAATGTATATATCAAAGGGATGCAGGAGTAGTGATGTGTAAAAGCTAAGGAATGGTATTAGGTAATAGTCCCTATAAGGCCAGAGGGCCTTGGTAAATAAGCACAAATGTTCATGAGTGCTAAATATGTTACATTCTCCCCCTCAAGACTGGACACCCAGGTGATCCAGTCGATAAGGTAATTAATGATTAATGTAGTCCATAAAAAATAATAGAAACATTAAAGAAAGTGGTTAGGATGACTATTCATCATCCATTGAGGTATCCTCACTGTAAGGCAATGTTTGGGCGTATGGGTCCACATACAGCAGGTCATCAATGTGCGTGATGGGCGCGGATGGACAAACGAAGGTAAGTGACATCAAGGACGATGTCGCTGAAGTTTGGGCCAAGGATGCATGAGCATCCTGGGCTGCAGCCAGCAATGGGAGCATGCTACTGGCAGGTGGCACACTGGGGGCTACACCAGATTCCATCTTGGAATCTGGATCTGTAATATGAGTCATCAGTCTACTGGCAGGTGGGCTGATTGAAGACTCAGGGCTGGTGTGGCCCAACAAGACAGTATCTGAAGGGACCAATTGATGCTGGCTAGCTTCAATGGTCCCAACATAGAGTCCTCAAAGGGTTCGTCGAACAGGCTGTACTGAGCAGCGTGGGCGGCGTGTTCCTCTGCAGGCAGCTGCCCTGCATACAGCTGTGCTGGCCACAAGAAGAATGGTTGCCACCATTGGACACCGTTCACTCATGGCAGCCTATTGCCGGCCTTGCAGATAGCGAGGTTGACTTCGTCCAGAAGCGACTGGATCTCAGTTGACTGGGAAGCCTGTTCAGTAGTGGCTGTGGTGAGCCACTGGTACACGTACTCAAACACGTCATCTGCCTCCTCTTTGGTCACCCCTTGCTCAGCAAAGAAGTGCATGAGATTGTTGATTGTCAAGTTCTCAATCGACCCAGCATAGGGGTTCCATGACTGACTGCAAACTACGGTCAGGTGGAGCTGCTGGAGGGCATGCCAATAGGCACTGGGTGACACAAATAGTTGAGCAGCAAGGAACACATACTGTGTTCGTTGTCGTTCAATGGCTTTGGGTCATGGTTTGCGCTGTTTGATAAGCTGTATTCCACATATGCCACGCATTGATACACAGCCGTCGGGCATGACCACTATGCCACACGGACATTTGTCCGGGTGCTGGTCAAGCCACATCGCCCACATCTCGGGACCGTCCTGCAGCATGGGCACGCTGAGGCACACCTCATCCACATAGTGGGGCTGCCAGCCGTCCTCGTGTGGGGGAGGCAGGTCTGGGATAGTGTTGCCGAAGTCCGGTTTGGTCCAGTTTGGGACCTTTTTGGCTGAACTGGAAACTGAACCACCGGTTTGGTTCAGGATAAGTGCTGAACCTGAACCTGAACCACCAGTTTGGTCCAGTTTCAAACCCGGTTTGAACCTGAACTCTTGCCTTATATGGTAGAAATTCAGCATATTTTTGACATTTTCTGAACTGGAAACCGAACTGCAGGTTCGGTTCAGGGTAAGCGCTGAACCTGAACCTGAACCTGAACCGCTGGTTTGGTTCCAGTTCAAACTGGGTTTTTTGCGGTTTGGAACCGAACTTCAACAACACTAGTCTGGGAATAGCAGGAGTGACGGGGCAGCAGCGCCTGTTGCGGTGAGATTGGTTGCACTGACCAAAGGTCATCCAGGCGATGCAGCCGCCTGGCATCCTGCCATATTGGGCCCCGCATGCTCTTTGCCCTTGCGCGGGGCAGGTGTGTACCACACCGGGTATGTCCATTCCCTCAGTGCTTGGTGCTGGGGCTTGGTACGTTGCACCCCAGGCGTGTTCTGCGCCTGGGTAATGAAGGCCTTCACGAGATGCAGCACCTTGTTGCTGCCATCCTTGCAAGTAGCCTTGAGAAGGCTCTCCCAATCCGCGACCGTCTGGGGAAATCCACAGTTGGATGGCTGCATTGTACTGCACAGCGGCACTACACCCAGTGCCTCATTCTGTTGAGTGGCCTTGGCCGCTGCACCCATGCAGACAGTATTGTCCACTCAGGATCAGTGACAGCCCTTAGGGAGCATGGGATACGCTGTATCGCATTCCCCCAATGCATGGTGCATTGGAATGATGGGGAGCCGTGGCACATCAGGAAAACCCGGATTGTCTACATAGCACCATATAGCCAACTATAGCCAACTATAGCACTCATAGCACCCATAGCACTTGGCCCAGCCATATAGTTTGGTT